>Ga0208471_1000052_pt1 | contig 44284 bp, 39 predicted proteins | sample DeeseametaMP0441_FD_184210 | JGI IMG/M metagenome (GOLD analysis project Ga0208471, IMG submission 184210) | Marine microbial communities from the Deep Atlantic Ocean - MP0441 (SPAdes) | ecosystem: Environmental > Aquatic > Marine > Oceanic | place: East of Rio de Janeiro, Brazil, South Atlantic...
GGATATGTGTAGTTGGTAGTGATCCAGTCTTTTCAGGTATAGTTGTATTTAACAATACCGCTTCAAATGGTGCGGGTATTGCGGTCACTAATAATACAAACGCATATATTTCAAATTGTACAATAGTTGAAAATAATGGGCATGGGATTTGGATAGAACATGGTTCATCCCCAATATTAATAAGTTCAATTGTCTGGAATAATTTAACGGACCAAATAAATTTCAGAGATGTAAGTAATCCATCTTCAATAATTATTTCATATTCAAATATCGAGGGCGGCCAAGACAGCATCCTCACGAATGATAATGGTATAATAACTTGGGGTGAGGGAAACATTGATGCTGACCCCCATTTTGTTGATCCTGAAAATGGTGATTACCATTTAGCAGACTGGAGTCCATGTATTGGTACCGGTCAAGATGGCGTTGATATGGGTGCGTTTGAAAATGCTTTAGATGCACCAATTGAGCATATTGTAATTACACCGGACACATTGTTAGTGTATGAAGATTCTTCAGCCACAGTTGATTTCCGTGAAAATGATCTTGTTTTGAATGCAATCGCTTTGTTTTTATCTATTATTGATTCATCAAGTCATGGAACTATATCAGTAGCTGGGGACACCATGCTCACATATACACCTGCTGCAGATTTCTTTGGTTATGATACAGTTCAATATGCCTTAAGCGGAACAACTGCTGCAGATACAGGTTTTGTATTTATTACAGTCGTGAATGAAGATGATATGCCGGTTGTCGTAAATGCAATACCGGATATTACTGTGAATGAAGATGCTCCAGATTCATTATTAGCAGATCTGGATGTTGTTTTCATGGATATTGACGATGAACTTGAATACAGTCATGTAATTGTTGATACAACGTTAGTTTTTGCTTCTGTGACCAATGATTCAGTCACATTGCAGTTCCTGCCTGATGCTAATGGCAGTACGGTTATTATTTTTACTGCTACCAATCCGACCATCAGGGCTTCGGTCAGTGATACAATGACTGTAACCATTCTGCCGATAAATGATGCACCGATTGCTGCGGTTTATCCGGATACGTCTATCTTGGAAGATGATACATTGACAGTTATGTTTTCAGCAACGGATGTTGATGAAGACAGCTTATCATTTGGAGTTGCTGGACCAACAGATAACCCGGATATAACAGTATCCAATTTCGGTGCAGGTTTTAATGTATTTGCCAGCCCCAATTGGCATGGTGATGCAGAAATAAGAATCGATGTCTGGGATGGTGCTTTAGCAGATACGGCATATTTTACCTTGACGGTGAACCCGGTGAATGATGCCCCGGCAATGTCAGCATTAGCTGATACGACAATAGATGAGGATGGTGCTATAGATATAGTTCTTACTGCCAGTGATATTGATGAAGATACATTGACATTTTCCGCTACAGCAGACACAAGTGCTGTAATAGTTGCTGTGAGCACAGACACATTATCGGTTTCATTGGTAGATAACTGGAACGGCAGTTCAATTCTAATGGTTGTAGTAAGCGATGGATCAGCAACGGATACAACATCGTTTGAATTGACGGTAAATGCGGTAAATGACGCACCATCATCATTTGCCTTAAACGAGCAGGATTCTGTTTACATTGCGATGGCTAACTTTGATTCAGACAGTATTGTTTTTACCTGGGATGAATCTGCAGATGTGGATGAGGATGAGCTCACCTATCATTTTACTGCAGAACTCATCATCAATGGCCAGCTAACGACAGAATATGACACAACATTAACAGCCAATGAGATGAAAATAGATTATCAATCTGTATTTGATGAGATTTATGCCGCCCAGGCGATGCTGGCCGGAATAGAGTGGGATGTAAGCGTTTCAGATGGAATTGAAGAAGTGCTGGCTGAAAATGGTCCCCTTACTGTTGGCATTAATGCGTCAGATGCTGTATTGTCTTTGTCTATAGATGAGGAGTTACTGCCTGATGTATACGCCCTCCACCAAAACTATCCAAATCCCTTCAACCCAATCACAACCTTAAGATATGACTTGCCTGAAAATAGTATTGTAAGAATCACTATTTATAATGTTCAGGGCAGAGAAATTAAAGTATTGGTGAATCAATATCAGGAAGCTGGATATAAATCAGTGCGATGGAATGCAACAAATAATTATGGTAAGCCAATTAGTGCAGGGATGTATTTTTATAAGATTAGAGCTGGAGAGTTTACACAGACGCGAAAGATGTTACTTCTGAAGTAGAGAGAGTTTGATTTAGCAGAGTAGTCATTTCATCTGTATTCTTTGCCGTAACTAACGACTGCCGGAGGATCGCTGCCCCGGAAAAACCTTTAATATACCAGCCAAAATGCTTGCGCATAAGATTGGTGCCAATATGCTCACCGCGGGATTCCAGCAATAGATCCAAATGTCGTCGGCACATGGTAATGCGATCGTGAGTGCTTGGTTCAGGCGGGAGGGAAGAGCCATTCAATAATGCAGATGCTTCTTTAAAGAACCAGGGGTTTCCTAATGCGGCACGTGCCACCATAACCGCATCACAACCTGTTTCTTCGAACATACGAATAATATCTTCCGGTTTCTTGATATCGCCATTCCCAATGACAGGAATGGACACAACCTCTTTTAATTCCTTGATCCATTCCCATTTCGCATCACCTTTATAACTCTGTTTAGTAGTGCGCGGGTGGAGTGCGATAGCCTTTACACCGATTTTTTCCAGTCGCGGTCCGGCCTCAATGGCTACAATATTGGATATATCCCAGCCGGCGCGCATTTTTACGGTTACCGGCAGTTCCGGCACAGATTCAACCACAGCTGCAGTAATATCATCCATGAGACAAAGGTCTTTCAATGCTGCAGAACCGGCCCCTTTTTTCGTTATCTTGGGCACGGGACAACCGTAATTAATATCGATAATATCCGGATTGAATTTGTCAGCTACCACACGGGCTGCCTGCGCCATGACTTCAGGTGCATCGCCAAATATCTGGATGCCGATTGGTCGCTCCATTTTTGTAAAACGAATCATATCCAACGTTTTTTCATTTTCTCGAATGATCCCGTGGGCCGAGACGAATTCAGAATAAACCACACCGGCCCCCATTTCTTTACACAAGATGCGAAATGAGTAATCCGTTACTCCTGCCATGGGCGCCAGGAGGATGGGTGTGTTTATCTTAACATTACCAATCTGCATGATAGAATTTACACATTTAAGGTCATCCCGATTGCCGAAGGTAAGCAGGATTTATATGATGGGTTGTTGTCAAAAATTTTGGACGTTAATTTAAAAAACAAAATCCTCTCCGCCAGCCGGCGGATCAGAATGACAATTTATTTTCTGCCCCGATGGCGGGGAAGTTACAGTATCGAATTTTATGTCGGGGCTGCCGTTAGGCGGAGGAGGATTTCAAATACGTTTTAAAAGGGGTGGTGGACAATAGTTTTCAATCAACCAACCAAGAATAGAATAAACCTAGATGTGCTCACCCTGATAATATGTATTTGCTGTGGAAAGCTTCCCAATCCTAATCCAAATCTTAATCTTTATCCCAATACAATAATTCTTTGGACACGGAAGGTTAATTTAATTAAATTCGCGGACAATTTTAAGACCTAATAGGAATAATATTATGAGTAGAATGTGTGACGTAACCGGCAAAAAACCCATGTTTGGGAATAATGTGAGCCATGCTCACAATAAAACACGTCGTCGGTTCAATATAAATCTCCAGAAGAAACGTTTCTGGCTACCGGATGAAAAGCGCTATGTAACGCTGAATGTATCCACCCAGGGAATGCGCCTGATTGATAAAAAAGGTATTACCAAAGTATTAAAGGAAATGCGCTCCCGCGGTGTAAAAGTTTAATAGACTTTATTACCCTCCCTAAAAAGAAAAGCCCTCTTGCTTTAAGCAGAGGGCTTTTCTTTTATTACCTGATCTCCTTCGATTAGGTCAACCCAAAATGACCAAACTTACTATATGTCATTGCGAATGTTAATAACGAAGTAAACTCCTGGTTACGAATAATGTAAGGAGATCGCTTCGCTTCGCTCGCGACGACAAAATTTTACTCCTGTTGACGCCGGATGAATGCCGGTATGTCCAAGTCATCTCCATAAATCACTGGATTGGTATCATCGAAGTGAAATTTGGAAGTCGGGACGTGTAACTGACCGGAATTGTCTGCCGTCTGATCATCAACAATTTTTTGATTAAACAATGGCACATTTTCTTGTTCTGCCAGAATTCGAGCCTGTTTTTGCTTGGGTCGGATAATAATCTCTTGTTCTTCATTTTCGACTTCTTTAGGCGCTTTTCGACTGAAACCGGTAGCAATAACTGTTACCCGAATCTCTTCAGTCATTCTCGGATCGATAACTGCACCAAAAATGATATTGGCATCATTTCCCGCTTCCTCAAAAATGATGGACGATGCTTCATCGACTTCCATGAGAGTTAAGTCAGGACCACCGGTAATATTAACCAACACACCTTGGGCGCCACTGATGGATGCATTATCCAATAAAGGACTGGATATTGCCTGCTGGGCTGCTAAAACGGCCCGTTCTTCACCACTGGCTGCTCCGGTTCCCATGATCGCTTCACCCATATTTTTCATGATGGTTTCCACATCGGCAAAATCAAGGTTTATTAATCCATGAACATTGATCAGATCAGAAATCCCTTTTGCAGCTTGATGGAGTATGGAATCAGCAAGCTTAAAAGCATCTACGACTGTCGTATTGCTATCCACAATGGACATGAGTTTCTGGTTGGGAATAGAAATGACTGTATCACAGGCTTTTCGCAGATCAGACAGTCCGCCCATTCCGCGATTCATACGTTTAGGGCCTTCAAAATTGAAGGGTAAAGTCACAATCCCTACGGTTAGTATTTCCATCTCACGAGCCATCTGCGCAATACTGGCTGCAGCTCCTGTTCCGGTTCCGCCGCCCATTCCTCCGGTGATGAATACCATATCAGCCCCTTCAAGTATGGCTGCAATAGCTTCACGATCAGCAGCGACGGCTTCTCGACCGACATCTGCTTTAGCGCCGGCTCCGAGGCCTTTGGTCAGGTTTTTTCCAATTTGGATTTTATATTTAGCTGCGTTGTTCTCAAGATCCTGGGCATCGGTATTTATGGCGATAAAATCTACGCCTTGCATCCCTGCCTGAATCATTCGGTTAACAGCATTTCCGCCGGCTCCGCCAACGCCTATGACTTTCAGCTTCGCTTTTTGCTCAGCTATACTGTTGAATTCAAATAACATAGGTCAACTCCTCTGGTTTGGTTTTTTTGGGTATGTTTTGCATTCTTAATAGAATCCTTTTATCCACGTTTTCAGCCAATTTACAGCTCGTTCAACCGTGGGTTTAGTGGGTGAGTCAGTAGGTGCTAATTCCGCCTTAACATCGTTCCAGTGCAATAGTCCAATAACGGCTGTATGTTCTGGATTCGAAGCAATGTCTACTGCACCGCTTAAATTTTTTGGTATACCAAGGCGTACACGCATTTTTAAAATTTCCTGGGCGAGAGGAACTATATTCCGCAACTGTGCGCCACCGCCGGTCAGGACGACGCCATACGTCAATTGTTCTCTAATATCCGCACGTTGGATTTCTCTGGCGATTAATTGCAAAATTTCCTGGGCTCGCGCTTCCACATAACGGGACAGTTCATGTTCTGATACTTTACGAGCCAGACCGCCATTTTTTACCGGGAGGTCAAATTCAAGTTCAGTTGAAGACATGGATGCTTTTGCAGACGCATATTTTATTTTGATGTCTTCTGCCTCGCTCATACCGATTTGAAGCATTACGGCAATATCATTTGTGATACTATTGGATCCGATACCCAATACTGCAGAGTGACGAATTCCGTCATTATGATAGACGACAACTTCGGTTGTATCACCGCCGATATTGATTAATGCGACGCCCAGTTCTTTTTCATCACTATCCAGTGAAGTGAGTCCGGAAGCCAATCCTTGAAAAACAAGTCCTTCTACTTGAATGCCCCATTCTTCCGCACAATTCACGAGGTTTTTTGTAGCTGTGCTGGGAACGGTTATCAAGTGAACTTTTGCTTCCAGACGTCGACCGGACATGCCAACAGGATCCTTGATATTATCCATGGTATCAATTACATATTCCTGGGGCAAGACGTGCATAATATCTCTATCGGGCGGAAGGGAAAGAGCACGGGCCATTTCCATAACACGAAACACATCATTTTCTGTAATCTCATTTTCAACAAACATAGAAGAATGCTGGCTCTTTTGAATGGCAATAGCACCTTGTGTATTGATACTGCGAATATTCACGCCGGAAATACTTAATACAGCTTTATCCACTTTATGACCGGACATTAATTCAGCATCTTTCACTGCAGTTTCGATAGCATCCATGAGTTTATCCCGATGAACAACCGATCCGTTTTTTAAACCTGCGGAAGGTGCACGGCCGATGCCCATGAGTTTCATTTCATCTGTTTCATTTGATTTTTCAGCGATGGCGCACGATATAAAAGATGAACCAATATCCAAGCCGACTCTGAGTGTGGTTGAGGTATTCACATTGATACTCTTCATACACGTACCCTGGCAATAATCTGGCGGTTGTAACGCAAGTCCAGCTTGGAATAATGATGAAGCCCTGTATCCTTCGGCAATGCATGCTCAAATGAAATTAATATTTCGATTTTTTCATTAAATCTCTCTGATCCTAAAATCACTTTGGTGGGATAATTTGCCAGAATCAACACAAATTCATCGTTGCTGTTCAATGTGACTTCAGAAATATTTTCATACAATAATGGATAATGGTCTATGATATAATCGATGAGCTGGATCGATTCCAATACTTTTTGTGAAACGGTTTGATCTCCGATAGGATACAGTTCCCGAGCAGAATTAAAACCGGACATGATAGGAATAATCCTATCGTTTACGTTTCCAAGGTCAGGAAGAATAACACCTTCTTCATCAATGAAAAGTATTGGATTCATATTCAGCAGTGCTACGGGTTTACGTTCTTTGATTTCCACTATAATCTTATTTGGGAATTTTTTACTAATGCGCGCAGCGTGAACAAAGGGGTGACTTTCCAGCAGTAAACTCATATTGCGAGTATCAAGATCATGTATGGATGTTCCCAAAACTGGAATAAGTGATTCACGGTAATCCTCTGCGGGAATAATTACGGCACCTTTGATTTCAATTTCATCCAAGAGATTCATTTTGGTAAACGTTGACCAGTTAAAAGCCAAAATGGTAACCACAATCCACACGGTGACGAGGGAAGACCCGATTAATACTCTCATGTTTAATTGCTGCTTTTTCTTGCGTGTACTCATGGGGTAAAAATATCCTCTGTGAAGCCCAGTGTTTTTATTTCCAGTTCCAACATAATATCAAATTTTTCCTGAACTGCTTTGCGGGCGATGCGTATCAGTTTTGCTATGTCGCTGGCGTTGGCATTGCCGTGATTAATGAAAAAATTGGCGTGCTTTTCAGAAATTTCCGCATTACCGCTACGGGTTCCTTTTAAACCGGCTTGATCAATTAAATATCCCGCTGCTACGTCTGGTTTTGGATTTTTGAATACACTTCCTGCAGAACGAAATTTCAGCGGTTGATTATCTTTTCTGCCTTGGCTGGCTTTGCTGCGATTTTCTTGTATGACTGCTGTGCTGGTTTCCAGCATTTCGAAGTCAGCACTAATAATTATTTCATCATCCTTAAAGGTAGAGTGGCGGTAACTGAAATCAATCTCATCTACGGCATATTCTTTTAATTCACCTGATAATGTCATGACATCTACTTTTTGCAGACAATTTGAAATTTCACCACCAAATGCTCCGGCATTCATAATCAATGCACCGCCTACTGTTCCGGGAACGCCAATCATACTTTCTAATCCGCTTAAATTCCGCTTAACACATTCTTTCACCATGCGCCCCAGCATAACACCTGTTTCTGCATACACATGGTTCCCTTGTATTTCTAATTGTGTAAATGATTTACCCAACGTCAACACAATACCATCAATGCCTTCATCCGCAACTAATAGGTTAGACCCCGAACCTACGAAATGAACCTGAATATCCGCTGCGGTTGCAAAATGTAAAATATTGCCAAGGTCTACACTGTCTTTAGGAGTGATGTATGCCCAAGCCGGTCCGCCGATACCATAGGAGGTGTGTTTTGACATAGGTTCATTTTCTATTAATACTCCCTGAACTGTTGCTTTTAATTCTGCCATCCGATCCACCTTACGCAGCCTCCTCCAGAGTTTTTAAATGATTAAAATATGCATCTGAATAACGCCAGATTGTACCGGCACCGATGGTTAAAACCATATCGCCGGGTTGCACAACTCTATCCAAATAATCAATAATATCATCAAGGTTGGGAACGTAATGAACATGTTCAACTCCGGCTTTGCGAGCTTCATTTGATACCATTGCACCACTGACACCTGAAATGGGTTTTTCACGCGCCGGGTAAACATCCGTAACAAATAGTATATCACAGTCTTTAAATGCGACGGCAAATTCTTTATAAAATTCTTGTGTACGAGTAAATAAATGGGGTTGAAATACAGCGACTATCCTCCGGTCCCAACCTTCCCTTGCTGCTTGCAATGTTGCCGTAACTTCGGTAGGGTGATGAGCATAATCATCCACGACCATTATATCATTGGAAATACCTTTTATTTCAAATCGTCGTCGAACACCACTGTACACTTCCAACCCTGCTGCGATTGTATCAATTTTCAATCCTAATTCTATGCCCAAGGCAATAGCCGCTAATGAATTCACCACATTGTGCTCACCGGGAACATTAAGTTTAATCGTTCCATTCTCATGTTGATTTTCCCACAGTGTATACACTGTTTGCGATTCATTGTAACAAATATTCGTTGCTCTTATTTCAGCATCAACACTCAATCCATACGTAATGACAGGGCGTTTAATTTCCGGAATGATTTCCAATAGAGCTGGTGAGTCTGCGCAGGCAATAACGACGCCATAAAACGGAGCCGCATTAGCAAATTGAATGAATGCCTGCTGCAAATCTTCAAGATCATCATAACAATCTATATGTTCAAGTTCAATATTGGTAATAATACTAATAGTCGGTCGTAAAGCCAGAAAACTGCGATCAAACTCATCCGCTTCCACCACGATAATATTTCCGGCACCCAGTTTTGCATTGGAATCGATTGTTTTAACCAAACCACCCACAACCAAGGTGGGATCCAAATGCCCTGCGGATAAAACCGTTCCGATCATGGAAGTCGTCGTCGTTTTACCGTGAGTGCCACCGACACCGACACTGGTTTCTTTCACAGCAATTAATTCGCCCAACATTTCCGCTCTCCGTATGACAGGAATATTTTGTTTATACGCTGCCTGAATTTCAGGGTTATCTTTTTGGACAGCGCTGGAATACACTAAAACATCTGCATCAGTAAGATTAATGGCACTATGGCCCAAATGAATATCTGCCCCAAGACGAATCAGTTTTTCGATTATTGAGGATTTATTAATGTCCGAACCGCTAATATCAAAACCGAGGTTTAATAATAGTTCTGCAATTCCACTCATACCGATTCCGCCAATCCCGACAAAATGGACTTTTTTCACACGACGGAACATCAGGCGCGTACCTGTTCTAATATTTTATTAACGATCACCTTTGCAGCATCAGGCTTACCCAATCGTTTAGATTTAACAGCCATTTCATTGAGCGCATTTTCATTATGGATTAAAGTGGATATTTTTCCAGACATAATATCAGTGTCTAATTCGGATTCCGGTACCATTTCAGCAGCGCCGGCATCAGCCAGCGAACGGGCATTATGGGTTTGATGATCAGCTGCAGCTGAAGGAAACGGTACAAGAATACTCGGCAAACCACAGGCAGTTAATTCTGCAATGGTGAGGGCACCGCTCCGGGAAAAGACTAAATCAGATAATGCGTATGCAGATTTCATATCATCAATAAAGGGCAGAACGCGCACCGTATTTGATGCGTATTGTTTATATTTTTCAACATTATGTTTTCCTGTTTGCCATAAAACAGAGATTGTATCAAAATGTCCGATCATCCCGGCAACACATTGATTCAAGGCTTCAGATCCTTGACTTCCACCAAAAACAAATAATGTTTTATTATGTCCATCTAGATCAAACGTGTTTGCTGCAGTCATGCGATTCCCATTAGCAATGTCTCCCCGAATCGGGTTGCCTGCCAAAAAACAGTTTTTTTTTTAAGATAAATATCAACGCCTGGGAATGCTGTAAAAACAGTTTTTGCATTTTCAGCAAAATGCCGAGTAGTGATTCCCGGATAGGAATTTTGTTCCTGAATAAAAAATGGTATTTCACTTTTTGATGCAATATAAAGGGGCAGGGCAGACCCATAGCCTCCAGTTCCAATTACTGCATCCGGTTTCAAGTCATTAAATAATTTATTGGTCTTTCGCTTGGATGATAAGAGTCTTCCGGGCAGCAAGGCATTGCGACCCAAAGATTGCAGTGAAAAGGAGCGTTGCAATCCACGTATGGGAAGTAGAGTATGATTAACATTCATAGCCGGTAATTTTTCCGCCTCAATTCCAAACGTTGAGCCAACATAATGTATATTAACATCCTCTTGATTGTTTAATTCCGCACCGATAGCCAACGCCGGATATAAATGCCCACCCGTTCCGCCTCCAGCGATAATGAATGTCAGTTTACCCATAAATGCGTTTCCTCCAATCTGAATCAGTTTGAACGGATCGTTTGGATTGACTAATATTTAATAGGATACCCAAACTGGCTAAATGGACTACAACTCCTGATCCGCCATAACTGACAAGGGGCATAGCCAGCCCGGTTGTGGGTACAAGATTTGTCACCACTGCCACATTGATAAATGCATACAGAATAAAACTGCAGGAAATTCCCAGAGCCAGTATAACACCAAATATGTCCGGGCTTTCTTTGGCAATATGAATGCCTCTTTGGAAAATGAACATAAATAATGTTAATATAAATATTGTTCCAATAAGTCCTGTTTCTTCACCCACAATTGCAAAAATAAAATCAGTATGGGGTGTAGGTAGAAAATGGTTTTTACCGTAACTATTGCCTAATCCTAAACCAAAAAATCCGCCGTTTGCCAGACTAATCATCGATTGTTTAATTTGAAGCAAACTATCTGGGTTGACTGTATCAGGATTAATAAATGAGTCTATCCTGCGTCGCATATAGTCCCAATTCATAATAACTATAGACAGGAATGTAAATGAAACTCCAGCCGTTGCCATCATATGCTGCAGTCTGGCTCCTCCTAGAAACAGCATCACGAAAGAAATAATCAATATCATGGCTGTGGTACTTAAATCAGGCTGCAAAAGAATGAGCGTTGTTACCGAGCCTATGGCCAAGATACATGTTAGATAACCATTATAAAAATCTTTTATATTTCCCCTTTTTTCATGTATAAATGCAGCCAGAAATATGATGAGTGAAACCCGTGCTATATCACTTGTTTGAATAGAGAAAGATCCTATATATAACCAGCGTGTTGGCCCAGATGAACTTTGAAATAAACTCATAACCAATGTCAAAACCAATAATCCGACAGCGCCACCTAAAATATGCAATGACCATTCTTTCAGCTTGCGATAGTCAAGCATCATAAAAAAGAACATGAATATGACTCCGACCAGTAATCGTTTTAAATGAGCTTGTAGATACAATGTGTCCGTTCGACTATTGGTAATTTCCAATGAGCGAATAGAACTGGCGCTGTAAAGCATGACGGTTCCGAATACGCAAAGGACAATAATTGCCCCCAGAAGAACTTTATCATATTTTTTGACGATAACGTTCAGATAACTCACGAATACTCCTTTAATCCCTGTACAAGTTCGCGGAAAACATCGCCGCGATGTTCATAATTATCGAATTGATCAAAGCTGGCACAGCCCGGAGACAACAAAACGACGTCCCCGGGTTGTGCATTAGAATGAGCGACCTCAACGGCGGACATAAGACTTCCGCAAGAACGCAGTCTCACCGCATCCCCTAAAACCGTTGCGATCGCTTCTTCTGACTCACCAATGGTGAGCACTTCTTTCACTAAGTGGGTATGTGGGTAAAGTGAAAGAAAATCTCCGCTTTTATCCCGACCGCCTAATATCAGCAGGATTGGGCTATTGAAACTCTCCAAAGCAACCTTTACCGCATCGATATTTGTTGCTTTGGAATCGTTTATATATGTGACACCTTTAACTGTGCCAACATTTTCAAGTCGATGAGGTACTCCGCAAAATGTTTTCATGACTTGAGATATTCTGGATGGCGCAATGCCCAATAGGCTAGCCGAGGTAGCTGATCCGAGGTAGTTGGATAGATTATGCTTACCGGGCAATGCGATTTCATCCAGTTTAATAAGAGTGGCGTGCTCTTTATCATAAATTTTGGTATCGTTAAGCTTAAATAAAACATGAGAATCTGATTTCAAGCTAAAGGGAATTTTTGTTGCTTGGGCAGGAGCGATTCGTTCAGATAACATTTCATCGTCTGCATTGAAAACCAAAAAATCATCATGAGTTTGATTTGACCACATATTCATCTTGGCTGATACATAATCATCCATATCATCATAACGGTTTAAATGGTCAGGTGTGAGGTTGAGAAATAATGATATGTATGGCTTAAAATGCTGAATAAATTCCATTTGAAAACTGGAAATTTCTAAAATATGAACTCTTTTTTCGTCAGGTATGGTTAAATCGTTTCTGACAACATTAGCAAATGCATTTCCCACATTTCCAGATAGAACAGGATGAATATCTTTCGTTTTGCACATCTCATACAGCATATGTGCAGTTGTCGTTTTACCATTCGAACCGGTTATCGCCAATATGGGCGCTAAAGTAAACCAACTGGCAAATTCTATTTCACTAACAATGGGAATATCTTTTGATTGAGCATTTTGAATGATTTCAGCATTTTTAGGTACGCCTGGTGAAATAACCCAGAGGTCCGCATCATATATTTTATCCGTATGTCCATTTATTTCACCATCAATTCCGTATTTTTGTAATTCGTTGAATGCTTTTTTTACGATAGTCGAATCAGATGCGTCACTGAAAAAGACATGGGCGCCAACTTCTTGAGCCAATTTCGCTACCGCAACTCCACTTCGGGCTAAACCGATCATAGTAACATGCTTAAAATTCATATCGATTGAATCTTTTTTGGAAATATCCATTTAGAAAGCAGTCAGTGTTATTTTAATGATTGTAAATACCATCACTAAGCACAAGCCATATAAAATAATTTGTAGCCAAGGATATATCCTTCATCTTCGTAACTATCCATGCTAACGAATCTTGAATGTAGTGAGTGAAAATAACGCAAGTAATAAACCGATAATCCAAAACCGCACAACCACACGCGATTCTGGCCAGCCCTTCAATTCAAAATGATGATGTATAGGTGCCATGAGAAAAAGACGCTTTCCTTCTCCCAACCTCTTTTTTGTATAACGAAAATATATTACCTGAAGGATGACGGATACTGCTTCCCAGACAAATACACCGCCGATTATGAATAGCAATAATTCTTTTTTAAGCAGTACAGCAAGCGTGCCTAACGCTGCACCAGTGGAAAGGGAACCCACATCGCCCATAAAGACTTCAGCTGGTGTTGCATTAAACCATAAATAGCCAATGCAGGCACCTGTTATTGCGGCAGTAAAAATGGTTAACTCTCCCGCACCTGGAAGGTAGAGAATATTCAAATAACTTGAAAAGTCTACACGCCCGCTCATATAAGCAATTGCAGCAAAAACTGTAAAACATATAGCTAGCAATCCCGCAGCTAATCCGTCCAGACCATCTGTCAGGTTGACGGCATTGGATGTTCCTGTTATAACCAAAATGATGGCTAGGGGATACAGATATCCAAAATCTAATTCCAGGTTTTTGAAAAAAGGCACGCTGGTTACACTTTTAAATTCTGCAAAAACAGGATTGTTAAAAATCCAAATACTGATTACAACGCCCAACAAAATTTGGCCGATGAGTTTATAACGTGCCACCAACCCTTTCTTCATTTTTTTAACTACTTTCAGGTAATCATCTAAAAATCCAATGAATCCCATCCAAATCATTGCTAACATAACTATCTGGATATAGACATTGGTCAAATCAGCGAAGAGAAGGGTAGGAATGAGGACTGAACAGATTATAATCAGACCGCCCATTGTGGGTGTGCCGCGTTTTTTCTGGTGGCTTTCCGGTCCGTCATGGCGAATTTCTTCACCAATTTGATGTTTATGAAGTAGGCGAATAACCCATGGCCCGATTATAAAGGTAAATAACAAAGCAATGATCGCGGCAGCTGCAGAACGGAACGTGATATATTGAATAACATTGAAAGGTGAGAATATATCACGTAAGGGATTGAGTAAATGATACAGCATCAGTTTTTTGATAACCCTTTAATGATGGTTTCCATAGCCATTCCGCGAGAACCTTTTACGAGAAGTTTGTCACCGGCTGTTATCCATTTTTGCAATGCTGCTAATAAATCATTTTTTGAATCAAAATGCTGATGATAAACTGAATCATTTAATGCCCTGTCCGTTGCAGTCGTTTCGGTCCCTGTGGAAAAGACAGCGTCTAATTCCATATCAAGGCAATGTTCTCCGATTTGACGATGGTGAGCCATGGATCCTTCACCAAGTTCAAACATATCACCAAACACCAGAACCCGGCGGCCGTTACCGCTAAAGGCTTTCAAATAATCAATAGATGCTAATGTGGAATTGAGGTTGGCGTTATACGTATCATCAATAATGGTTATATCGTTCATCTGTTTGACTTCGCAACGTCCTTTTGGCGCCTTAAATGATTTTACCTTTTCGCGAAATGTATCCCAACCGATACCCAAATGAATGGCGATGGAAGAGGCTGCAATCACATTTTTAATAAATGACAGATTATGTGAACCGGTGACAATCTCCTCCGCATTGATTGTAACGGTAATTGTACCATCTTCTTCGTGGTGGATATCAGCAGGAAAATTGCAATCAGGCGTTATTCCATACGTTATTGCGTCACCGTGAATTTCCAGTTCACGAATGTGGTCATCAGCCATATTTATAAATGCCGTTCCATTTTCCAGAGAATTAAATAAGGAACCTTTTGTTCGTGCAACTTCTTCGATTGAACCAAACCCTTCAAGATGGGCCGGTGCAATATTTGTGATCAAACCATGGGTGGGTTCAGCGATTGCACATAAGTAGGCAATATCACCAGGCTGATTTGCACCCATTTCAATAATGGAAATTGTATGCTTGACCGTTAGCTGCAACAGAGTTAACGGTAGTCCAATGGATGTATTAAAATTTCCGGTTGTTGCAAGAACATTTTCTTTATCTTCAAAGATATGCTTCAACAGCTCTTTTGTGGATGTTTTACCATTAGAACCGGTAATTCCAATAACCGGTATATTAAACTGTTTCCGCCAAGCGTGTGCTAGGCTGCCCATCGTTTCTAACACATCATCTACAATAAAATAGTCCATCTCGTTTGAAACGGATTCAGTATACTCAACAAGGCTTGCCACCGCTCCATTTTTTTCTGCTTGTTCGATAAATTGGTGTCCATCGGCTTTTTCACCCTTCAATGCAATATATAAATCACCGGTAATACACTCGCGGCTGTCTGTGGCAATGCCGGTTATAGGCGACGTGGGTTCCTGACCTGTAAGTTGAGTTAATAAAGTACTGAATGCTTCAGGTTCAGTTAGCGTTATGCGCACAAAACTCCTCAATAATTTCTATATCTGAATAAGGATGACGGACACCCTCAATTTCTTGGTATGTTTCCCGGCCTTTACCCAGAATCACCAAAACATCATTGCTGTTTAAATCATTCAATGCGTTTAAAATGGCAGCACCCCGATCATCATAAACGTCGTAATGATCAGAAGATAAACCGCCCAGAATTTCTTGTATAATATCTTCCTGCTTTTCAAAACGAGGATTATCCGGCGTAATATAAAAATAGTCAGAATATTGCTCTACCAAACGGCCCATAATAGGACGATTGGAGGCGTCGCGGTTGCCGCCGCAACCGAAAATTGTAATCAGACGCCCATTCTCCGGAAGGAGGTTATAGATGGTGTTTAATGCTTTTTCATAGGCATCCGGCGTGTGCGCGTAATCCACAACGATGGGCGCACCATTTGGAGCTGTGATTGTTTCCATACGTCCGGTAACAACTTTACAGTCATTTATTCCTTCTGCGATTGTACCAACCGGTATCCCCATGGCAAGTGCTGATCCAACTGCACATAGAATATTCTCCTGATTGAAGTCACCTATAAGTTCTGAATTAAAATTGATTTCATGCTCCCCGGCAACAATGATACCGGAAATGCCTCTTAATGAAGAATGAATTTCTTTAAAGTGCACATCACTGTTATTTGTCACAGACACTTTTATAACCGGCGCTGTACTTTCGGTTATCAATCGTTTGCCATATTCATCATTGGAATTGATGATAGCAGTAGCTGATAATGGTAAAGATTTAAACAATTTCGCTTTCGCGTGATAATAATCTTCCATCGTCCCGTGATAGTCAAGGTGTTCTGGAGTCAAATTGGTAAAAACAGTTGTATCAAATTCAACATCTGCAACTCTGTATTGATGGATAGCATGTGACGATACTTCCATGACTACATGGGAAAAATCGTCGTCTGCAAGATCACGAAGAAGCTTCTGGAGATTAATGGCGTCCATAGTCGTAAGCGTTTTACCTTGTTCATGCTGCTTGGCGATGACGCCTAACGTTCCAAGCTGCGCTGTTTTACAACCTGCTTTATTTAAAATCGATGTAATGATCGTTGCCGTACTCGTTTTGCCATTTGTTCCGGTAATCCCAACAATGTGGAGCTCTTTGGAAGGATGCCCATAAAATTCAGCGGCAACAAAGGATGCAGCTTTACGAGGATTCGACACTTTAACCTGTGGGACAGGAAGGCTGCCAACATCACGTTCATTCGTGATGATTGCTGATGCACCATTTTCCAATGCTTCCGGAATAAAATCATGACCATCAGCTTGCGTTCCATAAACTGCAATGTAGAGGTCTCCAGGCTTAACATTACTTGAATGGAGTTGTATATTTTTAATGGGAGTCGCCGGAACATCACCATTTGCGGATATAATTCCTTTGACGAGGTTGTTTAATGTTGGCTTCATTTCAATCCTATAGTGCATATAGAACCATTGGCCACAATAGTTCCCGGTTTAGGGCTTTGCCAAATCACTTTACCAGACCCTTTAAAAAATGTTCTTAACCCAATCTGCCTCAAAACGGTTCGAGCCTTCCGCAAACTCATACCCCGCACATCGGGAAGATATGAATCTCCGTTCTCTATTTGAACGACGGGAATGATTGTCATTACATTGGATAAAACCACTGGTTTAGCCACTGTGTAATCCGAGGTATGCGGGAGGGGTAGACGCTCTTGGGCCAATAATGAGCCATTTTTGATCGTCTGTGGTTTGAGTAGGCGAATGGAATCATCCATATTAATGATGCGTTCCATTACCCTTTTGAAGACAGGAGCAGCACCATGGCCACCCCAGTGGTATCCAATTTTTGGTTCATCTAAAATTATAACGCCAACAAGTTGGGGATTATCAGCAGGTAAAAAGCCAACAAAGTTGGAAATAAATTTTTTCTTCGAATAGCGTCCATCAATATATTTTTGAGCCGTTCCTGTTTTCCCCGCAACAGACCAGCCATTTATTGCTGCTTTTGTTCCTGTACCGGTATCCACAACCCGACAAAGCATGTCCGTCATTATGTCCATCACATTTTTTGAAGCAACTTTTCTAATAACTTCAGGTTGTTCAGCGTAGACTGTTTTTCCAGATGACGATATTATTTGTTTTATCAATCTCGGTTTCATTAGAAAACCACCGTTAGCGATTGCTGCATAAGCCATCCCGAGCTGCAATGTTGTTACGCCTACTTCATGTCCAAGGGATATTTGTGCCAACGAAATATGACTCCATTCAGTTACTTGTCGCAGCGTCCCCGGATGTTCTCCTGCCAAGCTAATATTAGTGGCCATTCCGAACCCAAGATTTCTGCTATAGCGATAAAGATTATTTCGCCCCAATGTTTCTGCAATTTTTATTACACCTACATTACTTGAGTTTTCCATTATTTGCGGCACGGTCAATAGACCGAAATCATCCCAATCCTTAATGGTTTGCCCGGCAAACGTATAACTTCCATTTTCACAATTAAATTCTTGCCATAATGAAACTGTGTTTTGATCCACAGCTCCAGTAATGGGAACTATTTTAAATGTTGAGCCCGGTTCAAACTGATCTGTTATGACTTTGTTTCGCTGCCAACCGATTTCGCCTCTGCCAGGATAATTCGGATCAAAATCAGGAACAGTTGCCATGGCTAAAATATCCCCTGTTTGCGGATTAAGTATCAGTCCCATGGCAGAAGACGCACTGGTTTTTTCAACTTGCATCGCTAGCTCTTCCTGCAAGATTGCTTGATATTCAAGGTCAATTGTTAATTGAATACTTGCCCCATCTACCGGAGGTTTTTGGGGTAGATTTGTTTTATACCTGGTATTTCCTCGTCCGCTCATTTGACGTACAACCCAGCCGGGTGCGCCGGTTAAATAACTATTATATTTTTGTTCAATTCCGGCGATACCTTTATCATCCAGATCAACAAATCCGATTGCTTGAGCTGCAAGATTACCGTGGGGATAATAGCGCCGTGAATCGCGTTCTACTATCAATCCATTCGGTTTATTGACAAGCAATTTCTCACAGTGTTTGCGTTGTAGATTCCGTTCTAGATATTCGAAACTCCTTGAAGAATTCAATTTTTTTAAGTATTTACTTTTATCTTCGCCTGTGGCATCGCTAATCCATTCTGCAAATTCATCTTTATTCTCTATCTGCGACGGATGGACTCCAAATGAATAGTGAATTATATTGCGGGTGAACGCAACATTATCGCGGTCATAAATATTCCCCCGGACTGCTTTTAACGGCTTTTGAACCATGCTCTGACTTTGTCCCTTTAAACGTAATTCTTCGCCATCAACAATTTGGATTTGAAATAAGCGCACGGATAACCCGACCCAGAAAAAAACAATGAATCCCGATGTAATTATAACTCGAGATCGATACTTGAGATACGTTTTAGTCAATTGAATTATCCACTAAAAGGGGGTCAATATGAATGATGATTGATTCTGGTTGAGCAACTACCATTCCCAAATTTCTTTGGGCGAATGATGTAATTCTATCTACTCTACTCAATCTGGAAACATCACTTTTTAATTCTTTAATTGAATTATTTAATTCTGAAAAGGTCGAATTTTGTATCTCGATAGCCATCAATGTTTCGTCAATCTCAGTATACACCCAAAGGTAAATGATGAGTCCGCCAATAGAGGATACAGTCACAAGGAAGAAAGACAGAGTCTGTAAAAAGTCTCTTTGTCTAGTTATCCGTTTATTTTTACGTCGTTTTGGCATCAGATCCTTTCTGCTGCACGCAATTTTGCACTTCGCGAGCGGCTATTTATGGTTTGTTCTTTTTGGGTAGGTGGAAGGGGTTTTTTTGTTACAATTGATAACATATTTTTCTTTGCTAAATTTTTAAATGCATGTTTTACCATTCTATCTTCCAACGAATGATAACTCAAAATGACAATTCTGCCATTTGGCGCAAGATAATCGATGAATACTTCCAAGAAATTCTGCAATCGTCCCAATTCATCATTTACAGCAATACGTAATGCCTGGAAAATGCGAGCTAAAGATTTATGGCGATGTTTCGGAGGCGTGCTTCTACGAACCGCTTCTTTCAAATCAGCGATTGATTCCATGACTGCCATATTTTTAACAGATTTTGCAATACGTCTCGAAAGCCTTTCTTCTCCATATGTATAAAAAATATCGGCTAGATCACTTTCGGACGTATAACGAATTAGTTGAGCAGCTGTTTTGCCTTCTGTTGGATTAAAGCGCATATCCAGGTTACCGGATTGCTTAAAACTGAATCCCAGGGTGGGGGAGTCCAATTGGAACGAAGAAAGTCCCAAATCAAGAAGGAATCCATTCACAGTAGTCAGACCTTCCTGCTTAAGTATGTTTGGAAAAGTGTCGTACGAAGTGTGGTGGCAAGAGAAGGCACCGCTGTTAGACAGCCGTTTATTACATATCTCAAGTGCCTTCTCATCCCGGTCAAGTCCTAAAAGCCTCGCAGAATCTGATAAGGCATTCAGGATATGTGCGGCGTGCCCGCCGAGACCAACTGTCCCGTCGAGATAAATTCCGTTCGGATGTGTAATGAGTAAGTCCATTACTTCGTTGACCATTACAGGAATATGATGCGGTGGTTGTTCCTGCGATTGGTTGGATAACATCAGAGTATAATTTTATCTGCCAGTTCATCATATTCAGATGAGTCCATTTTTAAATTTTGCTGGTCCACTTTTGCTAATATGCTCGGATCCCAAATTTCTATTTTGTTCACCATGCCAATAATTAAAGCGTCCTTTTTTAAGTGTGAATATTCCAAGAGGTTCGTTGAAAGCATAATACGCCCTTGTTTATCAAACGTAACGGATGAAGCATAGCGTACTGTATTTCGTATAAAAGATCTGTTGATTCCGGAGATAGCCGATAGATCTTTAAGATCATCTTCAATAATTTGCCAAGCAGTCAGGGGGTAAACCCAAATACACGGATCCATTCCCCGAGTGATCACAAATGTCTGATCATTCTCAGGTGCTAGGCTTTGGCGAAATTTCGCAGGAATATTGACGCGGCCTTTAGCATCAATCGTAAAGGAAAATTCACCTGTAAATGTGTCTTGGTTTATTGTCATACCCACATAAAGTTGTTAATAGCTTACCCACTATTACCCATAATCTATTTCATCTTACCCACTTTTGTCAACTTATTTTATTAATAAAACAAAAATAAATACAGGTTTATAGACGACAAAATGCTTCAACTGATAGTTGAAGTGAGGGGCGGGATTAAAGTAATCCCTTAACTATCTTTGAGGAATGTAGTGCTTTACGGTTATTGTGCTTTGATCAGCGTAGAACTGAACATCAGCAGGGTGGTTGAAGTTTCCAAGTTCTTCTACTTTGATGCCATTGATATACAAGGTTGTACCCGCAGTTTGATTCAGACGAACATGAATTTGGTTTTCAAATGTTAAACTTTTTTCTTCTCCAATAGGAAGAATACCCGCTTGGGCGTCAGATGAGTCTGCAGTCATACTATACCAAATCCTATCAGTGGTTACAATTTTCAATGTAAGAGGAGGATTGACAGCCATGGCAACTGTTTGAGACACAGCTTCTACATAATCATTTACTAGTTGAAGATCGGTGACGGCATCCGGATTTTCTGCTAAAACGATTTCACCATTTTGGATAGTAGCAGAACTTTTTTCATCACTGATTTTTTTAATGATAAATATGGCAAATAGAAATACAATGAGTAACACTCCGCCTTTGATCAAATCTTGGCGTACTTTTGTCGGGGGTCGTGATTGAGCAGGTGCTTTTGTTATCTGACCCGATGATGGAATTTTCAGATCATTTTGTTCCGTTTTTTTAGGCGCCTTTTTCCCAACTTTTCTTCCCTGAAAAATATCGAGCTGCTGCAGAGCTTCATCACCATCACCGCCGATTTCAGTTACATATGCTCTCAAAAATAAACGTATATACGGCAACGGTAGAACGTCAAACTGACCGTTCTCTAATGCAAGGAGATATTCCATATTGATCTTCGTTCGTGAATGTATCTCATCCAGATCAATATTCTGGGACTCTCTCAATTCTTTTAATTTGGTATAAAATTCACTCATGATGTAATTAAACAGTCTAGAAAATTAATTGACTCAATGACTAGCTAACAATACAATTGTCAAATTATTTTATATATTTTTTATAATGTGAATAAAAAGCGGCGAGCGGGAACCCCATAACATTATAAAAACAACCTTCTATACGATTTACACAAACAGCAAACCAATCCTGTATGCCATAACTCCCAGCTTTATCTAAAGGCTTGTAAGTTTCAATATAATAAGATATATCTTCATCTGTTAATTTATTAAATGTTACATGTGTTTGTTCGAAAAATGTCTCACTTATCCCTTCATCAATTTTGTTTATTGAAACACCAGTATAAACAGAATGGGTTTGCCCGGACAAAGATTTTAGCATATTAAAACTATCATCTATATTTTTGGGTTTACCTAATATTTTTTGGTTATAAACAACGACTGTATCTGCGCCGATGACAAAATGATCGTGATTTTTATTTGCAATGTCCAACGATTTTTCCCGGGCGTAGTGCTGCACAAAATTTTCTGGGCTTAAATCCAAATTAAAATCTTCATAAACGTTGCTTGGTTTCACTTCAAAATCGATATCGATCATTTCCAGAAGTTGTTTTCGGCGTGGTGAATTTGATGCGAGAATGATAGGAAATGGTTGAATCATTGAAACTTCGCCAATTTTTTGATAACAGAAACACGTTGATTACCGTCATCTGCTTTCAATTTATACACATATACACCATTGGCTAATCGCTCTCCATACGCATCTCGACCATCCCAATTAATATAATTATACCCGCTCGAAAATGATTCTTCCTGAATGGAAACGACTCGTCGTCCTCCCAACGTATATATGTCAATTGAAACGGTCGCAGAAGCTGTTAATTCAAAGGCAAATTGTGTTGTAGTCGCATATGGGTTCGGAAAATTCAATACATTCATAACCTGTAGATTTTGCTTGGACAAAATATGGAGTGTTATATTTTTTTCAGAAGGATTATTGGCATTATCCCACGCTTTTATTTGCAGTGTTAAGGTTTCTTGATACGGATCAAAGGGTATAGCTAGAACACCTGTTGTAATGCTGTTTTCGTCATAAATAAATCGATTAGATAGATTACTTTTTGAATCATCGCTCAAATCTGTAATCATGATTTCATGTCCAACTTCTCCAGTGACATTAATTCCTAATGGATCTGAAAGTCGCAAGTAGACATCTTCATCACTTTGCAAATGATCATTGTGACGCAGCAGTCTACCGGATTTTGTTTCAAATGAAATAATAGGTCCCTGATCGTCTAACACGGGATCGCCCCCCGCCAAAAATACATTTTCTAACATACCCAATGCTTCTACAGATGGGTCTGTTTCCATTTGTACATACACATTGCAATGTGCTGCAGTTGAAGAATATGATATATCTTTTGGAATACGCAACCGAGCGCTGAAATCAGTCCCCTTAATTGAAAATTGTCCTTTAAAAAGGGTAGGACCTGGTAGAGTATAAGAAATTTCTTGTGTAGTTGAATTAATATTATACTGTCGAGTGATTTGACGTTCTGCATCTACGAGCCTTATAATGCCGGTGCCGGATGCAGTTGAAGAAAATGATTGGTTACCAAATACACGAGCTGTATCCAAAGATTTTAATGTATCCGGATTTACATCCGTTAAATTAACAGTCAAATTGGGAATGGGTAAGGGCATGGCAGGATCACCAAATAAATGAAACAACTCACCACTGCTGTTTCCATCTTTAACAGATTGAAGTATAACGCCGATTGGTTCATCCGTAATTCCCAAATCAGGAAAGATCGCTTTAAATATTTTAACAATATAGTTTGCATTGGATGATACACCTATGGCTCGGCTGGTTGTGATTATAGCTGATGCGCCCTCCATGGGTTGCCGTATTAATTCTTCTGCAAATGATTCTACATCCAGGAAATCAAAATGTCCCCATGAACACGTCCCGGCTATCCAGATGGGCAATTTCATATTCGTACTTATTCTTTCAATATCACCCCGATCTTGAACCAAAAGTTTTTCTTGTGCCCATTGATGTTCTGATCCATGTCCAATATAATTGATAATTGCCGTCCCTTCTGAAAGTATTTCCATAAGCGCATTGGTTGCATCTGGTTTTATGACTCCATAGGAGGAAGCATCGCTCACTTCAGGGTATTCAAGCATATAGAGTTTATTGACTTCAATATTGGGTGAAACCCATCCAGCCACGATTTGTGAGTTATTTGTATGGCTTTTACCTGTAGAGATTGATCCGCCTGAAGAACCATCTTCAGGGCGTGCTCCGTCATCGGCAACAAGTGTAATACGCTGTCGCCAATAGCCCATGACAGGATTTGTTTCATATTCTATTATTTTATCCACAAAGTTTTCAACTTCACCTATAGATTTTGCTTGAAAGCGACCTATGGCTAAATCAGGTATTCGTCCATTAATTGCCGCCAATCTGTCATCGACAGCCCGATTGCTAAATGAACCAGTTATAATTGTCGGAACTTTACTTGTGGATTCGCCGCTAATATTTCTGTAATCGTAATCGGTGTCTCCCATAAGCAATACACAATATGGTTTTGGGTCTGACCATTCTTCCTGAGTCCATTGTAAAAAAGAACGTATGGCAGTGGGATCAGCATTTCCTCCGGAAAATTCATTATAAATTATTTCAAGAGCGATAAATTTTGAGCTGCCTCGATGGTCAACGAGTACTTGAGAAGCATTCCGAAATTCTTCAGGACCGATTACAAGATGATCTACTCCCGGGTTTTGGTTGCGCAATACATTGAATTCATGATTCGTCACATGTTCCAATTCAGTGATAGGGAATACATCCTCTTCAATAAAAACAATAAATCGTGCGAGTGTATCAACTGGGAGATCGACTGATAGTGTATATTCATCTCCACTTTCTTCAACAACTGTAATTTTTGGCTCTGTGATATGTGTAATATCCCAGACGGAAGGTAATGAAGATCCTGTTAGTGTAAATGCAACTGAATTGCTATGAATTGGAGCAAAAAACTCAAACGGACTGTTTTCAGCATTCAGTTTTCGACCATATTTAATTGTAGCGTGATCGAAATGGGGTAGTGAATAACTTGATGAAGAATTATTATCTAGATAAACAAGATTAACTTCATCTTGAAGTTCTGATCCGCTAACTGTGAAAGTTTTGATTTGTTTGCTTAAACCGGAATAATTGAAATTTGTTTTTAGATCGTCTCTTGAATTCAGATATACATCAATAATATGCCTTGGATTTTGTATGTATTCAATATCTGTTGAACTGCCGCGAATGGCAATTTCAAAATCTGCATTGACTGATGTTTTGACGTCATTTAATGTTGGAATGAGTGTATAGCTGGCTCCTCGACCAAATGAAGGGCCCGTCCAAGCCAATCCACTTTTAAAAGGATTATAAACATCGTTTTCAATATGAATATATGAAGTTGCATAATCCAATGTAAGGCTGGGAGATGAATGACTATCTAAATATGTAACCCTTTTCCCACGAAGAGATGAGTCTTGGGGAATTAGAAGCCAATACGTATTTTCGGAGAAATAAATATTTTGATGATGGTCTATTTTATCAATATCCAAATCAATTCCGCTTGATCCCCGTCCGTAAAATAGAATTTTATCATTTGCATCCAACACTCCGTTTTCTTCACCGGTAATTTTGATTCCTATTTCCACTAGGTTCTCCGTCATAGCATTATATGCAATTGAATTAATGACCGTCACACTGCGATCTCTTCCCAAAGTAGAACCAGTAAAAACCATAAAACTACGTGGATCGCTTTGCTGGAATGAACTACTCAAATTAATTAATTCTGAACCGCTGATGGAAACCATATGGTCCGCATCTATTTTAAATTTTATCCAGTTTCCATCAGGAAGAACGATACTTTTTTTCAGTTCTCTTTTTTTGGGTTGGAACCAATTTTGAGCGATATTCCAATTCAATATACGCTGATGTAAGAATGATCGAGTTGTTTTATCAGCTCGAATTATTTTTGAGGAATTTGAATTAAACGTTATATCAATGATAAAATTTTGATAATAATAATTATCGTCATCTTGAGGATGTATTTCCAGTGTGGCCGTTTCTAGTTGACGCACTTTTTGTTGGTTGATCCATTTAACACCGCTATTTTCAAATGGAAAATCAAAATTCAATTTTCGTTTATTGAAAGACCGCGCATGGATACTTGGTAATTCATTTGAGGGTAAACCGATAAGTAGAGTGAGAGGTTCCGGTTGTTCATCTACATTTATGTCAAAAATAACTTCGATGGTTAATTTGTCTTTTGATGAAAATAACGTACGCCAATCCGTGCCGGCATATAAAAAAGAAATAGCTAAAAGATATAAAATGGGTATGCGGGTCATTTTCATATTGAAATTTACTGATATTGTCCTGTATTGAAATTGAATAATGATGGGTTAAGTGTGTAGGAATCCTTTGTAAAGCTCTGAACATGAAGAAAAATAAAATATTTTATTTTGATTGAGGCAGGAAATGAAGTCAATAATGGTATTATGGACAAAATTCCCAACGAAAAGCAGGGGAATTTTAGAAAGATTAATTTGTGTATCAGGTTTTTCAAAGGATTCTGTAAGTTTATCCACTGAAATCGTACGAGAATTAATTAAATCTGTTCCAATTTCTTAAATCAGTTAAAAAAAATAGGAAAAAGTGTGTTTGACCTAAATATGATAAAGAATGTCTATGACACTTTAGAGGCAAGAGTAAATACTGCTCGAAAAATAGTTAACCACCCATTAACGCTGTCAGAAAAAATTCTTTATGCTCATTTGTTTAATGAAAATATTGAAAAATATGAACGAGGTAAATCATATGTAGACTTTGCGCCGGATCGCGTGGCAATGCAGGATGCAACCGCACAGATGGCCTTATTGCAATTCATGATGGCAGGGAAAAATAAAACAGCTGTTCCATCTACTGTTCATTGTGATCACTTGATTCAAGCTAAAGTGGATGCCGGTCGGGATTTAGAGACTGCCAAGGATGTCAATGCCGAAGTATATGATTTTTTGGAAACTGTTTCGAATAAATATGGCATTGGTTTTTGGAAACCGGGTGCAGGTATTATCCATCAGGTTGTATTGGAAAATTATGCATTTCCCGGAGGTATGATGATTGGCACTGACAGTCACACCGTCAATGCCGGAGGCTTGGGAATGATTGCCATCGGTGTCGGCGGAGCAGATGCTGTGGATGTAATGGCTGATATGCCTTGGGAATTGAAATTTCCAAAACTGATTGGAATCAAACTTACGGGCGAGTTGGACGGTTGGACATCAGCCAAAGATGTTATTTTAAAAGCAGCCGGCATTTTAACCGTAAAAGGCGGAACGGATGCAATTGTTGAATATTTTGGCCCAGGTGCTGAAAAGATGTCCTGCACGGGTAAAGGTACAATTTGTAATATGGGAGCGGAAATTGGTGCCACCACATCCATTTTTGCCTATGATGAACACATGGCAAAATATTTATCGGCTACCGGACGCACTGAAGTAGCACAATTAGCTAATCAAGTAGCCGAGCACCTTCGGGCTGATGATGCTGTTTTAGAAAATCCTGAAGAATTTTATGATCAGGTTTTTGAGATAAACTTGTCAGAGTTGGAACCTCATTTAAATGGTCCTTTTACACCTGACAGAGCAACACCAATATCTGAAATGGCAAAAGTAGCAGCTGATAATAATTGGCCTACAGATATAGAGGTTGGACTGATTGGTTCATGCACAAATTCATCATACGAGGATATTTCCCGTTCGGCCTCCATCGCCAAACAGGCCGTTGAAAAAAAGTTGAAAGTAAAGAGTGAATTCACAATCACACCGGGAAGCGAACAAGTACGTTTTACAGTTGAACGGGATGGATTTCTAGAAACATTCGTTAAAATGGGCGGTGTTGTGCTGGCAAATGCCTGTGGACCGTGCATCGGACAGTGGGCAAGGCATAGTGATGATCCCGAAAGGAAGAATACAATTGTGACTTCCTTCAATCGCAATTTTGCCAAACGAAATGATGGCAACCCGAATACTCATGCATTTGTGGGCTCACCGGAATTGGTGACTGCCCTGGCAATTGCAGGTGACTTGACCTTCGATCCTACCAGAGATATATTGATCAATGAGCAGGGGGAAGAAGTGAAATTGGATCCGCCGGTTGGTGATGATCTGCCTAAAAATGGTTTTGCGGTTGAAGATCTTGGTTACCAGGAAGCAGCTGCTGACGGCAGTGGAATTGAAGTGGTGGTTAATCCAGGTTCGGAGCGTTTAGCATTACTATCACCTTTTGAACAATGGGATGGCGAAAATATCACCGGTATGAAATTACTGATTAAAACAAAAGGTAAATGCACAACTGATCATATTTCTATGGCCGGCCCATGGCTGCGATTTCGCGGTCATTTGGACAATATTTCCAACAATATGCTCACCGGTGCAGTCAATTATTATACTGATAAAACGAATAGTGTAAAAAATCAATTGACTGGAGAAAATGACTCTGTACCAGATGTGCAGCGTGCATATAAAGCTGCAGGTGTTTCTACAATCGTTGTGGGTGATGAAAATTATGGGGAGGGATCTTCCCGTGAACATGCTGCCATGGAGCCAAGGCATTTGGGTGTTCGTGTGGTACTCGTAAGGTCATTTGCCAGGATTCATGAAACCAATTTGAAGAAACAGGGTATGCTGGCCCTTACGTTTGCTGATAAAGATGACTATGACAAGATTCAGGAAGATGACTCCTTCGATTTTGTTGATTTAGATCAATTTTCTCCCGGAAAGCAATTGACTTTAAACGTAACTCATGATGACGGTTCAACAGCTGCGATTATGTGTAACCATACCTGCAATCAAACGCAGATTGATTGGTTCAAAGCAGGTTCAGCCCTTAACTTGATACGCTCTAAAAAAAGCTAAATCCACCATGAAAATTCTCGTTTCTGATCCCATAACCGATGCCGGTATGGCTATCCTGAAAGATGCCAATATGGAAGTCGTTTATCTTCCCGATGCATCTGCAGAAGAAAAAGCGGAAGCCAGTAAAGATATTCGTGGCTGGGTTGTCCGCAGCGGCACAAAAGTTACCGCAGATATGATAAATAACGCCGAACATTTACTCGTCATTGGCCGGGCCGGGGTGGGTATTGATAATATTAATCTTGAGGCTGCAACCCGGAAAGGTGTTGTAGTCATGAACACTCCCGATGTGAATACAATTTCTGCTGCTGAACACACCGTAGCCATGATGCTCGCGTTATCTCGTAATATCCCTTTGGGGCATGGGAGCCTTATAAAAGGAGAGTGGAACCGCAATGAATTGGTCGGTTCGGAATTACGAAATAAGACATTGGGTGTAGTTGGATTAGGAAAAATTGGTAAAGAAGTAATCCAGCGTTGCCGATCGTTTAATATGAATATCATGGGTTATGATCCGTATGTGAGTCAGGAAATGTTTGATGAAGATGAAGTCAGTGTTGTTGAACTTGAAACACTTACGGCTGAAGCGGATTATATCACGCTTCATGTTCCCTTAATTGATGCTACAAAAGATTTATTTAATTACGATCGTCTTTGCCGAATGAAAGATACAGCACGAATCATTAATGTGGCACGAGGTGGTATTATCCATGAATCTGATTTAGCTAAAGCGCTAAACGAAGGCAAGATTGCCGGAGCGGCTATTGATGTATTTACATCAGAACCTTTGAGCGTAGACAGTCCTTTATTGAATGCAAAAAATATTGTTTTGACTCCTCATTTAGGTGCTTCAACTGTCGAAGCGAAAGAAGGTGTCAGCTTGGCGATATGTGAACAGGTTCGGGATTATTTACTCCATGAAAAATTGGCAAATGCTGTCAACATGCCTATTTCTGATATGGCAAAGCTAAAAGAAATACAACCCAGTTTGGAATTATCAGAAATAATGGGAAAATTGCAAAGTCAATTGGAATCAGGGTCCATCAATAAAGTCCAAGTGGAATGCGCCGGTTCTATGGATGAAGCCAAGCCGGCTGCATTGGCATTTTTGAAAGGGTTATTATCGTCCAGAATACCTGATCGTGTGAATTATATCAATGCAGAAACATTGGCAGTGGATTTGGGTATTAAGATTGAGTATAGTTATTCTTCAGATTGCGGCTCATATACGAATCTGATACGGACAAAAGTAACGGGTTCAAAAAGTACGAATCAGATTGATGGTAGTGTATTTGAAGGCAATCGATTACGTCTGGTAAATATCCTCGGTTATGAGATGGATATTACACCTACAGGAATAATGCTTTTCGTACGCAATAAGGATGTTCCGGGAGTCATTGGTAAAGTAGGTACTACTTTAGGAGCAGCCAAAATTAACATTGGTGCATATTTATTAAGCCGGGATTCTGAAGATGGTGAAGCGTTCGCAGTTATTCGAGTAGATAATGAAGTACCAAAAGACATTCTTTCGATAGTGGCTAATATGTCGGAAATTATTTCCATCCAGCAAATGCATTGCTGATTGTGAATTCTACTCCGGCAATCCAAACTAATATTCCAATCACAATAGCAGGCGCCGGTATAGCCGGAATGACGGCAGCGATACAACTCAAAAAAGTCGGTCACAATGTTGTTGTTTTTGAGCAACAATCAAATGTTGGGGGTAGCAGGCATGGTGATTATGAAGGACTAGAAAATTGGATATTCGATCAATCTATTCCAGAATTTTTTACAGAACATGGATTTGATTACGAAACGTTGACAACAATCCCTATTCACAAATTCACAGTTCATTCTGAATATAAAAAACCGTTTTTGGTGCAGTCATCACGACCGTTTTTTCAAATGATCAAACGGGGACCAGATGAAGATTGTCTGGATCATCAACTGTATGTGCAATGCAAAAAAGAAGGAATTGACTTTAGATTAGGTGAAAAAGCTCCCAAAAGTATTGATGTGGACAGCACAGGATCCAAAAAAGCAGCTGCATATATTAAAGGATTAAACTTTGAAACTAGATTAAGTAATCAAGTCCATTTATTATTAGGTAAAAAATTTGCACCAAAAGGTTATACATATTTGATAATTATCAATGGGAAAGCCACTTTAGCAACTGCGTTTAAAAAAGTGAAAAATAATAAAACAGATCCATTTGAAAATTCCATAGAATACTTTCGAAATAGAGGGTTTATTATTCCTGAACGAAATTCGTTTGGGAGTAGGGGCAGTTTTTCAATTTTGGACTTAAAATTATTTCAGCGACCATTTCGAATTGGTGAAGCGGGTGGTTTTCAGGATTTTCTATTTGGTTTTGGGATTAGAATGGCCATGCATTCCGGTCTGGCAGCGGCACACCAATTAAATGATGACGTTTATTCAGCAAGGCGTATTCTACGAAATTTGAACAAGAAAAGAAATGTATCTTTTATTAACCGTATTTTGTATGAACGGCTTTCTGATAAACAATTAGTTAAAATTGCAGTAAAATTATCGCACGTTTCAGAACCGCTTGATATTTTATCACAAGCGTATAAATGGAACTTTAAAAATATATTACGCTGGTTTAGATTTAAGGAAAGATATGAAGTTCGCCCTGCTTAGAAGTGTACAATTATTCGCCATGATAATTACTTTATCAGGTCTTTATATAGGTATTCGTGATAATAATGTAATGTTGGAATTAAATGCATTGATAATAGGTACTGGCATTTTTTATGCAGCAAATACTGTAATTAAAAACAGCAATTGATTGTATAACTATCAATATTCTAATAAATTCATTTTTGGAATGAGAGGAAAAATATGACAAAACTCTGGGATGACCTGATAAAAAATATGAAAGATTGGAGTTCCGTCGCTGTTGAAAAAGCGGAGGAAGTCAGTAAAATTGCAGTAGCTAAAACTGAAGAACTAACAAAAATAAGTAAAATTAAAATTGAAATTCATCAATTGCAGCGGGATTTGTCCAAAACGTATGAAAATCTTGGAAGGCTTGTTTCACATCATGCCAAAGAAGAAAACATGGTCAATTTTACCGGTAATAAGGAATTTTACAGATCTCTTGAAAAAATAGAAGAAACACAATTAAAAATCACTGATAAAGAAGGTAAAATTCAAAAAGTTAAAGATGAATTTAATACACAAGAAGAAGTATCGTCTGCAACAGAGCTGAATATTGAAGCTGAAAGTGTTGTAGAAGAACCCAGTACTTCAGAAGAGGAATCACACACTGAATCCTCTGATTCCGATATACCAACATCTTGACCAAACCTTCTTCTGTTTCTGATCGCAGGGCCCTTGATTTATACTTAAAAGAAATAAAATTAATAGAACCTCTTTCTCCCCAAGAGGAAATATCCTTGGCACAGAAAGCCAAAGCAGGCGATACAGTTGCATATCAAAAATTGGTAACGCATAATTTGCGTTTTGTCGTTGCAATGGCCAAAAAATTTCAGGGTCAGGGAGTCCCCTTTGAGGATTTGATTAATGAAGGAAATTTGGGTTTAATCAGAGCTGTAAGAACGTTTGATGAAACGCGTGGATTTAAATTTATTTCTTATGCAGTTTGGTGGATTACCCAGAGGATTCGGACAGCCATCCAAAAAACGGGACGAGTTGTAAGGTTACCTTCTCACATTACTGAATCCATAGGCAAGTTATACCGTAAATCATTGGAACTAGAGCAGGAATATGAGCGTGAACCCAGCACAGAGGAATTGGCAGAAATTTCCGATACGACCATTAAATGGATTGAAGACTTGGTAAAGGCATATAGTGGTCCGGTGTCTCTAGAAGATAGCAGTATAGAAGATCGTCCTTTAATTGAATATTTGACTTCAAGTGATCCCCGGCCGGAAATGCAATTAATGCAAGACTCATTAAAGAATGAGATTAGCAATCTTGTTAAAACATTAAAAATACGCGAATCACAAGTGTTGACTGAATATTATGGATTGGGAGAAGATGATCCTAAAACATTGGAGCAAATTGGTGAAATCCTGAACCTTTCCAGCGAACGTATTCGGCAGATCAAAGAGCGAGCATTGCAGAGATTACGGAAATCCACGACATCGCAATTGCTAAAATTGTATTTAGGTTAGCATTTGGTTTATATAGTTACAAAATCTTAAAATCAGGTTACTAATAAAACATATAAAATCATGTTTGGCCGCAAGAAAACAATACAAAAACAATATATAATTATTTCTCAAGATGACCAGGGTGTTCATCAGCGCAACGTATCGCGTCGCCGATTATTCACATTTTCAGCGATGGCTGTCGTTGTTTTAGCAGCTGTTTTCTTTGTCAGCGCTGACTCATTGACTGATTATCTATATAAATCAAAGATAGCCAAGATTAAACAAAATTATTCAATGCTATCACTGACTCTTGAAAAACTTCAAACTGAAGTAGCCGTGATGGCTGACAATATGGAATCCATTGAAGATAAAGATGAAGCTATTCGAACCTATGCTGATATGCCCCAGATTGATAAGGATATTCGTAAGTTGGGAATTGGCGGTATCCGTCTTGCCGAAAAAACCAGTGTTGAAGATGGGCTAACAGATCGAATTAAATCCCTGGTGTTGGATGTGCAAACATTATCCAGAAAAGTAAAACTGGAATTATCAAGTTATAGCGATATTTACAAGAAGGTCACTGAAGATGTTGACATGATTCATGCAATACCATCGATTCGACCCATAGACGGCGGTTATCTAAACTCTAGTTTTGGTTACCGTAAAGATCCCATTAACGGAAAAGTTCGTTTTCACTATGGGCAGGATATTACTGTCAAAACTGGAGAAATTATATTAGCTCCCGCTGATGGAATAATTAAAGAAGCTCGTTATCGCGCTGGGTATGGTAAAGTTGTAAAAATTGATCATGGATATGGTTACACAACTTTATTCGGTCACTTATCAGACTACAAAGTGAAAGGGGGCCAAAAGGTCAGCCGTGGCGATATTATTGGTTTATCCGGAAATACAGGCCGCTCTACAGCTCCGCACTTACATTATGAAGTCCACCATTATGGTACGCCGCAGAATCCACTGGATTATTTTTTCAGCGGCTATCTGCAGTAAACTGTTTATTCCTCAAACTTCAGTTTTTCAAATCTATGAATAAATCCTATTTTATTGAAACATTTGGCTGCCAAATGAATGTTGCCGATTCTGAATTGGTAGAAGGATTGCTGCAAAAAGAAGGTTATAAGCCCGCGGATAATATTAATAGTGCTGATGCAATTTTTGTTAATACATGTGCTATTAGAGAGCACGCCGAAGAGAAAGTGCATTCGCAATTGGGCAGATATAATCTCATTAAAAAACAAAAGCCAGATATTATCATTGGAGTGTTGGGATGTATGGCTCAAAATTTGAAAGACAGTATTCTGGAAAGTCGACCCTATGTCGATATTGTGTTAGGTCCGGATTCCTATCGAAAACTACCAGAGATTTTGAATCGAAAAGCCAATAATGCAAAAAGCATTGTTGATACGAAACTGTCCCGATATGAAGTATATGATGATCTTTTCCCAAGCCGAAATGAAGGAATAAATGCCTGGATTTCAATTATGCGTGGTTGTGATAAGTTCTGCACATTTTGTATTGTTCCCTTCACTCGGGGTCGTGAGCGAAGCAGAAGTATCGCCAGTATTGTTGCTGAAGCGGAACAAGCCGTCAGAGATGGATTTGTTGAAATTACCATGCTGGGTCAGAATGTGAATTCGTACAAACATGAGCAAGAAGGTTTTCCTGAATTGCTGGAAGCTGTGGCAAGCATAAGTGGGCTAAAAAGAATTCGTTATACATCGCCTCACCCACAGGATATAAATACTGAATTGTTGGAGGTCATGGCTGCACATGATACTATTTGCAACTATATCCATTTACCATTGCAAGCCGGTAGCAATCGTATTTTGAAACGAATGAATCGTACATATACGAAAGAGCATTTTTTAGGATTAGCGGATCATATTCGTGATAGTCTGCCTAATGTCGGCATTAGCACAGATATTATTGTTGGCTTCCCGGGAGAAACAAATGCCGAATTTGAAGAAACGCTTGATGTGATGGAAAAAGTAAAATTTGATTCAGCGTTCACGTTTAAATACTCATCACGCCCTGGAACCAAAGCAGCTGAATACAGTGATCATTTATCAGAAGAAGAAAAAAAGGAAAGATTACAGCGTGTTATAGAATTACAGAAAAACCATACGCTGGATAGAAATCTGAACACTGTCGGTAATGTTGAAACAGTCCTTATTGAAAAGGAAAGCAAAAAATCCACACAACATTGGGCAGGACGTACAGATTCAAATAAATGGGTGATTTTTGAGAAACATAATTCAAAAATAAAAGACTTCGTTCCGGTATTGATTACAGCAGCAAAAGGCGTTAGTTTACATGGAGATTTGATATACAAAGAAGAAGCGCACGTCAAATGAAACTTGTAAAAATATTTTTAATACTGGTGTCCATCGTCCTAGCTCTGCTTTTCTTAATGCAGAATACAGATAATGTTAACATTAATCTTATTTTCGTTCAATACGAAGATGTGAAAGTTGCTTTAGTCATCATTGGAGCTCTTTCTGTGGGATTATTTATAGGCTTCAGTACTGCAGTAGCTAATATACTTTCTGGAAAATCGGAATTACGTTCGCTACGGACCAAAAACCGCAGATTATCTGACGAATTAAATGATCTGCGAAATGTAGCAATTGATGAAGGAATTTATGATCTGGATGACGGAGACGAATAGCTTTGAATACAACGTTTTTGATCGCTGTCATTGTACTGATAGCCACCGGAATAGCCACTGCTCTATTTTATAGGCCTAAACCCCCCCGCCGCTTCGAATCTCTATATACAGATGCCTTGAACGCCATTGTCCGTGGTGATTCTAAAACCGCTTTAAAATATCTCCGCGAAGTTGTAAAGAATGATACAAATCATATAGATGCATATTTGCAGATGGGAGAAATTTTACGTGGAGAAGGAAATCCTCATCAAGCTATCAAAATCCACCAATCTTTAACTGTAAGACCCAATTTAGATGATCCTATAAAAATTGATATTCATCGTTCTCTGGCATTGGATTATTTAAGCGTTAATAATTTAATCAAATCAAAACAAGAAGCTGAGTTTATTCTCAAGTTGGAAAAAAAGAATACATGGGCATTGGAATTTTTATTGGAAATAGCCGAACGTGAACGTAATTGGATAAAAGCGGCTAAACTAGCGAAAGACATTCAAAAAATAACCCAGCAAAAAGATCCGGAAAAGCTTGCACAGTTTCAAGTATATGAAGGGTTGGATAAGGGCAGCAAAGAGGATAGAGAGGGAGCAAAAAAATGCTTCGAAAGAGCATTGGAAATTGATTCCAACTACGGTCAGGCGCACCGCCGGCTTGGAGATTATTACGCAGAAGACAGGGATTTGATAAACGCTATCAATCATTGGGAACAATTTGCTTTAATGGATCCGGGAAATGCAGGAAATATTTTTTCAAAAATAGAAACAGCCCTTTATGATCTTGGCAGGTATAGTGAAGTTGAGAAATTTTATAAACGAATGCTTGAAAAGAATCCGGGTAATATCGATGCATTGGCTCATATGGCCAATGTATTGGAAGAAAAAGGTGAACACCAAGAAGCGTTGGATTTAGTGGATTCTGCCATGGCAGAATTTGATACATCTATTCAGGCTCACTTAATGAGATTAAAATTGAGTTTAACGACTTTACCTCCGCATGAATTATCTCAACAAATAGATAAAATCATGGAGCTTGTTACCGGTAAAAAGGAAAAAATTTGAAATTGAAATTTTGGAAAATTTTACCCATTTTCATCATTTCCTTTCTTTCAGCACAATCTTTTAATCAATATTTCCAATTAATTGAAGAAGGGCGGATTCAGGAAGTCCAAGATCAGTTACCGGAGCTTCGCTCAAAATATCCTTATAATCCCGATATCGCATTTTTACAGATATTAATGAATATTGATGGAGATGCATCCATTGTTGAATTCAGACAATTTATAGAAAAATTTCCTGATAGTGAGTATACAGATGATGCTGAAATGAAAATTGGAGAATATATGTATGCGCGTGGATTGTATAGTCAAGCCACCCAACAATTAAAGAAAATACCTTTAAATTATAAAAACAGTAATCATTTACAACGTTCGGTAGACTTGCTTGTTTCAAGTTTCAAAGCAACCGGTGAAATAGATAGCGCAAAATATTATGTGTCTAGAATAAAATCACAAAATTCAGAATTACGAGTAGATCATTATGGATTAGATTTAAAACTCCCCAAGTTTAGTCTGAAAAAACTAATTGGAATAGATGAAGGAAAAACGAAAGCGTTACTTAGAAAAAATGTTCCCCAACCGTGGATTGTTCAATTAGGAGCATTTGGAAAATATGATAATGCTAAACGATTGAAGAATATGATCAAAAGCGCAGGCTATCCCATCGAAATAGTCGAGGTTATGTCCAATGGTAAGCGTCTTCATGCTGTACGGGTAGTGAGATTTAAAACGACTGAAGAAGCGAATAAGGTGGGAAGAAATATAAAAGCACAGTATGGTGTAAATTATAGGGTCTTAAAAAGACCAAAATGATTTTGGGAATGATTGCAAGGCTGGTGCCGGCCGCGGTCTTCAAAACCGACGGGATTTACACAATAAATCCGGTGAGTTCGATTCTCACGCGTTCCCGCGATAAGGAATTCTCTGCCTGCTAGCAGGCAGGGTTTTCTAGGATAAAATTCCTGTCCTTTACTAAAGTTTTTACTGAAAGAGGTTATATATTGAACAATCGAATGTGTCAATTATGAAATATTTTATAAGATACTCATTATGAAAATCGAAACATTTATACTGGAAAGAGAACAATCTCTCTGGGAAAATGAAGTTAAATATAATTTATCTGAAAGTGGTGTACATCCTGGTTCGATAAACAATCATTTTTCAATACAAGATATTGATGATATCTTAAATACTGAACTCACATATGGCTTTACACAGGGATCACCAGAATTAAGACAGAATATCAGTCAAATTTATTCAAATATTAGACCAGATAATATTCTGGTGACTAACGGATCAGCTGAAGCCAATTTTATCTCTATACTGACGCATTTATCAGCGGGAGATGAATTGATCTACATGGTACCCAATTATCTGCAGATCCAAGGCATTGCACGAGCTATTGGTGTTGAAGTAAAACATTTAAAGCTGAAAGAAAAATTGAATTGGAATTTTGATCTAAATGAATTGGAATCCCTGATCACTAATAAAACAAAAATGATTGCTGTTTGTCATCCCAATAATCCAACGGGATCCGTATTGCCGGATGAACAAATCAATGGCATTATTTCAATTGCAGAAAAAAATGGTATAATTGTTTTAGCCGATGAAGTTTATCGTGGTGCCGAGCTTAATGGGGTAGAATGTTCCAGCTTTATTGAAACGGAATATGATAATGTCATTGTTAATAGCGGTTTATCCAAAGCATACGGATTTCCTGGTTTACGAATAGGTTGGACGATTGGAAATTCAGATCATATCCATAAAGCATGGTCGACGAAAGATTATACATCCATTGCACCGGGACGGTTGAGTGATATGCTGGCAACAAAAATTTTGGAGCCGGAATTCAGGCAGAAAACATTAACGCGAACAAGATCAGTGCTTATTGAAAATCTTGATATTGTACAAAACTGGACAGATTCATATAATGGTAAATTCAATTTTATACAACCTGATGCGGGAGCTATGGCATTTATGCGGTACAGTTTTAATGTGAACTCGACTGAACTAGTTGAACGTATTCGTGATGAACAAAGTGTTTTGCTCGTCGCCGGCGATTGGTACGGTATGGATAATTATCTTCGATTTGGTTATGGAACAAAACGTAATAGCTTAATTAAAGCATTGGAATTATGCGATAAGGTATTTAAGTCATTATGATTACAGCTGCTGATATAAAAATAACACATGAAAAAATTGCTCCATATATAAATTATACTCCTGTTCAGCATTCACCATATTTGAGCCAGCTTGCCGATGCAGATGTATATCTTAAACTTGACTGTATCCAAAAGACCGGTTCATTCAAATTTCGCGGAGCCATGAGTAAATTGATTTCGATTCCTGAATCTGAAAGAAAGAGTAATGCTTATGCTGCATCTACAGGAAATCATGGCGCAGCTGTTTCATTAGGTGCATCCATATTGGGGATGAAATGTAATGTTATTGTTCCTGAAGGAACTTCACCTGCAAAGTTGGAAATGATTAAAATGTATGGAGGTACAATTGAGTTTTATGGAACAGACTGTCTTGAAGCAGAAGCACATGCTCAAAAATTAGTATTAGAAAATGGCGGGACTTATGTTTCTCCTTATAATGACGAAGCTGTAATCCGAGGTCAAGGTACAATGGGTGTTGAACTTTCAGAATCATTAACAAATATAGATGCTGTCTTTGTTGCTGTTGGCGGTGGCGGAATGATTGGCGGATTAGGTACGTATTTAAAAACAGTATTTACAAATATTGAAATTGTTGCTGCATCGCCCAAGAATTCGTGTGTTATGTATGAATCATTGCAGGCTGGAAAAGTATTAGATTTACCATCAGAACCAACGTTGTCAGATGGTACCGCTGGTGGAGTAGAAGAAGATTCAATCACGTTTCCAATTTGCCAAGATGTTATTGATCGTTTTGTATTATTAACGGAAGATGAAATAGCTGAAGGATTAAAAGTTGGCTTACTGAAACATCATATTATGATGGAAGGTGCTGCGGGAACAGCTATTGCTGCTTTCATGAAAGCAAAAGAACATTTTAAAGGTCAAAGAGTTGTTATTGTCATTTGCGGCGCTAATATTAGTCAGGACGTTTTGAAGCAGATTATAGTTTGAAAGTTTATAATCTAACAGAAATTAAAGATGCTCTTATTGGGTTGAATATTATTCCAGAAATTGAAAATGGATTCGTTCAGTATTCCGAAGGAAATGTGATTGTCCCTCCAGTAGGCGAACTTATTTTCGAAGAACCGCCAGGAGATGTCCATATTAAATATGGTTATATTAAAAATGATGATATTTATGTTATTAAAATTGCATCCGGGTTTTTCAAAAATACAGATTTGGGATTGCAATCATCACAGGGAATGATGTTGATGTTTAGCCAGAAATCTGGAAAGCCTGTTGCCATTTTACATGATGAAGGTTACCTGACAAATATTCGAACAGCGGCAGCAGGTGCAGTGGTAGCAAAATATTTAGCACCCAATAACGTAAACTGCATAGGTATAGTCGGAACAGGAACACAGGCTCATTTGCAATTAGAATTTCTGAAAGGTATAATCGATTGTAAGAATGTCATGGTATGGGGTAGGAATAAGGAACATTCCTCTCAATATTGTGAGGATTTTCTATCCCAAGGTTATTCAATTACAATAGCAGACTTGAAATCATTATCTCGGTCATGTAATTATATTATAACAACGACACCGGCGACTGAACCTTTAATCCAAGCAGATTGGATTCAGCCGGGGACACATATAACTGCCATGGGGTCAGATACTCAAGGTAAACAAGAATTAGATAATAAAATTTTAAAACGAGCTGATGTTGTTGTCGCTGATAGTATTTCACAATGTATTGAAAGAGGAGAAATAGCTAAAGCGCTTAATTCAAATGTACTTGATTTAACTGATATCGTGGAGCTTGGTCATGTTATTTCCGGGAAGGCAGATGGCAGAACAGATGGAAGTCAAATAACAGTTGCAGATCTAACGGGTGTGGCTGTTCAGGATATCCAGATAACAAAAGCTGTATTTAACTCCTTGGAACGCATAAGCTAGTTATATTATTATAAGTATATGACAAACGAAAACAAACACCCTAGAAAAAGTAGTATGGAACTTTGGTTGGATGATCATAATCATGAAATGGAATTTGTTAGGACACTTGTGGCTTTAATGGTATTAGCATTACAAATTGTGATACTTATCAAGATATTTAATGGATAAGATTTTTAAAGTACAAACTTATAAGTATGAATATGTTTAATCTTGATTGGCGCATCAAATTATTTATTGGTATCGGAATGCTAATAGGTTCCATTGTTGAATTTTATTGGGGATATCAATTAAAAATAGTTTCTGAACCTTTTAGTCATATTTGGGTTTTGGCATTGGGTTTTGCCTGGATAGGAAGCGATCAAATCCAAAAAGCTTTAGAAAAAAGATCCAAAGACTCTTAATAACTACTATCTTTTTATTCTTACCAACCAACATTAGTTACTAATCCCTATGCGGGAAGCTGTCTTTTCATATCTGAATACGTTTGATCCTTTCCAAATGTTTGGTTTAGAGCATATTCTAGGAATTATTATTGCGCTGATTGTAATAATTGCACTTCCGGTTTATGCCAAACGACATCTGAATAAACAGATGCAATATAAAATAGGCATGTTGATAGGCTGGCTTGTCTTTGGAAACTATATCATTTGGGTTGGACTGGAAATCATTGCAGGTACATTTGATTATAAAGTGCATTTGCCTGTACATTTATGTCGCTTTGCAAACATAATGATTCCATTAGTTATGGTTTGGCGCAGTTACCTTGCTTATGAAATCCTATTTTTCTGGGGATTTTCAGGTATGCTTCAAGCGTCAATCACTCCTGATATTGCAGCAGGATTTCCTCACTTCCATTATTTTAGATTTTGGCTTGGACACCATGGACTGATTCTAGCATTAGTTTACGCTACTGTTGTTTATGATATTCGGCCCTCATTCAAAAGTTTGAAAAAATCATTTATTGCTTTAAATATTTTTCTGGGGTTTGCTACGATTGTGAATATTTTAATGGATGCAAATTATTTTTGGATTTGCGGTAAACCTGTTAACCAATTTGGAGAACATATCCCTACTCTATTAGATTATCTTGGTCCTTGGCCATGGTATATTATAAGTGCTGAATTTGTAGCATTAGCTCATTTTTTATTAGCTTACAGCCCATTTTATTTTATCAATAGACGTAGAAAGGTACATCAATGAACCGAAATATAATATTTATTATCATTCTCGGGTTAGCAATAGCAATGGTGGTAATGAATAAAGGAAAAGAAGAAATAATGATTGCTCCTCCAGCAGTTGCAGAAAAAATTCCACACAAGACATCGATTCACGGTTATGATCGCGTTGATAATTACCATTGGATGCGTTTAACAGATAAACAAAAGTTGGCCAAGGATCCAGATGCTCAAACGCAAAAAGTGCTGGATAATCTGAAAGCAGAAAATGCTTATAAAGAAGTCAAACTGAAACACACTGAAAAATTTCAAGAAACATTGTTTGATGAAATTGTCGGGCGCATCAAAAAAGATGATGAATCCGTTCCTTATTTAGATAATGGGTTTTGGTATTATACACGGTATGAAAAGGATAAAGAATACCCGATTCACTGCCGTAAAAAAGGATCTCTGGATAATCCTGAAGAGATTATGATCGATGTGAATGAATGGGCAGAAGGTCATGATTATTATTCTTTAAGAGGGCTCTCTGTTAGTCCTAATAATCGGTTATTGGCATTTAGCACAGATACGTTGAGCCGGCGCATTTACACGATAAGAGTAAAAGACTTGGAAACAGGTGAAATACTGTCTGATACAATCCTCGGCACAGGAGGTGGAACAGCCTGGGCCATGGACAGCCAAACATTCTTTTATACAGTAAAGAATGAGGTCACATTATTAAGTGAACATATCGATAGACATAAACTAGGTACTCCTCAATCCAAAGATGTGCGGGTCTATACTGAAAAAGACAACACATTTTACATAGGTGTGTATCGGTCCAAATCAGATAAATATATGATCATATATAATGGCCACACATTGGTCAATGAATATCACATTCTGGAAGCAAACAATCCTGAAGGTGAATTTCGTTCTTTTTCATCTCGTGAAGAGGTCCATGAATATTCTATCGAGCATTACAAAGACAAGTTTTATATTGTTACTAATTGGGACGCGACCAACTTTCGTTTGATGCAAACACCGGATAGTGCTACAGCCAAGGAAAACTGGACGGAAGTGATAGCACACCGTGAAGATGTTTTGTTAAGCGACATAGAAGTCTTCACGAACCATATGGTCATCAGCGAACGGAAAGATGGTCTGCGACAATTACGCGTTATAGACCAGCGTTCAGGAAAAGAACATTATATGAATTTTGGTGAAGCTATTTATTCTGCTTTTGCTACAACAAATCCCAGTTTCGACACCAATATATTGCGCTATGGTTTTTCATCCATGAAGACGCCGTATTCTACCTTGGATTACAACATGGATATGCGGGAGTCAACGCTGTTAAAACAGACTGAAGTAGTGGGCGGCCACAATCCTGATGATTATATCACAGAACGGCTTTTTGCTCCTGCAAGAGATGGTAAAATGATCCCCATCTCGATTGTTTATAAAAAAGGTTTTAAGAAAAACGGTAAAGGAAATGTGTTACAGTATGCTTATGGCTCATACGGATCAACCATGGATCCTTCATTCAGTTCAACTCGATTGAGTTTGCTAGACAGGGGTTTTGCTTTTGCAATTGCCCATATCCGTGGCAGTCAGACTTATGGACGTCCCTGGTATGAAGATGGAAAAATGTTCAATAAGATGAATACGTTTACAGATTTTATAGACTGCTCTAAATATTTGATCCAGGAAAACTACACGAGTGCGGATCATCTTTTTGCCATGGGGGGCAGTGCTGGAGGATTACTTATGGGTGCTGTGGTCAATCTGGCACCGGAACTGTTTAAAGGAGTCGTGGCAGCCGTACCTTTTGTGGATGTGATCAACACTATGCTGGATGGTACTATTCCATTAACCTCCAATGAGTGGGATGAGTGGGGCGATCCCATGAAAAAGAAAGAATATGATTACATGATGACATATTCTCCTTATGATAACGTAGAAGCCAAGGATTATCCCAATATGCTCATCACTACGGGATATTTCGATTCGCAAGTTCAATACTGGGAACCGCAGAAATGGATGGCTAAACTGCGCGATATGAAGACGGATGATAATTTATTGGTCATGCATGTGAATATGGAAGCGGGCCATGGTGGTAAATCCGGACGCTTCCGCCGTTACAATGAAGTGGCTCTTGAATACGCATTTATATTTGATCTTGTAGGAATTAGACGCTGATGAAAAAATATTCCACCAAACTCCCAATCCTAATCCTGATCCTGATCCTGATCCGCA
>Ga0208471_1000057_pt1 | contig 43192 bp, 37 predicted proteins | sample DeeseametaMP0441_FD_184210 | JGI IMG/M metagenome (GOLD analysis project Ga0208471, IMG submission 184210) | Marine microbial communities from the Deep Atlantic Ocean - MP0441 (SPAdes) | ecosystem: Environmental > Aquatic > Marine > Oceanic | place: East of Rio de Janeiro, Brazil, South Atlantic...
GAAATGAAGCCCCAGTAAACGGCGGCCGTAACTATAACGGTCCTAAGGTAGCGAAATTCCTTGTCGGGTAAGTTCCGACCTGCACGAATGGTGTAACGAATTGAGCACTGTCTCAACCTGGAGCACAGCGAAATTGAAGTGTCGGTGAAGATACCGGCTACCCGCGGCAGGACGAAAAGACCCCGTGAACCTTTACTATAACTTAGCATTGGATTTTGGTTATGCATGTGCAGGATAGGTGGGAGGCTATGAAACTTGGACGCTAGTCCGGGTGGAGCCATCCTTGAAATACCACCCTTGTATTGCTAGAACTCTAATCCCGACCCGTGAATCCGGGCGAGAGACAGTGTTAGGTGGGTAGTTTGACTGGGGCGGTCTCCTCCCAAAAGGTAACGGAGGAGCTCAAAGGTTCCCTCAGCACGGTCGGTAATCGTGCGAAGAGTGCAAAGGCATAAGGGAGCTTAACTGCGAGGTCGACGGACCGAGCAGGTGCGAAAGCAGGACTTAGTGATCTGGTGGTTCCGTATGGAAGGGCCATCACTCAACGGATAAAAGGTACTCCGGGGATAACAGGCTTATCTCCCCCAAGAGTTCACATCGACGGGGAGGTTTGGCACCTCGATGTCGGCTCATCACATCCTGGAGCTGGAGAAGGTTCCAAGGGTTGGGCTGTTCGCCCATTAAAGTGGTACGTGAGCTGGGTTTAGAACGTCGTGAGACAGTTCGGTCTCTATCCGCCGTGGGCGCAAGATATTTGAGGGAATCTGCTTCTAGTACGAGAGGACCGAAGTGGACGAACCTCTGGTGTACCAGTTGTTCCATCAGGAGCACGGCTGGGTAGCTATGTTCGGACCGGATAAGCGCTGAAAGCATATAAGCGCGAAACCGATCCCAAGATTAGATATCTCTAACATAAGTTAATAAGGCTCGTTGTAGACTACGACGTTGATAGGCTGCAGGTGTAAGTGTAGTAATACATTCAGCCGAGCAGTACTAATAAGCCGAACGGCTTTACCAAATTTTTATCGTTATGAAACAAACCCGTCAATTTCCCATAATTTATTACCAAAAATATTTTCCGGTGATTATGGCACAGGGGCAACACCCGTTCCCATCTCGAACACGGCAGTTAAGCCCTGTTGCGCCGATGGTACTGCGCGGGAGACTAGCGTGGGAGAGTAGGTCGTTGCCGGGAATATTTCAAAAAGCCCCGCATTTTGCGGGGTTTTTTTATGTGTGATATAAATCAATTAATACATGAATTAATTTGGCTTATCCTGCATTAATCAGGTAAATTGTTTGTAGGCGTTATGAAGAAGAGATTACAAAAAACGGTTTACTGCCTGTCAATATTCATACTGTTTGCAGGTCAGCATCTCCAGGCTCAGTCTACCACATTGGAACCAGAACCAGGTTTCACTGAATATGCAACTTATTATATTAGCAGTTTCGACCTTCAGACAGGTGCTTCCAATTTTCAATTATTCCGCTTTCGACTGCATTCGAGTAGTTATCCTGTGTATACGAAAATTGTATTTAATGCATCCATGATTTCTCCTGCATTGGGTATTGATTCGGAAATTGCAATCGTTGAATTGGAGACAGTTCCTTTCCAAATGAGTGCAGATATTATTTTGGATAATCAGGATATGTCTACAACCACAACACATTTAATAGATGTTTCGGGGAATACAGTTCCTTTGAGTATAAGTATTATTGATATGATTACTTCCTCGCAATTTGACGAAATTTTAAGTTCAGTTATAACTACGGGCAGATTAGCAGATGGTACCTATACATTTGAAGTTCAAGTTTTTAGTGGCCCTTCTGAAGATGACTTGTCCCTTACAGATTCAGAAAATATAAATCTTGTGGTTGAATCACCCGCCAATATCAGTTTGGAATCTCCAGGAGGAGCACTCGAAGATACATCATTAACTGAAATTTATAATACATACCCTTTGTTCATATGGTATCCGCAATTTTGTTCACAATGTGAAGCTGAAATCAGGGTTGCAGAATATGTTCATGGCACACATTCATCGATCAATGAAGCAATAGAGGATGAAACAATGCTGCCATTTGATCAATCGGCCGGTTGGGAATTTGTAGGAAATGTTTCCAGTTTTCAATATCCCGTTTCCAATGCTCGTTTATTAGAGCATGACAAAATTTACGTTTGGCAAGTTAGAGCCACATTACCAACAACTGTTGGAGAACAAGAAATTCTTTCACCTGTATTTGCCTTTAAAATTGGTGACATCGGTGGAGCCAATCCAGTTCCTGCAGGTGTAAATCCTGTGATTCAAGTACTCGGGCATGCATTGTCTTCTGATCAATACAGCTCATTGTTTGGTGCCGGTGGAGTTTTAGAAGGATATACCCCTACAGGTAATATTGCGATAAATGGTGCTGTTGCGTCTGAATCAGATATTATGTATTTATTCAATCAAGTTATTATCCAAAATGCCTCAATAGTCAATATTTCTGTAGAAGAATGATGGATAAGACAAAACACATAATAATTTCACTTTTGGTTTTAATGTGGTGTTCTCCGTTAGAAAGTGCTGCAAAAATAGCCGTTACCACAAAAGTATCCGGAAAAGTAGATATCGAACAGGCGGGAAGCAGTGGTTTGTCAGCATTAAAACCCGGTACAATTTTATTGGATGGTGATCGAATTATTACAGGTAAAAATGGTTTTACAGCCTTGATCTATATTGATGACAAATCCATGGTGAAGATTACGGGTAATACAGAGGTGATTATTAAGGGGACGCGATCAGCTGGTTCTATTGCAAAACAAGTCAATATTGATCATGGAACACTTCGAGCGCTAGTAAATAAACAGCGCAAAGGTGAATTTGTCGTACAAAGTTCAACATCAGTTGCCTCGGTCAAAGGGACAGATTTCTGGATGATTACAGATCCGGAAACAGGCGATGTACTCATCGGGCTGGAGGGATTAGTCAGTCTGACAAACTTGGTAAGTGGTGAAACAACCGATGTGGGAGCTGGAACAACTGGTACATCATCAACAGATGGAAGTGTGGAAACATCTGAAACAAACCCCAGCGATATCCCAACTGATCCAGATGAAAGCGGTACTCCAATTAATCAGATTGAAATCGAATTGGAAGGTCCCGACGGCGTAATTAAAACGTTAATGATTGATATTCAATAAATCACCTACCGTTTCATAAATTGTACTACTGTAAATGATGAAACGGATTCAAATTGCTGCACTAATACTGCTCTCAAATCTTTTTGCTTTTAGCGGTTCATATCTTTATCATGAGCCTCCTTTGGATGTGCGCGTTGGGCAAGACCTAATTCTTTCTGCCATGCCTGTGTCCGACAATCAAGTTGTTGAAGCGCAAGGATATTATAGAATAAAGGGTAATATAAGTTTTCAAGAAGTTCATTTACAGAACGTTCAAGCTACTTGGGAAATGAAAATAAATGGCCGGGCTCTTTCTGAAAAAGGATTAGAATATTGTCTTATTTTTAAAATGACCGATGGTGGTATTCTGGCCTTCCCAAAAGAAGATCCATTAGACCAACCCCATGAATTAAATGTACTGCCAATGATTTTTTCTAATAAAATTGTTGATTTATTAGAACCCACATTTCAACAAGAAAGCGTTGAAGTTGATATATTGATTTTATCTCCAGAACCCGATGCCGAGATTAATCCTGATGATGCTGTGATTGCCTTAAGTTTATTTAATATACCTGATGTGGATTCTGCGAGTATTCGTTTAGTTGTTGATGGTAAAGATGTCACTGAACAAGCAGAGATCAGCGGCGGCATTGTAACATATATACCCAAGCGCTTTAAAAAAGGAATTCATTCTGTGCAGTTGACATTATCTATGTTGGATGGGACACCTATTAAACCAATATCTTGGACATTTTCAGTTTTAGGCGGATTAGCCATAGCCGGGAACGTTGATTACAGAGGAGATATTTCTGCAAGATATTTGAATGAATATGTGGGTGAAAATTTTCTAAATGTAGGTGAATTAAGAGGGAATGCAGAAGTATCCGTCGACTTTGGTAAGGTCAAGACCAGTTTCAGACAAACAACAAGAGATAATCCGTATCGGCAACCGTTGAATCGTTTTTCGACAGCTTTACAATTTGGAGAATTTTTGGATATTCGAATGGGTGATTTTTATAGGTCAATTTCACCCTATACTCTGGACGGCCGCCGTGTGAGAGGTTTGAGCATTGATATAGATCTCAAATTCGTAAGATTGGAAGTAATTCAAGGTCAACTAAATAGAAAAGTTCAGCATTTAAATAAAATGAATGGTGCCTTGTTGCTTCCTTCAAATCCCGGCAAGGTTGATACGTTGGGACAGCTTTTATTTACAATGGATAGGACAGGATATACATTTGATAGAGAAATAACACTTGCTCGATTGTCTATAGACCTTTTTTCGAAATTTCAAATGGGTGTTCATATTATGAAAGCCAAGGATGATATTAATTCGGTCAATAAAGATATTTCCGGCGCATCGTTTAGTGTGGACAGTACGGACATTACGGTCAACGATAGCCTGTATAATATTGCAGTAGATAATTACACCTATAATACATTTACCAGTGCAGTAGAAGCAGTGGGCGGAAATGTCAATTTGCCGAATAAGAATTGGGGTGGGCGCACTCCGGAAGATAATATTGTTGTTGGTTTTGATATAGGAACTGTCAGGGATAAAAAGCGCCTCAAATTAGATTTCAGTTGGAACTTCAGTATGCATAATAGGGATATCTGGGACGGTCCCATGACATTTTCACAATTGGATACCATTATTGACGATACTGCGGATGGATTTATTGCTCAATCGTATGATGCAGATGGAAATGTTTCTACAGCTGGTATCGATACAACACAAATACCCTTTGATCCTTCCAGTTTCCAAAATTTGTTTATTTATAATATCAACACTACACCCTTGGTCCCCTTTGACTATATAAGTGCAAAATTTTTTCCAATTACAACCTATGTAAACATGCCGTCTTCGGCATTTCATTTTCGCATAATGGGTAATTACAGATATAGTAAATTCACAATGGTTTACAGACAAATTGGTCCTGAATTTGTGTCACTTGCGAATCCGTATTTGACAACAAATATTCGAGAGTTTGTTTTCACAAACAGACTAGCGTTGATTGAAAATAAATTATTGATTAGCGCTACATATAAATACAAAGATGATAAAATATTGTTTATAGTCAAAGAACCGTTAAAAACGAAAACACTCGTGGCTAGCCTAACATTTATGCCGGGTGCTAATGCTCCGAGTTTTGTTGTCAATTTTCAAACTATTGGAAAAAATAACAGTAAGACAGAACTGGAAAAAATAGGTCAAGAATGGCAGGATTTTCGCCAGGATTCACGAACCAATAATTCATTCTTTTCGGTAACATATCCTTTTTCAATGGGAAGAATTAAACATAATTTGAATTTGAATGTAAATAAAATTGTTAATGAAGACCAACTTGCAGGTGATCGCAAGACGGATTATTATTTCCAAAAGTCTGATTCCAAAACAATGTCTTTGGCGCTTTCATCTCATTTCTCAATACCATTACGAACGATTGCCAATTTCAGCAGGACATCCATTCAGGTTCCTGTACAGGATATAGATGGAAATATAAGTGCGAATGAATTGGTTTGGACATCCATAAGCGGAAATGGACATTATTCATTTTTTAATTATAAACTTAAAGTAAACGCAGGTTTAACATATTTAACAAATAAAGGGACAACGCCCATTTCATTATATGGTTTTAAAAGTGGCGCAGATTACACTATTATAAATGGAATGACTGCTTCATTATCAGGGCATGTACAAATGCGAGATGATAATAGTGGATTTTCTCTAAATACATCAGGTTTTTTATTTTCATTTAGATATAATTTCTAATTGTTATGGATGGTTTTCTTAAATATTTCAAAACCCGGTGGATTGGTTTTGTTTTAACATTATTTTCTATACTTTTGGTTTCGTTATTACACTGGGTGGGCGTTTTTGATATAATTGAAATGAAAACGTATGACTTTCGTTATCACCGAGTGCGGGGTCCACTAACCGGTTGGACAGCAAGAGATTCTTCATTTGCGAAAATTGGGACGGACATTGTATTGTTGGAAGTGGATGATGAAGCGTGGCGGCTCGTGCCGGAACAATGGCCTTATCCTCGTGGAACAGTCTGGGCTAGGGTAATACGAAACCTTTATCAGGCCGGTGCAAAAGTAATTGCCTTCGATATTCAATTTGACTCTCAGGAAACTAAATCGGGACAGCTTCATGATTTTGTTAAAGATTTAGATCAAGAAAAGATTCTAAATATGATTCCCCAATATGGCGATACTCTTTTAGCCGGTGAAATTGCGAAAGCTTTGCCTTCATTAGTCCCTCGTCATGGGGATCAATTATTAGCTGAAGCCATTGCAGAAGCAAAAGCCCATGGAACAGAAGTGGTCATCAATGTAAAAATGGTTACGGAACCCAATAGACAGCCCCCGCAATATATTTCATATCCCATTGATAGAATTATGGCTGTAAATCCGGAAACAGGATTAATCAATGACCAGATGGATGATGATGGATTTTCTCGACGTTATGCCATTGCCGGATATATGGCTCATGAACCGGAAAAAGCATATTTAACCTTGGGTATGAAAGCAGTAAAAGCATTTGCAGACCTACCGGATACAACGGTGCCCAGGTATGATCCCGATGATCGAACATGGACATACGGTCCCTACACAATAAATGCCTATGGACGGAGTAACACGTTTTTTGTTAATTATTATGGACCGGCATCTGGGTATAGATTGCAAGCGGAAGAAAACATTCCGCCTTGGGGAACATTTCCGCGATTTTCAGTTGCTCATGTTATTGATACTGAAGATGTTGATTTGCAAAATCCTCTAGAAGATGTAGACTGGATGACACAATTCATACCCGGAGAAATTCCTGAATGGATTAATGCCATTGAAGATCCCATTGACAGGGCAGCAACGATGGAAGCCTTGGGTATTGGAGCAAATTTTGATGTAACCAAAACACCTTTTTATAATAAGATCGTCATCATCGGCGTAGCCGTGGAAGTTATTCATGATGTAAAATCAACTCCTTACTACAATTATTTAGGTGTCCAACAGTTGACTCCCGGGATGGAGACCCACGCCAACGCCATCCAGACTGTACTCCATAAAAACTTTATTAGTACGTTTGGTGGTGCCGTAACAGATTTATCTCGCCATGGTTTTCCTATTGCGCATTTTTTACTCATAACCTTATTGGCGCTTATTGCGTTTTTTCTTCTGGATTATGTGAACCCAATCATTGCAGCTGTATCGGTATTTATCGAGGGTATTTTATACTTTGGATTTGTGTGTGGTGCGTTTATGAATGATTATGGGTGGATGTTTAAATCACTAATTGCATCAGATAGTATTGCATTGCCTGGAATTGGCGAGAGTTATGTTATGCCCATGGTGGCACCCATAGTTGGGATTGGTATTACCTATGTCAGCAATATTTTATATCGTGTTTTGAATGAACAGAAAGATAAAAAATTCCTTAAGGATACGTTTGGGGCTTATATATCTCCAGAATTAATTGATCAGATGTTTGAAGAAAAACAAGAACCCAAATTAGGTGGAAATACCGGCTATCATACAGCATTCTTTTCTGATATTCAGAGTTTTTCAGCTTTTTCAGAAGTAATGGAACCAGAAGCCATGGTAAAACTGATGAATGAATACTTGACAGAAATGACCAACATTCTTTTGGATCATCAAGGAACATTAGATAAATATATTGGCGATTCCATCGTGGCGTTTTATGGAGCGCCGGTAACTGTTGAAGAGCATGAATTGTTGGCGTGCAAAACTGCTCTTGCTATGGAAAAGAAAATTGTCGAATTACGTGAAAAATGGAGCCATGAAGATGATAAACCTGATCTGGTGCATCAACTGCGCCATCGCGTTGGGTTGAATTCCGGACCTATGGTTACGGGAAATATGGGGTCAGAAATGCGCATGAACTATACCATGATGGGCGATACGGTGAATGTGGCTGCACGTCTCGAATCCTCGGCAAAACTATATGGTGTATATATCCATGTTGCGGAAAATACATATAAAAAAGTGAAAGATGAGTTTGAGTGGCGGACTCTGGATTACGTACGCGTAAAAGGGAAAAAAGTCCCAGTGCATGTATACGAACTCTTGTCAGAAAAAGGTCAATTAGATGATGATACTGCCAAAATGTTAATGATTTTTCATGAAGGCCTTGAATTATATAATGCTCAAAAATGGAATGATGCTTTGAAAAAGTTTGAAGAATCTGCAACATTAGAAGATGAATTTCCGACCAGACCCACTACACCCAGCAAAGTGTATATTTTCCGCTGTAATCATTTTATAGAAAATCTGCCGGAAAAGGATTGGGATGGCGTTTGGACCATGACAACTAAATAGAATGATTGAACACGATAAAAGTCATCACCGTTTCGTGTTGCAATGCGGTAAATATGAAGCAGCATTAATGTATGCTGTAAAAGGTGATATTTTAGACTTTTACCATATCTATACTCCAGATCCATTTAGGGGAGGTGATGTTTCCTCTTCAATCTTAAAACACGCATTTGATTACGCCCGAGATAACGGTTATCATGTAGTTCCTTCCTGTCCCTATATCGCCGGAACCTTTTTGGAGCGATTCCCGGAATACAAGGATTTGGTGGATGATGGTGAATTTCCTTTTGCTGAAAAGGTTTGAAATATGTTAGGTCTTAAGTATCAAAACACCGATTAATCATACATGGGTCGTTCACCATTTTCATAAAACCGAAATCGTAGTTCATCTTCCATCCAATAATATATCACCCCAATTACCATTTCGTCATTGAATGTAAATGATTCAGTTATAAATTTATCATCTATTTTGACGATAATTTGATGATCACCTCTATCTAATTCAACATATAAAATATGCGCCAAACTCAATACGGGCTCTGAAGTAACAGCTCCATCAAAGAGTTTTTTATCATCAATTTCAATAGTTATGGTATCATCCTGAAAAAAATATTGAATATGAATTTCAAAATCTTCAATTGTGGAGGGAAAATCTTGAACAGTATTAATAGGTATTGATTTAAGCAATAGAGGTAGTTTATCGTTTTCGCTATTATCGCAACTGAGACCTATTAATAAAACCAATATAACATTTAGTATTTTCATTATAGCTCCTAATCTTACTTTAATAACATTGTCTTATTTGATACAATCTTTGGTTTAGAACCATTAATGGGAGAATAGTAAAGATTATAAAAATATATGCCAGAAGGTAATAGATTTCCATCTGATCTACGACCTTCCCATTTATATGAATGAACACCTTTTTCTAACGTTTCAAATTTATCTGGAATTTGATCGGCAATAATTTTTGATGGATTCTCATAAAAAAATATCACTTGATTCGATGGCGATGATTCATTACTAAAAGTTTTAACATCTGTTACCTGGTATGTCGCACTCTCAGGTCCTCTTGGAAATATAGTAAAACTATTATCAATATAGGAGGTGGATGGTTGTGTTGCCCGTAGTGTAAACGCCCCTCCATTTCACTCTGTTGCGGGAAGGGATACAAGGAAAGAGCCAAGCAGTCGCTTGACACATTTAACAGAACGTTTCGAATTTGATAGAGTTTTTTTACATTTTGAAAGGTGATATACTATTACCATCTATTTATGGATGCTATCAATTTTGGAGGAATATAGTTATCAATCTAATTGAACAATTACCTCCATGAGCAATTCTATAATCCGTAATTTCTTTTTCTATTATGACTGAAAATCGCGGAAATATCCTTTGGGTCGATGACGAAGTCGACCATTTAAAGCCCCATATTATTTTCTTGGAAGATAAAGGGTTTAACATGTCTAAAACCACCAATGGTCAGGATGCTGTTACTATGGTGAGTCGGGATGCCTATGATCTTGTATTATTGGATCAATATATGCCCGGAAAAGACGGTATGACCACCCTCCGTGAAATCAAAGAGATCAAACCGGGACTCCCCGTAATTTTGATTACCAAGAGTGAGGAAGAAGATCTCATGGATGAAGCTATTTCCGAAAATGTGGCTCAATTCCTCATTAAACCGGTGAATCCAACCCAGATATTCATGGCCTGCAAACAGGTGTTAGAGCAGTCAAAGATCCGCGAAGAACATGCTACAAGAGGCTATTTACAGGAATTTCAAAAAATCCAATTTCGACTGCAGGAAGAAATGTCAGCGGATGACTGGTGGGATATATATTCACGATTGGTGAAATGGCAATTAGAATTTGATAATCACCCAGATATTAGTTTGGGGGATATTCTTGCTGAACAAATACAGTCAGCTAATAGCGAATTTGTCAAATTTATTTCATCACATTATAAAAATTGGTTATTTAAGGAGGATCGTCCTGTATTATCCAATGATGTTTTTAAAACGTTTGTCAAACCAGAAATCGAGCAACATCATAAAACATGTTTAGTCGTTATCGATGCGTTACGCTATGACCAATTCAAGGTTATCCAGGATTTTCTGAACCCCTATTATGACATAAAGTTTGATTACCAATTTTCATTGTTACCTACAGCAACACCTTTTAGCCGCAATGCCATTTTTTCCGGTTTATTTCCTGATGAATTTATTAAACGGTTTCCGGAACAATTGAATGATATGGTCACCCACGCCAAAAGCTTAAATCAGCATGAGAAAAAAATGATGCGGTTTGCCATGGATAAAGCCGGGTTCAAAGAAAAAACCTTACGTTATGAGAAAATTAATACTGCTGAACAGGGTAAAAGATTCCAATCGCATTATTCAGAAATAAAGAATATAGATGTGTTAGGATTGGTCGTCAATTTTGTAGATATGCTGGCCCATAAACGAGCTGAATCGGATGTGTTGAAAGAAATGGTTCCGGATGTATCGGGCTATAGATCGGCGATTCGAACGTGGTTTGAGCATTCCTGGCTATTTACATTATTAAGAGATTTAAGCCGAGATGGTTTTACGGTTATTATGACCAGTGACCATGGCAGCGCTCAAGTTTCAAAGGGAGTTTTGGTCGGAGCCGATAAAGAAACATCTAAAGGTGTTCGCTATAAGATTGGCCGAAATTTGAGCACCAATGAAAAACATGCTTTAATCATTCGTCATCCGGCAGATTACCGTTTAATCAATTTAATGCACCAAACCACGTATCTCATCGCTAAAGAAGATGTATTTTTTCTCTATCCAAACCAACAGCATAAATATGAAAGCCGCTTGAAAGATAGTTTCCAGCATGGTGGAATTTCATTGGAAGAAATGATGGTTCCGGTGGTAACAATGCGCAGTAAATCCTGAAAAAGTTTCCATGTCTGATCATTTTACGATAAATTTGGATAGTATTTCTGCAACACAAAAATTTGCATCTGAAATGGCTGCAAAAATTCAAAATCCATGTGTCATTGCTATGACAGGAGACCTTGGCAGTGGAAAAACAACTTTTACTCAAGGATTTGCAAGAGGAATGGGCATCAAGGATAATGTGGGTTCACCCACATTTAAATTGGTAAGCGAATACAAAGGCGAACATTTATTGTTGAATCACGTGGATTGTTATCGACTGGAAAATGAAAAAGATTTTTTCAATATTGGCGGTGAAAAGTATTTAGAACCGGATGGAGCAATCACCATAATAGAATGGTCAGAGAAAATTACTAACGTGATTCCCCGGGATGCCATCATCATTGATTTCAAGCGAATTCCAGAAAAACCGGATGTTAGAATTTTGATGATCGAAGGTTGGACACCGTGAATATTCTCGCCATTGAAACAGCGACAGAAGTGTGTGGCATCGCTTATTACGAAAATGATTCGATTAAGGGAATTGAAGAAAAAATCATTCCCCGCCAGCACGCTGCATCTTTGCCTTTGTTTTATAAAGCTCTGCAGGAAAAAACGGGATTATTATTAAATATGCTGGACGGAATTGCAGTGTCCATGGGTCCGGGATCGTTTACTGGTTTGAGAATTGGGTTAAGTTATGCCAAAGGGCTTGCCTTCAGCCATGATTTACCGATTATTCCAGTACCCACTTTGCAAGCGATTGCTTCTGATGTACATTTAGATGATGAATTTTACGTTTTAGTTTTTTCACATCGCGATATGATTTATCATCAAAAATTTTCAGCAGACCTTCAACAAAAGTCCAATGCAGCAGTCAGCAAATGGTCAGACTTAAAACCGTTAATTGAAAATTATGCCTGTTTCCATGTTAAGTGTGATACATTTCTGGAAGATCATGACAGAGCACATAAAGTGCACCCATCTGCAAAAAATATTGGTTCACTGGCATTAACTTATTATACTGATTGGGTTGAAGAAAAACCGTATGCATTGGTTCCAAACTATATTGCTCCATTTGAAATAAAAACACCAAAATGATTAGACGAGCAAATATAAATGATGTCGACGTTATTACAGAAATTGAGAGCAGGGTTTTTCGACATCCATGGAACAAAAATCAAATTCTACAGGAATTAAAACAAGAAAACGGAAAAGTAGTTTATGTTGAGATTGAGGAAGTCATTATTGGATATATCATGATTCAAACTGTGAAAAATGAATCCCAAATTTTGAATATTGCAATAGATTTACCTTTCCAACACCGTGGATTTGGCAAAAAACTATTGCAGCATACTTTGGGTGAACTTGGTGATGAAACAGATGTATTTTTAGAAGTGCGCGAATCCAATTTGCCGGCTATTAAGTTATACTCTGAATTTAACTTCGAAGAAATCGGTGTTCGTGAACAGTATTACTCTGATGGCGAAGACGCCATAGTTATGTTTAAAAAAGCTGAATCGTATGTCCTGGTATAAACGTAAAGACGACAAAATTAAAGAACGGGATAAAAAGTCCATCCCGGACGGACTGTGGGAAAAATGTCCTTCATGCAGCGAAATTCTTTATCGTCCGGAATTAGAAAAAAACCATTCAGTCTGCAGACATTGTAACCACCATTTTCGTGTTTCATCCGTTCTTTATTTAGATATTCTTCTCGATAGCGGTTCAATGACAGAATTGTTTGCTGATATTGAATCGACTGATCCGTTAAATTTCAAAGCAAAAAAGAAATACATAGATCAGATAAAAACCGCTCAAGAAAAAACGAATCACAAAGATGCCATTAATTGTTATTCAGGATCCATAAATGATAATGGCGTTGTATTGGCCATCATGAATTTTGGATTTATCGGTGGCAGTATGGGTTCGGTGGTGGGCGAAAAAGTGTCCCGCTCCATCGAGTATGCCCGGGAACGTAAATTGCCTTTAATTATCGTGTGTGCTTCCGGTGGCGCCCGCATGCAGGAAGGGGCTCTTTCATTGATGCAATTGGCAAAAACCAGTACCAAGCTAGCCCGATTTTCTGATGAGGGAGGTTTATACATTCCTATTCTAACGGACCCAACTACAGGTGGTGTAACGGCTAGTTACGGCATGCTGGGCGATATCATTCTTGCCGAGCCGGGTGCATTAATTGGATTTGCCGGCCCCCGAGTTATCAAACAAACTATTGGTCAGGATTTACCCGAAGGATTTCAGCGAGCTGAATTCTTGTTGAAAAAAGGATTTGTTGACCATATTGTTTCCAGGGATGAAATGAAATCAACACTGGCAGATTTGATACGCATGCTGACATGAATAAAACACGCATCCTGGTAACGAACGATGATGGTATTTATGCTCCGGGAATCAAGGCGTTATGGAGTGCAATGTCCGAACTTGGAGATGTTACAGTTGTTGCGCCAAACAGAGAACAATCGGCTGTAGGCCATGCCATAACAATCAGCGATCCTCTTCGAGTCGATGAAATAAATCGTAGTAATGGTTTCAAAGGTTTTTCTGTGGATGGAACACCTTCCGATTGTGTAAAAATTGCCACCCAGGCTTTATTATCAGACAAACCGGATATTATTGTTTCGGGAATAAATCATGGATCAAATACCGGATTGAATATTATTTATTCCGGAACAGTATCTGCCGCCACTGAAGGTACGATGCTGAATATCCCTTCAGTTGCAATCAGTCTGAATTCATTTGATGAAAGCGACTTTGATGGAGCTAAAGCAGCCGCAAAAGCAGTGGTAGCCCATGTGCTGGAAAAGGGATTACCCGAAAAAACATTATTAAATGTAAATGTACCGGCAATACCGGAAGATGAAATTAAAGGATTCAAAATAACGCAACAGGGTAATGCTGCTTTTAAAGATCGTTTTGAAAAGCGAGAAGATCCTAGAGGAAAAGTGTATTATTGGATGACAGGACATATGATTGATCCGGATACAGAAACACATATGGATCATTATGCAGTTTTAGATGGCTATATCAGTATTACGCCCATTCATTACAGGCTTACAAACCATGAGTTTCTTGATGAATTGAGCAGCTGGAATTTTTTATGAATAATATTCATCACGGGGGAGTCGTCATTCTGGATTTTGGCTCACAATATACCCAATTGATTACTAGACGAATCCGTGAACAAAATGTGTATTCAGAAATTTTATCGCCGGAAACATCTGTGGCTGAAATCGAATCCAGGAAACCGAAAGCAGTCATTCTTTCCGGTGGCCCCGCAAGTGTATTTGCGGATGATTCTCCAGAGTATGATCCAAATATTTTTCAAATAGATATACCCATTCTGGGTATTTGCTATGGCCTACAATTACTGGCCCAACATTATAAAGGGAAAGTAGAGCCAGGAACAAAAGGGGAGTATGGTTTTGCAAATATCCATTTGAACGAAAGCCAATTACTTTTAGAAAATGTAGAAGACGAATCTCAAGTATGGTTAAGCCATATGGATAAGGTAACAGACGTTCCGGAAGGTTGGTCAGTATTAGCAGAATCCTCCAACGGAGTCGTGGCTGCTATGAGTTCACCAGATGGAAAACGATACGCAACGCAATTTCATCCTGAAGTAGCTCATACGACCTTTGGGGAAACAATCATCAATAACTTCCTCTTTAAAATATCCAAATGTGATCCAAGTTGGACAGCTGGGAATTTTATCCAAGACCAGGTTCAAAAAATCCAAGAACAAGTGGGTGAAGGACATGTATTATGCGGAGTCAGCGGAGGCGTGGATTCATCCGTTGTAGGAGCGCTGATGCATAAAGCTATTGGAGATAGAAGCACAGCTGTTTTGATTGATCACGGTTTATTGCGTAAAAATGAAGCTGTACAATGTGTAGAAGATTTGAAGGATGGATTAGGTGTCAATATTCAATCATTTGATGAATCTGAAAAATTTCTTGAAAAATTATCGGGCGTTGAAGATCCGGAACGAAAGCGCAAAATTATTGGCGAACAGTTCATCCGCTCCTTTGAACATATTGCAAGCGGAATAGGGAAAATGGGTTATTTAGCCCAAGGAACACTTTATCCAGATGTTATTGAAAGCGGCGTAAGTCATAGTAAAATTGCCCATGTGATTAAAAGTCACCACAATGTTGGCGGTCTTCCGGAAGATATGGAATTTGAGCTTGTGGAACCATTGCGGGAATTATTTAAGGATGAAGTGCGCAAGGTGGGTCGGGAACTGGGATTGCCTGAAGATTTAGTCAATCGCCATCCATTTCCAGGACCGGGATTAGCGGTGCGAATTATTGGTGAAATAACCAAAGAACGTATTGCTATTCTTCAGGAAGCGGACGATATTTACATGAATTGTCTTCATGAAGCCGGTATTTACGATGATATTTGGCAAGCCTTTTCAGTCCTGATTCCGGTAAAAACGGTTGGTGTAATGGGCGATCAGCGAACCTATGAAAATTTGCTTGGATTGCGAGCTGTCACCAGCAGCGATGGGATGACTGCGGACTGGTACCGTATGCCGGACGATGTTTTATCAACAATTTCAAACCGTATAGTTAATTCAGTAAAAGGGGTTAACAGGGTAGTGTATGATGTCACATCGAAGCCCCCCGGAACAATTGAGTGGGAATGATTAGTTAATGGTTATCAGTTAATAGTTAGTAGTGATCTAATGGGTAGCGATACAGTCAGAGAATTAAGTTACAAATTTGCTCTTCGTATCATTATATTAGTAAAAATACTACAAGAAGAAAAGAAAGAGTATATTTTATCCAAGCAGTTAATGAGGAGTGGAACTGCTATTGGGGCATTAGTTCGAGAGGCCCAATTTGCTGCATCAAGTGCAGACTTTATTCATAAATTATCTATCGCATTAAAAGAAGCAAATGAAACGGAATATTGGCTTTCACTATTAACGGAGTCGAAGTATTTTCCCAAAGATAGAATGGAACCTATTATCAAAGATAATGTTTCATTTATAAAAAATATTGGTATCAATTATTAAAACTAAAAAAGAAAACGAAAAGCGAATGCAAAATAGTTTAACCATTAATCATCAACCATTAACCATTAACTAATGTTTTTATGTGTGGAATAGTCGGATATTTCGGTAATAAAGATTCTGTCCCCATTTTAATCAATGGGCTGAAACGCCTTGAATACAGGGGTTACGATTCAGCTGGTTTAGCCGTTATGGGCGATGATCAATTACATTTTCTGAAAAAAGCGGGTAAAGTGTCTGTTTTGGAAAGAGAAGTGGATGATCATGTACTCCATGGTTCAATCGGGATGGCTCACACACGCTGGGCAACACATGGCGAACCCAATGATATCAATGCTCATCCTCATTTGGACCAGGAAGGCAATATTGCTCTTGTCCATAATGGTATTATTGAGAATTACAATGCACTCAAACAGGTATTGGAAAAAGAGGGTGTTACATTTCAGAGTGAAACGGATTCTGAAGTCCTGGTCCAGTTAATTTCAAAAATTTATTATAAAGATGGTTTATCCTTTCCCGAAGCGGTCCAAGCGGCACTCCAAGAAGTGGTGGGTGCCTATGGAATTGTAGTAATGTGCAAGGATGAACCAGATTTAATGGTGGCTGCACGATACGGCAGTCCATTGGTTTTGGGAGTTGGAGAAGGAGAATATTTTATTGCCAGCGATGCCTCACCTATTATTGAACATACTCGCAATGTTGTTTATTTGGATGAAGGTGAAATGGTTGTATTAGAAAATGACGGTTATACCATTTTACAAATAAAAGATAAAAAAGTAGTTAATAAAGATATTTCCCTGATTGAGCATGATTTGGAAGCAATCGAAAAAGGCAATTTTCCCCATTTTATGCTTAAAGAAATTTATGATCAGGTAAACACAATTACGGATACAATGCGAGGCCGGCTGCAAGTCGATGAAGGGACTGCATTCTTGGGTGGACTATCAGATTTTATGCCCAGAATTGAACATGCCAAGCAGTATTATATCACTGCCTGTGGAACATCATGGCACGCTGGACTTATTGGTAAATATTTGCTGGAAGAATATGCCGGTATTCCTGTTCATGTAGAATATGCATCTGAATTTCGTTATCGGCGAACCATTATCGATAAGGATACAGTCGTTATTGCCATCAGTCAATCTGGGGAGACAGCTGATACATTAGCCGCAATTAAGAAAGCGAAAAGCCAAGGTGCATTAACTCTCGGAATTTGCAATGTTGTGGGAAGTTCAATTGCTCGAAATACCGATTGCGGTGTCTATACCCATGCCGGACCGGAAATCGGTGTTGCTTCCACCAAAGCATTTACGGCTCAAGTAACAGTTCTTTCCATGCTGGCTCTGCTTTTGGGGCGGAAGAAAGATTTGTCAAAACAACACGGCATTAAACTGGCTACAGCATTGGCGAATATTGGAAAAGATGTAGAAACTATTTTATCCGACACCTATGACATTGAGACCATTGCTGAAGAACATATGCAAGTAGGAAATTTTTTATATTTAGGCAGAGGTGTAAATTTTCCTGTTGCGTTGGAAGGTGCATTAAAACTGAAAGAAATTTCCTATATCCATGCAGAAGGATATCCTGCTGCAGAGATGAAACACGGTCCCATTGCTTTGATTGATGACAATATGCCTGTTGTATTTATTGCGCCCCATGATAAGACATACGATAAAGTATTGTCCAATATTGAGGAAGTTCACGCCCGTAAGGGACGGATAATCATTTTAACGGATAAAAAATCCAAGGATCTGGAAAAGTTGTCGGATTATATTATTAAAATTCCCCAATGCCACCCCCGCGTTTTTCCCATTCTGGCATCCATTCCTTTGCAATTACTTGCGTATCATTTAGCAGTTCTCCGAGGGTGTAATGTGGATATGCCAAGGAATTTAGCAAAGTCAGTTACTGTAGAGTAAGGTTTTCCAACCCCAAAGAATCATATCATGAAAATATTATTATCATCATTATTATCTATTCTATTTTTATTTTCTTGTGATCAACAACTTAATCAAGTTGTTAAAACTTATGAAAATGGACAAAAGTGGTCTGAAGGAAACTTTAAAGATGGTAAGGTAGATGGGTCATTTACTTTTTGGTATGAAAATGGACAAAAAAGTTATGAAGAAAATTATAGAGACGGTATTCGGGTTGGGAAATGGATTGGTTGGTATGAAAATGGAAAGAAAAGTTCTGAAAAACATTATAAAAATAATAAACGAGATGGGAAATGGACTAGTTGGTATGATAACGGACAAAAAAGTTCCGAAAGATTCTACAACAATGATAAAGTTGAGGGTATAGAAAATTATTGGTATAAAAATGGACAGAAATACCGTGAATTAACTTATATTGATAATAAATTGATTTCTGAAAAAAAATGGAATGAAGATGGTTCTGTGAAGAAAAATAAAAAGTCTAACTAACCTAACTATTCTCTCTCCACTCAACCCTAAAATTCCCAATTCCATCTAGTATTGGTTGAGATAAGTACTCGTGTTTCTTCTTCATCTTTTTCAGAATTTTATCTACAGTAGTTCTACTCTTTCCAATTTTGAAACCATTCTTTTTTAAATGAGTATGAATCTTTGTATATCCCCAACCTAATTGATGAAGTTTGTCTATCTCTTGATGTAAATTTTCTCTGTCTTTTGAGATAGGTTTTGAATATTCAGAAGGAAAGAATTGATGAGTGGTAATTACATAGTCAAAAACAAGAAATGGAACGAGTTCTCTTCTTACGTCAAAACGAACTTCGTCACGGTAGAATAAAAAAAATGTTAAAAGTAAATATATATCCACTCTTCATTTTCTTTTTACTCTTTTTTATTACATGTAATAATATAGAACCATTACCTGAAAAACATATCCCACCAACTCCTGTAATACTATACCCAATTGTATATGAAGACGGAAATTACATTGTCTCATGGACAAAAAATGTAGATGATGATTTTGTGTCTTATACATTATTAGAATCCGAACAAAATGATATGAGCAGTGAATCTATCTTTTTTCGTACGAATATAAGGGAAGATACTCTCATTATAATTGAAGGTATATACGAAGGAAATGAAATGTATTATCAAATCGAAATAGTCGATGAGGACAGCTTGTATGTAAGAAGTAACATAACATATGGCAGTTCACCTTTAATTTCATTTCGGAAGGATTTTGGTGGTATCGGTAATGATATTGGATATTCAGTGAAACAAACAGCAGATGGAGGATTAATTATTGTCGGAAGTACAGATTCTTGGGGAAATGGTGAGACAGATATATGGCTGATTAAAACCAATAATGAAGGCATTGAGGAATGGGATAAGACATTTGGAGGTGGAGAAGGTGATTGGGGAGCATCGGTTCAAAATACAAACGATGGAGGATTGATTATTGTCGGAAGTACAGATTCTTGGGGAAATGGTGAGACAGATATATGGCTGATTAAAACCAATAATGAAGGTATTAAGGAATGGGATAAGACATTTGGAGGTGGAGAAGGTGATTGGGGAACTTCAGTCCAACAGACGGCAGATAATGGTTTCATCATCCTCGGGCATACACTTTCATTTGGAAATGGATACTATGATATTTTTATGATAAAAACCGACTCCGAAGGAAATGAAATTTGGGTTAAAACATTTGGTGGAAATGAAGAAGATTTTGGATATTCAGTAATACAAACATCAGACGGAGGATATATCCTTGTAGGATTTACTGTTTCTTTCGGATCAGGTAATAAAGATGTTTGGATAATTAAGACAGATTCACAGGGAAATGAAGAATGGAATAAAACATATGGAGGTAGCGAAAGAGAAATAGGGTTTGCAGTTGAACAAACAAGTGATGATGGTTTTATAATTACTGGACTTACTGAAACAAATACGTTTGGATTGTATGATATCTTATTAATAAAAACGGATATTAATGGAGAAAATATTTGGGAGAAGAATATAGGAAATGGAAATTATGAAGTCGGATCATCTGTAAAGCAAACACAAGATGGAGGATTTATTATTACAGGATATACAATTTCATATGGTAATGGAGCCAAAGATATTTGGCTAGTGAAGACTGATCCTGTCGGTGAAATTGAATGGGATCGAACATTTGGTGGTATTCATAATGATGGGGGACATGATGTTTTTCAAACTAATTCAGGTGGCTTCATTGTGATAGGTTATACAGAATCAAGTGGTAACGGTCAGAAAGATTTTAAACTCATAAAAACAACACCTCTAGGTTTTTGAAATTTGCTAAAATGAAAATATTTTTTATTCACTTTATTTTATTAACAACACTATTCAGCCAGAATTGGTTGCAGCAACGAATCATTTCAGACCAGTTCGATAAAGCATTGCAGCATTTTGATGACGGCCGCTTTGCCACAGCAGATAATATTTTGCAGCGAATTTTATCCAAACCCTCCGGCGAATATGAACTGCCGGTAAATCTATTGGCCATGAAAACCAGTTTGGCCTTGGATAATTTAAATGCAGCCAAGGTGTATGGGAAAATGATCCTTACTCAATACGGACAACATGGATATATATCTGAAGCGTTCATGATTTTGGGAGATATTTTTATTGACGAAGGAGATTTGGACGGCGCTTTCAGGATGTATATGCGTTCCCGGCAATTAACGGATCGCACAGCAATTGAAAAAATTGATACACGATTAATTTCAGCTATTCAAGTGGGTATTTCTAAACGAACAATTTCAGAACAAAAATTGACTGCAATGGGCGAAAATGAAACTGTTTTGAATCTGGCGCTGTCATTTACACATTTGCAAAAAGGTGACCCGGACGAATGTGCCTTTGCTTTAAATAAAATAGACCCCGCACTCATTCCGGAAGCATACTTCGAATTGTATGAAAAACTGCTTTTAGCTTCATATCAACCTGCTACAGAAACGTTTACATTTGGTGTTGTTTTAGCTCTCACCGGAAAAAACGCTCCAGCTGGAAAATCATTTCTAAAAGGTCTCCATCAATCAATGAGTCGCCCTGGTCAGCAGGTTAAGATTGCCTACCAAATTGAAGATAATCAAAGCAATCCCCTAGAAACAGTCAAAGCGGTTCAGCGCCTTGCAAAAAATAGGAAGCTCTTGGGAATTATTGCATCATTGGATGATAATGAATCTCTGGCTGCAGTCAATACGCTGCAAAACAGCACTATTCCTCTTATCGTTCGCGGGGGCGGATCAATGTCGTTCACAGATGTGAGTGATCACGTATTCCAATTACAATCTGATTGGACAGCCCAAGGACGTATGGCCGCTCGCTGGATCGGTGAATATTTGGATAAAGACAGTATTGCCGTATTAGTCCCCTCAGATGAATTTGGAAATGCTGTTGTAGACGAATTTCTAAAAGAAATGGACGCCTTGGATAAAACGGTTGTCGCTGTGGAAAGATATACAGGAACGCCGGAAAATGTAAAAAAGCAGTTTCAAGCACTGCGGCAAACAGCCTTTAATCTTATTCCTCCGGACAATCCTTATGATGAATTTTTGGGAATGTCATTCGATAGTCTCGATGCATTATTTGATGTAAATACAGATGATTATTTTTCTTTATCAGATGATGAAAATGAGGAAAAAATAAAAGATTCTTCCAAAGTTGTTTTATCAACAATTCAAGCACTGTTCATACCAATCCATCCTGAACATTTAAAATATATCGGAACACAATTACCCATGTATAATCTCAATACGAGTCTTGTGGGAAATTTCGCATGGAATCAGCCTGAAATTCTTTTCCAGGATAATGTGGGTCCACATTTAGAAGGCATGACCATCATTTCACAAAAAAATGCTATAAATGAGAAGGGTCCCCATAATCAAAATATAGATGACGAATATTTACTTGGGTATGATATGAGTGGATTAATAATAGCCATTTGCAATTCCGGTATAACAAACAGAACTGAATTCATCGCAAAGTTAGAACAAACAGACTTTCATGGAATGGTTTATGACATTGCTTTTTCTCCGGATAAGCACAGTAATTCAACTATGCAAATTCTGAAATGTGAAAATAGGTCTTTCATTCCCTACGGTACTTTCAGTGCAGATACTGTCCAATTCCACATTCAGCAGCGACCCTGATTAATCGCCTGTCCCCATTTGTTTCTTGATTTAAGTTCATATTTTAACCAGGCTAATTTTCGGGCTGGATTTTCCCTCGGTGACTTTTCATATAACAGCAAAAATGATCGAAAACAGCTTGCTGAAAACTTGGAATTAAAAAGTGAAAACTTGGTTATTCCAAAACAGGTGCATAGTCATCACGTTCAAATATGTACAACCCCCGGAGAATTAGCAGATACCGATACAGTCATTTCTCACTCAACTGATATCGTTTTATCCATTCAAGTAGCTGATTGTATTCCATTATTTATTTTAGATAAAAATTCAAAAATGTTTGGACTGATTCACGCTGGTTGGCGCGGAACAGCTAAAGGGATTGTTGGCAAAACTATGAGCGAATTCAAACGCATTAATGAGCAAACTAGAGATATGATTGTTTTAATCGGACCATCTATAAAACAGTGCTGTTTTGAAATTGGCCCGGAAGTGGCAAAAGAATTTTCAAAAGATTTCCTTATTCAGGGAAAGGGGGATCGGTCATTTTTAGATTTGCAAGGTGTAGTAAAAACTCAATTGCTTAATGCTGGAATTAATAGTGAAAATATAATAGATCTTAACGAATGTACCTGTTGTCAGCCGGATAAATATTATTCGTATCGCCGGGATGGAAAACGAGCTGGGAGAATGATTGCAGTCTGTGGTTGGGTGTAGCCTTTTTATTCCAGTTAGTTCCCTCTAAATTCCACGCTTATTATGAATATGATTGATGCATTAATCCTGGGCTCATTACAAGGGTTGACAGAATTTTTACCTATTAGTAGTTCCGGCCATCTGGTATTGGGACAACGCTTATTAGGCTTATCCCTTCCGGGAAACTTCTTTGTAGTCTTGGTCCATTTAGGCACCCTTTGCAGTATTTTGGTTGTTTTCAGAAAAGATATATTGGACTTAATTCGATCCATAAAATCTGAAGAAACTAAAAAATTGATTTTAGCACTCATTTTTGGAACGTTGCCGGCAGTCATAATAGGTTTAACAATGAAAACGGAAATTGATCAACTGTTTTCTCACCCTTTTGCTGTTTCCTACAGTTTGATTATGACGGGCATTTGGTTAATAATGATAAAATGGTTTATGAATAATAATGCGGATATAACATTGAAAAATGGGTTTTTAATTGGGTGCGCTCAAGCCATAGCAATCATTCCCGGCATCTCCAGATCCGGTGCTACAATCGGCACTGCTATGCTGTTGGGTATTTCTCCGGAAAAAGCAGCACGATTTTCATTTTTACTTGCGATTCCTGTGATAGCCGGTGCAGGCTTGTTAACAGCGCTTGATGTAAATCCAACACATATCGCCAATTTATCAGGCGGATCCATTTTAACGGCGTTTATGAGTTCATTTTTAGTTGGTTGGGTTGCACTTACGTGGTTGATGAAATTGATTTCAAGAGGACAGTTTCATTGGTTTGGGCTGTATTGTATGGCAATCGGAATCTTTTCATTGAGTTTTTAGTATGGACATGATTAGTATTATATTTATTCTTTATCTCTTTTTCCTCATTTTTGTGGGAATCTGGACATTTAAGCTGAATAAAACACAGGAAGACTATCTCCTTGCCGGCCGTAGGCTTGGACCATGGGTGACGGCATTTTCTGAACGGGCATCTGGTGAATCTGCCTGGCTTATATTGGCTCTTCCAGGAGCAGCAATAGCTGTGGGTTTAGGACAAGTATGGACTGTTATTGGAATTACAGTTGGTATTATTGCATCTTGGTTTTTGATCGCTGAAAAGCTTCGTATAGAAACTGAAAAATATCATGCATTAACCATTCCAGAATATCTCCATCGTCGTTATGAAGATAACTCAAATATTATCCGCTTATTTTCTGCATTAATCATCGCTTTCTTTTTTGCTTTTTATGTTTCCGCTCAATTTCATGCTTCGGGAAAAGTATTGAAAACATTATTTGATATTGATGCTGTAACCGGTATTTCTATTGGTGCAGCAGTTATCATTTTATATACACTCATGGGAGGATTTTTTGCTGTGGCTTGGACGGATTTATTACAGGGCATTCTAATGATTGGCACATTGATTATTTTACCCATTGCCGGTTTTATTGAATTGCAAAGTTCCCAAGTCACAATCGCTCAAAGTCTAGCTCAAGCTGGGCCAACACATTCCTCATTTACCATGGGTAAAGATGGGTTTGCCGGTTTAGCTGTTATTTTGGGTGGATTAAGCTGGGGATTGGGTTATGTGGGACAGCCGCACTTACTTATTCGTTTTATGGCTATTAAAAATCCGTCTGATATCAAAAAAGCAAGAACGATTGCCATTCTATGGGCACTCCCCGGAATTACAGGTGCCTTTTTGATTGGACTTGTTGCATTAAATTATTTTGGAGCTGAATATTTTACTCAGATAGATGTAGAACAAGCAATGCCTCTGTTGGCGCAAAATTTGCTTCCTGCAATCGTTGCCGGGCTTTTTATTTCTGGGGCAGTTGCAGCAATGATGTCTACTGCAGATTCACAATTGCTCGTATCAACATCTGCTGTAACCGAAGATTTTATTCATCAATATCTTGGCATAGAAATGTCAAATAAAAAATGGGTAACATTGAGCAGAATTACAATTGTCATTCTAGGCCTTTTGGCTTACGCAATCGCCATCATGTCGGAAATTCAGGGGAAAAATATTTTCGGTGTTGTTAGTTATGCCTGGAGTGGTTTGGGTTCAGCGTTTGGTCCAGCCTTGGTACTGACCTTATGGTGGAAGAAAACAACGCGCAACGGAATTATCGCTGGACTTTTAACCGGATTTTTTACAACAGTCATTTGGGCAAACGTTGATGTATTGCAATCAGCCGTAACAGAACGGTTAGTGAGTTTTGTTCTGGCATTTATAGCTGTAATTGTTTTCAGTTTTTTGGAAAAGAAAAAATGACATCGTATACGTTAAAAGACATTTTTCTCAAGCTCAATAAAGGCGAAATGAATCAAGTATATTTTTTGAAAGGGGATGATTATTTCCTTCAGGAATATTTTATTAAAAAAGTAGAAAAAAATATATTTGGAGATGATGCGTCTCATCGTGAATTATTGATGCCCGATGATATGAGTTCCCAGGAAATTATAGATAGAATAAGCCAAGCGGATTTATTCAGCAGTCAAAAATATTTTATCATACGAAATCCCCAACAAATAAAGGGAAAAGCACAAGACGAACTGCTGCAATTTTGTTTCAATCCTACTCCGAATCATTTTCTCGTTATCATAATAGATGATTATTACTCCAGTTTAAAAATTGCGAAAGAACTGCAAAAAGTTCTGGGTTCCATTGATGTTCGAAAACCATTTGAAAAGGAATTACGTTCTTGGACAAATCAGCTTTTTGCTGATCAAGGGATTGATCCACCACCGAGTGTAGTGCAGGCTGTATTGGATATGGCTGGGGATTCTGTTTATCATATTGCAAATCAAGTTGATAAAATATGTTTGGGTCTTGGAGAAGAAGATAAACTGACACCAGAATTTGTACAGCAATTCAGCGGCTGGAATAGAGAATATCAAAAGTGGGAATTCTTGAATTCGGTCGGCCAAAAGAATCTTTCCAAAGCGCTATTGACGGGTAATGATTATATCTCCAGGAATGATATGATTTCATTGCTACCCAGCTTGACAGCTCTTTTTCAGGAGATGTTATTTATCCACATGAATAATGGAACTTCCCAACCATTTAGAGGTTATATCCCATTAACAAACGGAGTTAAAAACAAACTTTCTGCTCATGCAAAAAAGTATACTAAAAAAGAAATCGAGACCAATCTTGCCTTATTGGGTGACATTGATAAGAGTATAAAAACGTCAAGTGAAAATGATGAATCTCTCCTCACGCGCTTCCTCTTCAATACCCTCACTTAATATGGTTGAAGACTTTAGTTATACAGACGAAGAACTCATCGCCCGTTTTCAAGAAGGGGATGAACAGGCGTATGTAGAATTGGTTAATCGATACAGAGATCGTTTAATGTCATTTATTTACCGTTTTGTTAATGATATGGAAAAAGCAGAGGATCTCGTTCAAGATACCTTGATGAAACTCTATACTCACCGTAGTTATTATCGCAATATTGCTAAATTTTCTACATGGATTTATACAATTGCAGGAAACTTGGCTAAAACGGAATTGCGCAGAAAAAAACGCCATAAAGTAACAAATTTAAGCCAAATGGGTTTTGAAGAGCAGGAATATCAACTTCCCTCAGTCGAGCCTGAAACGGGTGAAACAGCTCAAAGCCATTATGCGGAAAAGCAGATTCAGAATGCAATACAAGAATTACCTCTTCATTTCAGGACAGTTGTAATACTTCGAGATATTCAGGAACTTTCTTATGAAGAGATTAGTAAAATCGTCGATGTTCCACTGGGAACAGTAAAATCAAGAATAAATCGTGCAAGGCTGCAGTTGCAGCATTCACTGAAAGACTTTAGATAAACAAAATAAGGACAAACATATAGATGGACCGTTATCAATTTGAGGATCTAGTATCCGATTACATAGAAAATAATATATCAATGAGCCAGCGTAAGCAAGTCGAAGCTTATCTGGAAGAAAACCCAGAAGCAAAACAAAAGGTTGAATCTGTGAAGCAGGTTATGGCTACCATGAAATCAATGCCTGGAGTTTCAACATCAGCTGGTTTTATGAATAATTTAAACAAACGCATTGCAGCAGAGAAAGAAGCATCATCTGTTGTGAAAACAGCCCGATCATTTACGGGATATACACCATTAATGGCCAGTCTTTCTGCAGTGGTTGTTGTTGCCGTTATTATGTTAGGGTTTGAATTCATGCCTGAAGGAAGTAGTCAGGCGACGCTTTCACCCACAATGGCCGAACAGCAGCTAGATGATTTACCGGAAATGCCTGACCAAACACAGGACAATATGCTGGCAGAAAGTGAAGACGATTCAACTGAATATGATGGTGACGTCCCAGTTAAAAGCAATTTTAATGATAGAATTCAATTAGTTGGAGATAAGCGACCGTAACGGTTTATTCAATATTAAAGACCTTCCAAATATCCTCGCTGAAGATGTAGTTTCTTAGCGAGGATTTTATTTACAGATGAATGTAAACAGATTAGCAACAGCAACCATTTTGGCATTAGTGTGTTTCCTACTTTTTATTTACCCTGATCCACAAGGAATTTTATATACTGTCTTGCGCTATATAACATTCGGATTACTCATCGTTATTTTATATCAATTTTCAACGTCAGATCCTGATACTATTGAACCGATAACTAAAATAAGTAATCCAAACATTACTCCAACCAGTCGTGAGATAGATGTTCAAGAGGATATTCATGACCAATACGAACAGCTGTTAAAAATGGTGTTTAATATGGTTATGGCTATAAATGAAAATTATAAAGCAGCATTCTTTATGCTGGATAGCTCTGGAAATCATTTAACGATTCAATCTTCAACTAAAGATGGATTTAAAGAAACAATTCCCACAGAAAATGAAGTTATACAAACCATATTACTTCAAGAAGAAGCAGTCTTGTTTCAGCAATCGGATGTACGTGATCATTGGAATGGATTGTTTCTTGAGAAATCCTGGCGGGGGAGTGAATGTGTGCTGGGGTCAAGAGTATTGTATAAAAATGCTCCAGTGGGTTGCATATTGGTTCAAGCTGATCATTTTTCTACTATTCAAGAACGAGATCAAAGTTTGATGACTAGTTTGGGTCGGTTTGTATCCCTCAGTATGGTAAAACTGGATAATATAGAAAAATTATCATTGGATAGTTTTTTCCATTATCAGGTCGCCAATTTATTGAATTCAATGGATATCCAATCTGAAGTCCACGGCCTTTATGAAAAAATACGTGATTTATGCCGGTCATTTTTTAATTTTGATAAATTAACAATCTCTGCAGTTGAAGATGATGGTAAACACTATAAAGTAGTTCTGCAAGATGGCTATCGTGGAGATTGTGAAACTGAAAAAGGATATTTGATTGCAAGCAGCGTTCATGGGCGTGGATTTCGCTCAACTGATACAGTAGAATCTCATAATATAACCGAAGATTATTATGAAACAGGCCGTTTTGAAGAAGGTGATTTAGAAGAGCATCCATTTAAATCTATTCTGTCTGTTCCAGTAGTCATAAATGACAAAGTTGAATTCTGTATTACAATTGAGAAACAGAAATCATATAAATTTATAGATTCCGATAAAAATTTGTTAGAACTACTGGCCTTGACATTTGGTTCAATCATTTCCTGGCAAAAGCAATATTGGAAAATGCATGAAAATGCAATGCACGACGGTTTAACTGGACTATTAAACCATAAAGCATTTATGAACAGATTTGCTGAAGAAATAAGTCGCGCAAAACGCTATCAGCACAGCATAGTGTTTGCTATATTAGATTTGGATAAGTTTAAACGTATTAATGATACGTATGGTCATTTATGCGGCGATTATGTAATACGCGAAGTAGCAAATATTATTAAAGAAACGGTGAGAAATATTGACGTTGTCGGACGCTACGGTGGTGAGGAATATGGAATTTTGCTTATAAATACAGATGCTGAAAAAATCATGTCTGTGGCACAAAGAATTATAGACGGGATAGCAAATTTTTCTTTTATTTTGAATAATAATAATGTTCGAATGACTATCAGCTGTGGTTTAGCTGAATATCCCAAAGACACTGATAATTTAAAAGAATTAATAGCCAAAGCAGATGAAGCAATGTATGAAGCCAAAGGTAAGGGAGGTAATTTGGTATCAATATACAATAATTCTAGTTTTGAGGCTAAAGGACTGGACCCCTCTGTTTAATTCAAATTTAAAACCATGTTTTTAAATAAATATCAATACTACTTTGTCGTCATTTTAATAATCCTGATTGGTGGCTGTTCACAGCACCCAGAACCCGTTTTAGATCAATCTGTTAAACAAATAGTTGAAAATGATCAAGAGCCAAACCCCGAAGCACTAAAACATTTTATGGATGCTCAATTGTATTTGAGTCAAAATAATTATCCCATGGCGATTATTGAGCTTCAAGATGCATTGCGCCTGGATCCCACAGTGAGCTCAATCCATGTTTCTTTAAGCGAGGCCCTTTGGAAATTGGGTAAAGTAGATCGGGCTGAAGACCACTTACAATCTGCCTTGTCTTTAGATGTAAATGACATTGATGCGAGAAAAATGCTTGCTGATCAATATATCATACGTCATCTGTATGACAAAGCGGTTGAGCAATTTGATGCACTCCATAAAATTGAACCTGATGTGGCAGAACATATTCTTGCTAAAGCGGAATTAGCCTCCGCGCGCTTGCAGTGGGACAGGGCAATCCAACTTTATCGAGAGGCGTATGAAATTGATAAATCAATGATAATAGCGTTGGAAAAGGCAACCGTATTAGCTTTGCGATCGAACAAGTTACAGACGGCTCGTGAATTATATGGGCAATTAGTAAAAATCGATGGACGTAATGTAGAGTATTTATCTGCTTATGCAGATTTAATTATTATGGAAGAACGATATGATGAAGCAACTGAAATCATCGATAAAATCATGGAAATTGAAGGAAATAATAAAGACAGATTATTTCAATCGGGTATCATTTTTTATCAAAAAGGTCAACTAACTCACGCTTTAGAATTTTTCATAAAAGCTTACAATGCAGATAATCAAGATGTCCACATTTTGCATTTTATTTCCACAGTATATTTTGAACTCGATCAACCTGATTCTGGAAAGGTATTTGCCGTTAAACTAATCGAACTGGACCCGGAAGATCCACGCGGATTTATAAATAGTGCTTTAGCGGAAATGAATAAAAATCAATTTCAAGAAGCAGTTAATATTTTGTTAGCTGTGGTGGATACTTTTAAAAGTGAATATGCAATACAATATCTGTTGGGTAATGCATTTTATCAACAGAAAAATAATGAAGAAGCACTGATATTTCTAAATCGAGCGTTAAATATTTCTCCTAATTCAAGAAATGTTCTACATACACTGGCAATTATTCATGATGCTATGCTGTTATGGCCAAAATCAGATTCACTGTATGTAAACTTGATAAACAGTGACAGTACAGATGCTCAGGCATATAATAATTATGCATACAGCCTTGTAGAAAGGGATGAACGTTTGGAGTTTGCTTTACAAATAGCAATGCAAGCCATAACACTTGCTCCAAAAAATGCAGCTTATTTAGATACGTATGGTTGGATATTATTTAAACTGGGAAAAAATGATGATGCATTAAATTATATTCAACATTCCATCGAATTGGAAAACACAAACGGTGTCGTACTAGAACATTTGGGAGATGTTTTGATGCGTGTGAATCGCAAAAATGATGCATTAGAATATTATCGGAAAGCATTAGAATTTGACAATAATAATGACACTCTCAAGTATAAAGCTTTCCCAGAATAAATTAGTTTACAGTGGATGTATGTTGATGTTCTTTTTAAATAATTGTACATCTACGCAACAATATTATTCACCTAAAATTGATGTAGAACAGTGGGTAGAGGAATACAATGTCTGCAGAGGCAAAGGAAAATTGATTTCTACAGGCCGTGTAAATGGGAGATTATCATTTACATATACATGTGTTGAAAAAGATGTGTTTATTCACTTTAAAGATATTATAGGCCGCAAAACCATGTTAATAATTTTGCGACATAATTCTGTGGAAGCGTGGGATATGATGCAAAATATTCGATTTTCCACTGAAAGTATTTATTTACGCTTTCCATTTTTTGAAGTTTTAAAACCTATGGATCTTATTTCTATATTTTGGGGAATCGAGCCAGAAGGCTTACATAAATCTCAACCAAATAAATCCATGACTGAATCTGAAATTGATATTAGATTTTCAAGTGATGGGCTGGACTTGCAGACTGTCTTAATCAATATGGATGATAAAAAACAATCGATAGAAATGACATTTGTAGAAAGAGAATTAGGCAGCGCTTATCCTCATTTAATTAAACAAATACCTGAATCAATCCCACGAGCACAATCATGAAATCTATTACAGTCGTAATACCAATTTATAATGAAGTTGATTCTCTTAAAGAATTACACAGTGAATTAACATCCGTTCTTTCGAGAAATGATCATTATGAACTTTTGTTTATTGATGATGGCAGTTCCGACGGGTCTATAGATATTTTGAACGAATTATCGACTTTAGATCCCCATACAAAAGTAGTTGAATTTTACCGTAATTATGGTAAAGCAGCCGCATTGGCGGAAGGCTTTAAGTTAGCCGAAGGTGAGTACATTGTGACAATGGACGCAGATTTACAAGATGACCCTGCAGAAATACCTAACCTCGTAGAAAAATTAGAAGAAGGTTATGACCTTATTTCAGGATGGAAAAAAACGCGTCATGATCCATGGACAAAACGATGGCCATCAAAATTTTTCAACTTTATTACTCGATTAATGACGGGCGTTAAAATTCACGATTTTAATTGTGGATTAAAAATTTATAAGAAATCTGTTGTCAAAACGGTAGAAATATATGGCGGGCGCCACCGCTACATTCCTGCTTTGGCGGGACAGAAAAATTTTAAGGTTTCTGAATTAATTGTAAATCATCGAGCACGTAAATTCGGAGAAACAAAATATGGTGGTGGAAGGTTATTTCATGGATTCTTTGATTTATTAACGATTTTATTTTTAGAAAGATATACCCAACGCCCTTTACACTTATTTGGATTTTTTGGTCTCCTCTGTGTGATGAGTTCAATTGTATTAGAAAGTTATGCTCTATATTATAAACTTATTTTAGAGCATCCATTTCAAAAGCATTTTGCCTTAATTGTTTTTGGTGCAATGGTTTTTGTATTGGGATTATGGTTCTTTTCAATTGGCTTGATAGCTGAAATGATTGTCGCTAATCAACAAGGTAAAGAAGACCGGGTAAAAAGCGTTATTAGTAAACAATCAAACTGATAACAAAATGCGCATAGCTATTGTAGGGCCTTTTCCTCCATTCCGCGGAGGTATTTCCGATTTGAATTCAGCCTTGGCTTTCCATTTAAGTAAGAGCCATGAAGTGCGTGCATTTAATTTTACGACACAATATCCTAAAACACTATTCCCGGGAATAACACAATTAAAAAAAGGGAATCATGCCCAAGATTCTGAAAATATCAGGTGTTTAAGTTCAATCAATCCTTATACATGGAAAAAAACAGCCGATCTCATCATTGATATCAAACCTGATTTAGTCTTATTCAGGTATTGGATGCCCTTTTTTGCTCCTGCATTTTCTGGAGTTGCAAAGCGTATTAAAAAGAAAACGGATGCAGTTATCATTGCAATGTGTGATAATATTATCCCTCATGAAGAAAGAATGTTAGATACACAATTAACGAAGAGATTTTTTAGTTATACAGATTCATTTGTCATTCTTTCTAAAAAAGTAGAAAGTGAATTATTGAGTTTTGTTCCCGAAGCAAAGTATAAATATTGTCCTCATCCTGTTTATAGTATTTTTGGAGATGCACCATCACAAACCGTGGCTAAAGCAGATTTAGAAATTTCATCGAGTAAAGTATTAATGTTTTTTGGATTAATAAGAGAATATAAAGGGTTGGATATTCTAATAAACGCTATGGAAAAAATTAAAGATGAACTTGAAGACTACACCTTGCTTATTGTTGGGGAGTGTTATGGAGATGAAAAAAAGTATAGGGATTTGATTAATAATGCAGGGATTAATGATCACGTTCAGAGTCATTTTAAGTTTGTCCCTGATGATGAAGTTGGTACATATTTTTCCGCAGCTGATGTGGTTGTATTGCCGTATAGAACGGCTTCACAAAGCGGAATTGTTCAGATCGCCTATCATTATAATACACCGGTCATTGTAAGCAATGTGGGTGGATTACCCGAGATTGTGGATGAAGGTAATACAGGATATTGCGTTGATCCAACTGCCGATGCATTTGCAAAAGCCATAAAGATATTTTATGAAAAAGATAATATCAGTGAAATGAGTTCGAATGTATCTCATTATAAATCTCGATTTTCTTGGGATGCAATGGTCAAAACAATTGAGGATTTAGCAAATGTCCGTTGAATATTCTGTCACAGTCATTGTATTGAACTGGAATGGCAAAGATTTATTAAAAGACTGTTTAGAATCGTTGGAAAAAGTTGAATATCCGAATTATAATATTTTAGTCGTGGATAATGGCTCAAGCGATGAATCAGTATCGTATGTACAAACTGAATTTCCTGAAGTTGAATTACTTATTCTGGATCAAAACTATGGTTATGCAAAAGGGAATAACCGTGGTTTTGAGTATGCTAAAAGTCATGGCGCAGAATGTGTTGTATTTTTGAATAATGATACAATTGTTGATCCAAAATTTTTAGATGAATTAGTCAAAACATTTGAAAATCCTGTAATAGGTATGTCTACTGCAAAAATATTTTATGCTGATGAACCAAGCAAAATTTGGTTCAATGGCGCTGACATAAACTTATCTATTGGCAAAATTGAACATCGAAATATTCGTGAGATGAATACTGAAAATCTTGAAAAAATAGAATCTACGGATTATGCAACGGGCTGTTGTCTAGCAATAAAAACAGATATATTTTCAGAAGTGAAAGGTTTCGACGAAAAATTTCCCATGTATGCAGAAGATGTGGATTTATCTATCAGAGTTAAACAAAGTGGAAGAGAAATTGCTATGGCTTCGAAAGCACATATTTGGCATAAAGTTTCCTCTTCTATGGGAGGAGAATTTTCATATAAAAAACTATATAGGAAATTTAAAGGATTATTGAGAGTTTATATAAAGCACGCTACACTTTTTGAATGGGTGTCTGTCATTGTTTTAAGCCCCGTCCTGATTGCGATAAATATGTTACGATTTCTTACTTTAAAATTTCACCACTCTTCATCGGAATAAAAATGGTCAGCAGTGGATTTTGTTATTATTTTAATTTGGTTTATTTCACTTGCAGTTAAACGATTTTTCCAGTTGCTTATATTTGCACGACTATCACGATTTAATTGATGTACTTTTCCTTTTTTAATAACATCACTCGAATTATTAGTATTTGTTGTGGATCTAATAGCATTTTCAGCATTTTTTGTAAAAGGAAGGTCTAGTTTTTTAAAAAGCATCCTATATTGATTGAAAGGGTCATTAGATAAATCCTCGTGACGAATATAAATCCAATTAGGATACAATTTTTTATACTGAAGAATGATTTCGGTTAAACATGTCCAGACTAACGCAGCTTCATCAATTGGATCAGTCGGCGGGTTTTCAATTTGAGAGCGAAACGGCTCAAGAAATCGTTCCATTAAATCTGATTGTTGAGTAAAATTTTCAAAATTAAATTGCCAGTCAAGTCGTTTCAAACTACTGACAAACGCAGCAGGATGCCTGATCAATAAAACATTTTTTGTATGCCATGTATGATAAAGCCATTCTGCAGCTGTTAATGCAATGGGGTCTTTGATCAGAGGGATTATTTCATTTTCTGAAACCCCCTTCAATTTTAATTTAATTGAATCTAAATATGCAGCGGCCCGCCATTTAGTGTATTTTAAATCGAATTGCCCATCATAAATCCCCCCCGGATTGCGATAATCAGTATGAGGTAATCTTTTTTTGAAATCAAAGACGGCTGATAATGGATATTTTCCTTTAAACAATTCGTTATGAACTTTTTCAGATTGTTCATATTTTTGATTAGGATTATAATATTTATACCAAATATCAGTATTCAGTTCTGAACGTGTTATACTGTTTGGCGTAAGTGGTTCATGGATATAATACACATTAGGGACTTGCTTAAGAATATTGCCTACCCAGGTTGTCCCCGAACGATGGCTGCCGGTAATGAGGATAGGAGTTTGTTTAACTGTATTTAATTGCATGGAGTACAAACCCTGCTATTTTACCTGATTTATGTACATATAATCAATACTATTAAAACTATTTTGAATAATTTAGTTTTTAGTCCATTTACTCATTTTTCTTTTTATTCGAGCTACAATTTGAAATTTGCCTCCAAACTTGTTTTTTAATTCGAATTTCAATAATTATTATTTTAGATGACTATCTTTTCTTACAACGAAAACAATATTTGATGTAAAAATTCCTTTAGAAAAAAATTCAGAACATCTTGCAATAATTTGACCAACCAAGTTTATCTCAAAGGACGTACCGTTCTTCTTTCTTAAAAAAGGAAATTCTAGATACAGACCTAGCCGGATATTCTTTGTATGAAAGCGATCGTAATAAAACCATTCAATAATTTCAAATCTTGATTTGTTAATAAACTCCGTCAAATCCTTTTTACTATAATAATATTGGTAGAAAATCCGATTCTTATTCCTAAATGATGGTTTTATTAATTTTAATAGCGGCATGGTAAATAGCCTGCGTACGGTACTTCTATAATAATTTTGATATGGCACAGAAATAATCATTATTCCTTCTTTTTTGAGAACTCGGCGAGCTTCCAAGAGTGAATCTTCTGGTCCTTCTTCAAAATGCTCTATTACCCCCATAGATAAATAAAGATCAATTGATGAATCTTCAATGGGCAATGAGTCAACATTGCCCACCTTCACAGTTATTTCTTTATCATGCTTTTTAATTTTATCTAAGGGAGGTGTAATAAAATCAACCCCAATAAGTTTTTTGTACCCTAACTTACGAAGGAAAAATAACCATCTACCAAGACCACAACCGCCCTCTAATACGACACTATCTTTATTAGAATAGTTTTTTATTGCTTCAAGAAGTTTAGGGTAGTCATTATTAGTAATTTTAGCTTGTACTTCAATTGAAGTTTCTTCCCAATAATTTTCCCAACTCGTATCTGTAGGCAGTAGATACCACTTTATTGACATTAGCTAGTTTTCTTTTATCATTTTTAGTGTTTAGATATATTCATTAATGTTTTCAAATATGTTCAAGTATTTAAAAAATATACAGGAGCTTTTATTGAATTATATTTTCCATTCTGGATTTATTTTTTGCATTAAAATTTTCATCAGTATATAAGAGTGTTTTATTCTCAAAAATCAACTTTTCAGGATATTGTCTAGATAATATATCCCTTAATGTGGTGCCGCCAGTTTGAGGTAAGTGAAGAATAATAAGTGTATCATTCATTTAGTTGTATACCTGATTGATTGATAAATTTAAGTAGTTAAGAATGTAAGAATACAGTTATATCACATAAAGATTAATTTATTTAAATATAGATGCTAACACATACACAAAGAAGACTGGTCAATTCGTTTTTAGGATCATTTGAAAATGTATTTGTCGAACCATTTATTAATCTCCGGTCAGTTAAAATAAATCCTATATTTTTAGTAGGTCCTCCGAGGTCAGGAACGACAGTGATTTATCGCTGGTTTACATATTACCTCAATCAAAAAACTGCATACATTTCTCGTCTAGCTGATTTGTATCCTGATGGCGCTTATTTTTTAAATTGGTTCGGATTGAAAATGTTCGGCAAAAAACTAGAAATTCAATCTCCACATACGTATGGACAAGTCAAGGGAATGACCGCTTTGGCCGAGGGAAATAGGCTTTGGCCATGGTGTGAAGAAAGTTTAGATGGGATAGAAAAATATAATGCCCGTCATTTATTTGATAGAACGGATTATCAAAAACGCAAAAGCATTACAGCAGATGTTTATTATTTTTTGCATAAAGTGATAAGAAAACAATGTTTATTAATTAACAGCGATCTTTTAATAAATAAGTCTGTGCATAACAAAATCCGTATTTTGGAATTAAAACAATTATTCCCAACAGCAAAATTTATTGGAATTATAAGAGATGGTCGAGCTGTTACAAAATCATTAATAAATGCTCGCATTGATATTCAGGGGAATTCACAAAACTGGTGGGGTGTAAAACCATCAAACTGGGAAAAATGTCAATTATTACCGCCACATCTTTCATGTGGAAAGCAATGGGAAGGATTATTGAACGACATGGAGAAACAATTTGCACAATTATCAAAAAATGATTTTTTATATGTACATTACGAAGATTTTTTATCTAATCCGTATGAAGAACTAGAAAGGGTATACTGTCATTTTAATTTGAAATTTGAATTTTCATCAATTCAAAAGGATAGTTTAAAAAAACCAAAGGATTATAAACAATTTTTCTCAGAACAAGAATTAATTGAATTAAATGAAAGTATTTCAAATAAATTAATTCAATGGGGATACAATTGATTATCCACACCTTTGTTTTTTGGAAACAATGAAAACAATTAAAACTATAATAATTTCTATAATAATGTTCTTTGTGTACTGGTTTTCACAATTGGTTCCTAAAAAGAAAAAACTGTGGATTTTTGGTGCATGGAATGGAGAAAAATATGGAGATAATTCTAAATATCTATTTGAGTATATAAACGAAAATAAACCAGAAATTAGACCTGTTTGGTTAACCCGGAATCAAGAAGCATATGATTTAATTCGATCCAAAGGATTTGAAGTAATTTGGACGTACAGTTTTAAAGGCTTCTTAATCTCAATGATTGCTGAAAAAATCTTCATTTCTGTTGGAATAAAAGATGTAAATAGGTATGCAATAAATAGAAAAGATATTATTATGATGTGGCACGGGAGCACTCCAATAAAGAAAATTGTGTTTGATGATACTATTACTCGAAATAAACAACTGTCATTAGAAAAATCACTATTTTCTTTATTCCCTTTTCTTGGCTCAACCAGATTAAAAGGCTTGGCAATTTCAGGTTCTGCAGAAGCCTCTAAAATTTTTCAAAGTGCATTCAATGCAAAAGAAGAACAAATTATATTAACGGGTTTTCCAAGGAATGATACGTTTTTTAATATGAATCAAATTGCTCCTATTTTTACTATTCTTGAATCAGCAAAAAAAATAAATTTGACTACGGTTATATATATGCCTACCCATAGAAAAGAAGGGAAGGGCGAATTATCAGAGTTGATAAGCTTAGATTTTTATAAGTTTAATCATTCATTGAAATCTCTTAATACTAAACTATTTATAAAGCTTCATTATTTTCATCTAAAAACGCACACGTTCGAAAATTTAAGTCATATTTATTTTATTACAGATGAAGATATTGACCAAGATATATACACAGTTTTAAATAAGTTTGATATTATGATAACCGATTATTCAAGTGTACATTTTGATTTCCTTCTTACACAGAATCCAATTATTTTTGCACCTTTTGATAAAGAAAAATATTTAAAGAATGATCGGGAATTTTATTTTAACTACAATGAAGTAACACCCGGACCCCATGCTAATAATTGGGAAGAAATATTGGAGTATATTGAAAAATTTATTCATAATCCAAAATTATATGAAAAGGAAAGGCTTAAAGTCATGAATAGGTTTAATATATTTACTGACTCTAAAAATTGTCAAAGAGTTTTTTCTGCTATTAATAAAAATTAAAGTTCATGCCTAACAAAATTTCAAATCAATCTGGTAAAATCGCCAAAGAAGCTACTATTTCATTTATTGGAATGGGTATTGGAGATGGTGCACGGTATTTATTTACAGTAATTTTAGCAAGGTTTGCAGGTGTTGAAATTTTAGGAATTTATTCATTGGCGAGCTCTATAACGCGTATTGGAGAACTGTTTGGCATAGCAGGGCTGCACAGCGGAGTTATGCGCTTTGTCAGTCGTTTGGATAAAGAAACAGAAGTCGAGGAAGTAAAACAACGTATTCTTTCTGGATTAAAGCTTGGTATGCTGTTTGGTATATGTATAATGATTCTGCAAATAGCATTTGCAGATTATTTGGCATTCGAACTTTTTAATGGCTCGCTTCTTCTTAAAACTGTAATAATCATCAGTGCAGTTTCGTTACCATTTGCGACAATTATGGCCATTTCAGCTTTTGCAACACAAGGATATAAACTTCTTAAATATAAAATAATAGTATTAAATATCATTCGTCCAGTCATTATGCTTTTCTGTGTTCTAATCAGCATTAGTTTTTTTACTAAAGAAGCTGCAATCAAATTTCCATTATTAATTTCTGCAGTGTTCAGTTCGTTTGCAGCAGTTATATTTTTAGGCAAATTAACTAATATAAAAATGAGTCAGATATTTTCAGGTGTTTTTGATAAAGAATTACTGCGCTTTTCATATCCACTAATGTTTGTAACCGTTCTCGGTACACTTATGCATTGGATGGATATAATGATGCTAGGCTATTTCACAGATACAACAACAGTTGGATTATATCATCCTGCTGCCAGAACAGCTGGGTTATTACGTACTGTTTTGCTGGCGTTCATGGGCATATTTGCACCCATGATGTCTGAACTCCATCGACGTAATAATATTTATGAAATGGGTAAACTATATAAATTGATTGTAAGGTGGATTTTAAGTGTGTCATTACCGCTGGCCATTATTTTAATACTTTATTCAAAAAAGATTATGCTGTTATTTGGCGTAAATTATTTAAGTGCGTCCAATGTATTGATTGTATTAACTGCCGCCGCATTTTTGCAAACAATTTTTGGGGGTGGCGGACACACTTTGACTATGACGGGTTTCACCAAAGTTAATCTGGTTAATTCAATTGTTGTTATTATAATCAATATCACCTTAAATATTTTATGGATACCTCACTATGGAATTATTGGCGCTGCGTACGCTACTTTTGTTTCTATGGCGTCCTTGGGACTATTGCGTATTGTTGAGGTAAATTATTATATTAAAATTTTACCATTCAGTTTAAAATTAATGAAACCAGTCTTTTCCGGTGGTATTATGATTTTAGTTTTGAGTTTGCTGAAACCAATCGTTATGCCAATGCATACAGTAACTTCATTAATCATTATAACACTTGTTGGATTATTAACATATTTTGCAATATTATGGTTGTTGAAATTTGATCAAGATGATAAAGAAATATGGTCAGGCATTACTATGATTACAAATAAGAAATAATGATGAAAATTGACTGGAAAAATCCTTTATTAATCATTACAGCATTATTGCTGGGTTTGATATGTGCTCTTTTCTATCATGTCATTTTCCAAGGACAAGTATTTGGTTCGCCCGATACAATGAACCCTAAATCTGCAGCCATTGCACTTAAATCTGTTTATGCAAAATCAGGTGAATTTCCCTTATGGCAACCGTGGATATTTTCTGGAATGCCCACAGCAGAAGCGTTTACATTTATCAGTCAATTATACTTTCCGGCAATCATTTTAAATGTATTATTTATAAAAGGTTTATTTGCACAATTAATTCATCTACTATTTTCAGGAATAGGTGGATATGTTTTGCTGCGCTCTTTAAATCGGTCACACTATTCTGCTTTTCTTGGTGGTACAGCATTCATGCTTACGCCATATATGTTAACCATGGTTGTTTTTGGGCATGGCAGTCAAATGATGACAGCAGCATATTTGCCCTGGATAATGTGGATGACGATTAAAGTCATGAAAAAACCGAAAATATGCCATATGGGAATATTAGCTATATTGATGGGATTTCAACTTCAACGGGCACATGCTCAAATTGCCTATTATACGTGGATGTTGGTTGGAGCGTATGTTTTATATATGTTAATAATAAATATTAAACATGTAGAAAAACGTAATAATACATTTTTAGGATTAGGTGGATTTGCAAGTGCAGCAATTTTGGGTATTGGTATTGCATTATTAATATATTTGCCTTCAATTGAATATACACCTTTTTCTGTTCGGGGAGGAGGCGTTGGCGGTGGTGCCGATTATAATTATGCAACTGGCTGGTCATTTCATCCTAAGGAAATATTGACATTTTTTCTTCCTTCTGCTTTTGGTTTTGGCGGACAGACGTATTGGGGATTTATGCCTTTCACGGATTATCCCAATTATATGGGTATTATTGTTCTACTTTTAGCAATATATGGTTTTATTTCTCATCGTAAAGAGCCCTTATCTTGGTTTCTCGCGGGGACAGCATTTTTAGCGTTACTTATATCATTTGGAAAACATTTCAGCATTGTTTACGATTTCTTTTACGACATTTTCCCATTTTTCAATAAATTTCGAGTCCCAGCAATGATTCTGATATTAGTTCAGTTTAATACAGCAATTTTAGCTGCTTTCGGTTTGGATGCTCTTTCCGATTTGAAAGAAAAGACAGTCCCCCAATGGTTTTGGATCACTTCTGGAATTTTCGGAGTATGGTTATTGGCTTTAGTTTTTGGTTCCGGTGCAATTGAATCTGTTCTCCAAAGTAGTTTTACTCAACCACGTACTCGCGATCCAAATGCTATTCGTGCAATCAATAATTTGAGACTGGATATTTGGACAAAAGATGCTTGGATGATAATCGTTTGGGGCTTCCTTGGATTAGGTGCAATTTGGATATGGCTCCAGCGAAAAATAACAAAAAATATTTTTATGACTTTTTTAGTAGTGATTGCTATTGCAGATATTTCCCGAGTGGGAAAACAAATTATACATCCTGCAAAATCGTCTGGCCGTTCGGCAGCAACAATGTCTTCTCAATCAGTGGATCGCTACTTTGAAACGGATCCTGTTATTAAATACCTTTTACAGCAGGAAGGTGATTTTAGAATTTATCCAGCTGGATTTCTTTTTGGCGAATCACGCTTTCGAGCATTTGGGTTAGAGTCAGTTGGCGGCTACCATCCGGCAAAACTCAAATTAACCAATGATTTTATACAACAGACAAAAAACATTAGCTCCTTTTCTTTAATGAAAATGATGAATGTACATTATTTAATAAGCCCCCAAGAGATTACTATTCCAACATTAGCTAATGCCTTTGTAGGGAAAATGCGTTCCGGCAGGGGAGTGATTCAAGTGTACGTTTATAAGTTAAAAGATACACTTCCCAGGGCATGGTTTGTTGGAAGAGTCGAATCAAAATTAGATGAACAATTATGGCGGATGATTAAAGAAGTAAACTTCAATCCGGAAAAAATTGCTTATATAAAATCGGATGTAAATGGTGCAGGTGATTATTCTGTGGGTATTGTTAACAGTATTGAACGATCACTACACCAGCTGAACATTGATGTAACTTGTAAAGAACCTGGTTTTCTTGTAGTGAGTGAAGTCCATTACCCTTTGCGTTGGAAATGTACTATTGATAGCAATCCTGCAAAAGTGATCGAAACAAATCAACTGATTAGAGGATTAATGATTCCTTCAGGAGATCATACTATCGAATTCATTTATGATCGATCATCATTTAATAAAGGGAAAATAATTTCCGGCGTTTCATTTATTATTGCACTAGGGCTTGTAGGTGCAGGTGTATATGGAAAACGTAAAAGAACATGAAGATTTATAATCATTCGTTAAACATTAAAGGCGGATTGCTATTATTGGGGATAGTGCTGATTGTATCCTTGCTGGTGTATTCACAATCTATTGTTAATAAACTGCGAAATGACAACAAGGAAATTGTTCAGCTATATGCTGAAATAATTGCTGCTACAGTGAAAGACGCATCGGATGCGAATTTGAGTTTTGTATTTGATGAAATAATCAAAAAAGTACGATTCCCACTTATTTATTCT
>Ga0208471_1000066_pt1 | contig 40707 bp, 33 predicted proteins | sample DeeseametaMP0441_FD_184210 | JGI IMG/M metagenome (GOLD analysis project Ga0208471, IMG submission 184210) | Marine microbial communities from the Deep Atlantic Ocean - MP0441 (SPAdes) | ecosystem: Environmental > Aquatic > Marine > Oceanic | place: East of Rio de Janeiro, Brazil, South Atlantic...
GGCGAATGGAGTATTCAAGTTTGCGATACGATCCCCAGTGGTAGGTTGCCTTCAGATTTCCGCTCCAGTAACGGCGATTTTCGTTCTGTGTATAGTTGGATATATTTCCTTTGGCATAAAACTGAATTTGCTTTTTTCTTTCGGCAAGTTGGATCTTTTTTAGTCCACTCATCGAAAAACGGGTATAATGGGAATCGAATGTATCAGCTCCTCCTAGAATATCCCCTTCCAGTGCTGCATCTTTTTTTTCGACTGATGATAACTTTAAAACATTATTATCATAACCGTTGGTTAATCCCACTGTCCACTTGATGGGCGAATGCAAGTAATCAATCCATGACTGACCACAAAGGATGGAAAACGATAATATGACAATCAATCTCATTTATACTCCTGGAAACGGGTTAAAACGCCCCTATCCTTTTCAATAAGTTCAACTGATATAATATGTTTTCCATCAGGTACAGACACATCGCAAGAGCGCCATTTTCCAGGAACTTTATCAGGCAATTCCAGAATAACCGCTTCAGATGATTGTTCGGTAGACATAAAATACGTTCCCAATACCTTATTACCGCTTTTCACCCGCAATCGGTAACTCTCTTCTGCTCCCATTTGGGGTGCAAACATTAATCGAGATAGAATGCGTAATGTTTTGGGGCCTTTTACTTCCACTTTCAGCGGTCGACCATAATTCAATTCGTAATACGATATTTCCTTCTCTCCTGTCTGCACAGTCCTATCGGATTGAAACACCATGGGCTGCAGCTCACGTTTGCCTTTTTTTGCTGTCTCAAAATCTTTTTTAATAACGCGCAGTAAAACAGGATAATTTTGCTTTTCATAAGCAGTAAACGTGAGTGTATGGTCACCGGCTTCAACATTGATGAAATAATTTCCGGAATAGGTATAATAATGACTGGGATGCTGAACGGAACGGATAGACTTCTGGATCTTGTATTTGTGGTTAATGCTAATTGGATCTTCATCGTCAATGGTAACATGATATGAAAATACCTGGCTCTTTTTTGATTTTTTCGGTGATGGATAACGTGCAATGAGTTCTATCCTGACAGGGCCATGAACCTGATACACGACCGCTGCTTCTTTCACGATCGTATATAAACGACGTTTCCCTGCGATCTTCAAAATTTCCTTTTCTTCTCCGCCGGCAGTAGGTCTAAGCAGTTCTGCGGACAAAATGGAGAAACAGAATAAAAATAAAAATGTAATTCTATAATACACTGTCCGGCTCGTGCTCCATTATGCGTTGTTTTATTTGCTGGTGACTTTTCCAGCCCACGCCAAACACCATCCCGGCCACTACAAACAAACATAAAAATGTAACGGTTAAATTGTATTTATGTATAGCATATAATGAACCTAAACCAATCTTCAAATTTGGAATTGGTGCAAAAGGCATGCCCAGATTTTCAGTTAATTTTTGGATATTTAAAACGTGAATCAGAGGCATATTCTGCTTTACAAATTTAACGACAGTCCCTTCGATTCCTCCTTTTCGCGAGATGGCTTCAATATCGTTTCGATAAACAACTCCCGGTGGAAGTAAACGTAAATTAAAGCTCGTTCCTAAACTGGCTACACCACCACCCACATTCACCACTGCTTTGTAATTATTATTCCCAAAATGTACCATGCGCTTTTGAATATTATCCCGGAGGCTTTCCCCTTTGATTAAAGGCATTTCATGCTCGGCAATATTGTCAGTAATCAATGCACGACCTTTTGGACTCAATAATCTGCCTTGATCATTTCGTCCGCCAATGGATGCAGCTATAGATCGCGTTGGAATAAGACCATTATCAAATAATATTTTTTCCATATCCAGCCAGGTCATGTCGGGATCATTGGCTCCCCATTGAGACGCTCCAATGGATGTAATCACAACAGGATGAATATTCATAGCATCACAGGCAATGAGCATGGCCATATTGGCTCCCGGCATGGAACCGGTGAGCATAACTGCTATTGTATCTCCCGACTGTAATCCGGCTTGATCCAATAATTCCACCATAGCAGCAGCAAAATTGGGATCCAATGTGGTTAATTTTGCATCAAGGTCACCTTCATCTGTGGTGGTTAAACTGAATTGTGAACCAACTAATCCTGTTTCGTTGGGATCGTTTTCTACATCCACAAATACACCTTTTTCCAGACGAACTTCTTTTAGCATCTCCATGGCTTTTGCCATTTGACCAGCTGCATTTACTTTGGTTTCGTACGTTTCAGAAATGATTTCTACGCGGGAAAAGAATGCGACGGCAAAAACAACTACAGCCATCACAGCCATCCTCACCAATGTGGAGGTTTTTTGAATAACCGGGATAAATGGTTTAGAATATTGATCAGACATCCAACTGCCCTCCCGATAACAGCATAACCAGTAGTTTAACTAAAACAGCGGTTATCAATATGACAGATATTGTCCGGGTCACACCTTGCCTGTCCATCCAACTGGCAATAAGCCCAGGAATAATATTCCCAATCACAGCATACGAAAACGTATCCAGCGGAGAAAAAATAAGATTACGCGAAATATAACCGGCAATAAATCCCAAAAGCAAGGTCAAGACTAAACGACGCTTGCCGTAAATAAACATGTAATTGCTCAAAAACTTTACGATTCCAATAACAATAATCGCTGCTAGAAATGTCATGAAAATTTGGTCCGGTTGATGCAAATACAAAGCAATATAACCAGGCACAATGACTCCACCAGCTGTAACACCCAATGTTTCAGATAAAATCAGGCTGAAGGCAATTCCCAGTCCTATGGTAATTTCAATCATTTTTAAACTTTATATTCCATTAATTTATCGACTAATTCCTGTCCAAACCCCACTTGGTTACCCATGGCAAATAAAAGCGAATCTTTGGGCAGCGATTCGAATTGCTTAATCGTCTTACTCATTAATTCTGTTTCTTCAATTAGGACTGAATTCGTTTGTGGCGAATGATATTCCATATGCTTTACCATTGAATCCACTTTTTGACCGCGCACGATGGATTGATCCGGTTTAATATCCTCATAAATCAATTGCAATAATTGTCGTGTGCGGCTGCGTCGATCTTTTCGGCTGTTCAAATAAATGCACGTTTCACCTTCTACAGGATAACGCCGTTCTACAAAATTCCAAATTTGTAATGTGGAAACCGGATCATTTGCTGCCATGGAATTCACAAATAAAATAGGACCGTTACCAAAATCCAGTTTATGGACCACCAAAGCACCCAAATCCGGTTTAACTTTTTTCATGCCATCCAACGCTGTCTTTTTATCAACTCCTGCTTCTACACATACTTCCAATGCTACAGCGACATTTTGAGGGTGTTCGAGATAAGAAAAATCTTTCAAATCATCTTCCTGTACTGTTGATTCATCTGCTGCAGTTAAAACAGTATTTCGAGATTTTGCAACAGGCGCAATGGTTTCAAGAATATCGTTTTCACCCAAAATCATTTTACCGTTAAATGGAATCGTGTTTGCTAAAGAAAGTCGTACATCATCTAAGGTTGGTCCCATTTCTTCCAAATGATCCGGGCGAGCATTGGTAATGACACCAATATGTGATTTAACCATTTGCTGTTCGGAAATCCATTGATATTGAGGTTGTACGGCCATGCATTCCATGACGACAGCATCCGGTTTTTCTTGTGCAAAAAAGCGCATTAGGCGCACTTGCTCTCCGATGGATGCGGAGCGTAATCGATGGATAATGCGATCGTTTCCTTGCGAGTCAATAATTCGAGGAGCCGTACCGGTTGTTTTGGCGAATGTCCGTACTCCTCCGGCACGAAGACCGGCTGCAATTAAACGTGTAACGCTAGATTTACCTCGAGTACCGTTAACATGGATACGGAGTGGAATTGCATCCAAACTCCGCTGGTGCTGCCAAAATTCGATTGCTCCAATTAATAGGAGAATGAGTATAAGAACACCCAGAATGTATATTGGTGTCAACGGCATATAACATCATCCAGAATAATCAGTAATCCATTATGATCAAAATAATACCAATCATATCCAAAATATTAATGATTTCATCCTGGTTCATATCTGCTAGATACGGATTAAGGTTAGAAGTGTTCTGATCGATAATATAGTCGACTAATATTAAAACATCCGTCACATCTAATAAACCATCTTGATTTACATCACCACGCATACGGATATCAGATCCACGGGTTGTAATTAGAATAGCTGTTTCATCATCCAATTGCATAGCAGCCGTCGGATATTGATTATTAAACGTATACTGCAGGCCTTTTGTCGCAGTTGCATCTTCGATACCAACTGTACAGTATGCACCATGAACTTGGCCCCATCCATAATTTCCTGTAGTCGTATTATTAAATGTTTTATACTGAATTAGAATTTCACCATCACCCGTCGGGGTAAAGTAATAAGCTGGATCCCTCAATATTACTTGAAACGTTTCCAGACTGTTATTATCGTACGTCCTTAAACGAGACCATTCAATAATAAATTGATGATTTGCAGCATCATAATATTTGTATACACGGCCATTTGAAGATGTAATCATATCATCCCAGAATGCTGCAATCATAGGTGATGGACCACCTGCTCCCGGAAGAGGATAATTCCTGAATGACTGCATAGATGTATGTCCCATGGCAATCCAGCCATTGGAACACACAGTAATCTGTCCATAAGCCTGTCCATACATCCGGAACATGAATGGTAATGTCACATGAGTAACATCATCTCCATTATTACCATTATCTATGACGGCTATCTGGGAACCGTTACCGCCGTAACGATCATCAATTTCGATCCAGTTATAAAATGGTGCATTGGAATAAATTTGATCACCGCTATCATAGATATAATAACCATATTCATCAGGACCTAAAGGATCTGTTACAGTAACAGTTCCAATTTGCAATGTAAACGGACGCGTAATTTCAAATCCATCACCGCCGGAAATGGTTAAGAATAAATGAGCCATCGTTCCCGGGAGTAATGATTCGTCAGCAGTCACAGTAAAATGATCTGTACTGTTCGACATTTGACCGGCTAATATCGTACCCCAAACGCTGCTTTCATCCGTTATTTCCAAAGCAGGTAAATTGGTATTCAAAAATGCCATTACATTCGTAGCATTAACAGATCCTGAATTGGATAATGAAAATTGAAGTTGAGCTGTTTCTCCAGGATCTAAAACACCATCTCCACCATCAATTACCGTTACACTTACAACATCTAGATATGATCCGGCTGTATTGTATGTCAAAATACCTTCCCAAGAATTGTTATTATCATCCGCCAGTATTAACCTAAACTCTACATCCTGACCTTCAACAACACTATTATCTAACTCAACAACAAATTGATCCGTTGGATAATACGTTTCATTGGAATCGAGTCCGCCGTAAGTAATAGTACTAACTGTTACTGTTACATTGTCACTGTTTGCAGATAGCGTTCCGGTGATGCCACTTGCAGATGATGTACCATAATTATGAATCGGGATTGTAAGCTCTACAACTTCACTACTGTTTAACACGCCATCACCATTTCCGTTTGACGGGGCATTCCCATCATCATCAATTATAACCAGGTTTGCAAGGATATTTACATTTGCTTCTGGATTGCTAATTTGAACCATCCCTTGATGGGGAATATAATTTTTTGCTGTAACAGTTACGGACATATTGCCTACCGCAAATGAGTTGATCGGTAATGTAATATTACCGGCAGCATCCGTATAGCCCGATTCAAATACTTCGTCACTGCCTTTTAAAATAGTTACTAATGCGCCCTGCATGTCATCGCCATCACTAGCGTTAACATGTATATCAATAAAGTTTGTACCGCGATTTAAACTATTATCATATGTTACTGAAAAACTTTGAGGCACTGCTGTCCACATATGTAGTGCCGGATCACCCATTAAATTATTCCAATGAGTAAACGTACTTACAAAACTATTGGGGTTGGATGGATAGGTTTGATACAAGTGTAATGTACCTCTTACCAAGGCAGCTGATGGTGTTTCCAAACCATCCGCGAATACGCCATAATAGAAGCCCATATCTACAGCATTGTTGAACATTGTATGCGTACCCAGTGTTGCCGTACCGATAGCAACAACGGCTCCCTTAGGTTGTGATGGAGTTCCAGCGCGAATAAATGCTTCGCTCATCGATGTTTCAGATGAAAAGGAACCTGTGCCACAGGTAATGACTGTTGCGACACATAGCTTAAAACCGTTATTTAAACCACTAATATTTCCATTTGTAAAACCACTTACTCCCCAATAACCACGATAATTAAAAAAGGTTAAACCATCGTTCAGATTATTAACCATTTGGCTTGGGAATGGTGAGTTATACACTGTGCGAACATCATCATATCCGCCCAATTCTTCTAAATTGTGTTTAGTCGCTTCTTTCGTAATAATACAGGAAATCCCAGATGTTGAAGGATCGCCAACCACACAAGCACGGGTAAACCAATTTTCACCCATATAAGGATTTGTTTCATACTGAATGGTCTTATTAATAATAGTTGCCAATTCAGTTGTACTGCTAAATGAAATACGACCGATTAAAACTTCCGGGAAAAGATCAGTCCCATCCAATTGACTATATGGAAAATCGCCTTCACCATTATAGCCACTCCAATTTTCGAAATAAGTTGGAATTGAATATGAACCGGATGCATCCCCAACCAATGCAACATATTCTGGTGGATCTGTCCAAGTTTCATATGCATTTTGAATATAATATTTTATGGCTGATACAGAAGAACCAGTCGTACTTATCGAAACAGTATTAACGACATATCCTGCTTTATGACGCCAGTTAAATAATGAGTTAAGTGTCGACATTATATTAGAAGAATTACTTGGAAGTATGTAAAGAATTGATGGCTTTTGATATTCTTCGGCACTTATGTACCGATCATAATTCACAACAATAGATCTGTAAAGTTTTTCAAAAACTCTGGATCGTTTTGCCGGTCGGAGTGAATTATCTTCAACAGAACCTATTTCGACTAATTCAATTTCTGCAGATGTAATTACTTCTAGTCTTTTCTGAAGAGGTTTGTATTGAAAAGGAGTAAATGAAACAGTCACAATTTCTAAATCACGAAATGTTTGAGTTTCAGACACAACTCCCAGGTTTTCAGGGTAAGCAGTTAAGTTTGTATATGTGTTTACATTACGTTTAAAACTGACAATCTCATCTGTCGTCACATTTTCCCATGTTTGCAAAGGAAGTAAATCAACATTTTCAACAAATTCAGAGGAAATAATATTCACCTGTGCTCTATATGTTTTTCCTGGATCAACCGCATAAAACGTAGTTAATACTGGCAATTCAGGATTTCCTACCAGAGACATTTGGCCAGCACCATTTATAAAAGGGCGCTTGAAAGTTTGACCATTCAACGTGATATCTTCCATATCATATTCAGGTATACTGAATTGTAATACATGATCACCTTTCACGGTTGATTTCAATGAAAATCCTTGCATCGTTTCATTCCCTGCTGCACTATGCAACATACTGAAAAGACCCATAGCTAGAGTTAGCATTAAACGTAAATACGATTGTTTCATTCTTATTCCGTGTTTATTTATAGTAATAGAAAGTTATCAAACCAAAACCCAATATTGGATTCCAGAAAAAATATTGTCACTGCGCTGATGACTAGATATGGCGCAAATGGTAAAGGACGATTACGATCAAATCCTTTTTTCATAGAAATACCCAGCCAGGCAATAATACCCAAAAGGGCTGCTAGAAATAATGTAAGTGCCATATTCCATGGTCCAAGCCATGCTCCGAGTATCAGACCCAATTGAATATCTCCCCAGCCCATGCCTTGCCGACGTGTCATAAAGTATGTTATTCCCATCATTGCTAATGGTATAAAAACACCTGCAAAAGCACCCCATAAAACGAATTTCCATTTAAGAGTTCCCATAATAACGCTCATTACAATCACGACAATTCCTGAAATTATTAATGATAACGGTATCATCATAGTTTTCATGTCAATCCACGCTAATGCAATCAAAACAGATGAAAACAAAGCAGTCATTGCTGCATGCATTGGGACAAAAATCAAAAAACAAATGACCCAAATACTTCCAGTAATAAATTCCACAACTGGATATTGCCAGGAAATAGATTCGTTACACGCTGCGCATTTGCCTTGCTGAATAACAAATGACACAAGTGGAATATTTCGGAACCATGGAATCGTTTTTTTACACATTGGACAATGCGACCTTGGTTTCCATATAGATTCATCTATAGGCAAGCGATAAATAAGCATATTTAGAAAACTGCCCACGATAGTACCTATAAAAAATATTAATAGAACAGGAAGCCACGTCATTATAAACCCTCCTGCAGGGCTGATCCTAAATAGAATACTGGTAAATATGTTACAATAACCATGACGGCGATGACTAAACCGACCATTAAGATAAGCAATGGTTCAATAAGCGTTGTCATACGCTCTACAAGGGCATTAACCTGTTTATAATAATAGTCTGCAGCATTATCCAAAAGTGAAGCTAATTCACCAGTTTCCTCACCTGTAGCTGTCAATTGCAATAAAATAGATGGAAACCGCTCTGTACGCCGTAAAGCAGTGCTAATATTAAAACCATCACGAATATATTCTGTCGCTTCCATAACAGCCACTTCATACACACGATTCTCTACAATTTTTTTCATTAGTTTCATTGAATCAATAACCGGTACGCCGGCAGCAATTAAAATGCCTGCAGTCTTTGAAAACTTGTTCAAAATAGACTGTTCTACCAAGGGACCAAAAACAGGACTGTTTAACTTAATCGTGTCAATAATAAGCCCACCCCGCTGTGTTTTGGACAGCAACCAAATACTAAACGTAAAGCCAAATACGGATAAAAGAATCGTACCAAAATGAAAACTCACCCACTCACTAATCGCAACCATTGTTTGCGTTGCTGCAGGCAAGTCTGCTCCGAGTTGTGCATAGACATCTGTAAACTGTGGAATAATCCAAATAAACATTCCTGCCATCATTGCAAAAAGGAATACAACCATAAAGATTGGGTAGGTCATGGCTGAACGAACTTTTCGTCGAACATCATCCAGATTTTCTAAATAAATAGCTAACTGGATCATAATTTCATTCAAATTACCGCTCACTTCTCCAGCTTTGGTCAGTGCAATATATAAATTATTGAAAACACCAGGATGTTTTTTCATGGATTCAGATAAAGATAATCCTTTCCGGATATTTTCACTCACATTGAGTAAGACTTTTTTGAACCGACGATGCTTTTCTTCAACAGCCAGTCCACTAATAGATCTCTCTAGTGTTAAACCAGCAGAATACATCGTGGCTAGTTGCCGGGTGAAAAATACAAGACTGCTTAATGGAATTCGATTTTTTAACCGTTCTAATGAAAGATTTAGTTCATCTATGAATGGGCCTATAAAGTCCCAACTTGTATCTACTTCTTGAAGATTGACTATAATTTGATTATTAGCCGCTAACTTTTGCATGGCTGAATCAAGACTGTTTGCACGCAATTCACCTTCGCGACGTGAGCCGGCATTATCTTTAATTAAGTAGGAAAAAACCGGCACTAAAAATCCTCAAAAGTTGAACGTAATATTTCGGCAATCGATGTTTCACCTGCAAAAATTTTTCGGATACCATTATCTCGGAGAGAGACCATACCTTCTTCCAATGCTTTTTGACGAATGACATCTTCATTCGCATTTTCAAATACCAATCCACGTATGACTCTTGACATTAGAATCAACTCAAAAATTCCCGTTCGTCCATGGTAACCCGTATTTCTGCAATGACTACACCCTTTTCCTTTGAAAATCTCTTTACCTTTTACTTTGGAGGGATCCAAGCCGATCATTTCCAATTCTTCTTTTGTAGGTGTATACGATTCCTTACAATTTTTACAAATAGTCCGTACTAAACGTTGAGCCATTACAAGATTTAAACAGGAACCAACCAAAAATGGTTTTACACCAATGTCGAGTAAACGCGTTATTGTTGAAGCAGCATCATTTGCATGGACTGTAGAAAAGACCAAGTGCCCTGTGAGTGAAAATTTCACCGCAATATCTGCCGTTTCTTCATCGCGGATTTCACCAATAAGCAATACATCCGGATCTTGACGCAATATTGAACGTAAAGAAGCAGAAAAAGATAAGCCTATTTTTTCATGTGTTTGCACCTGATTAACGCCATCCATTTGATATTCAACAGGATCTTCCACAGTTGTAATATTTATACCTTCGCTTTTAATTTCTTGTAGAGAAGCATATAAACTTGTTGTTTTACCACTACCTGTCGGACCGGAAACCACAACCATGCCATACGGTTGAGCAATGACACGTTTAAAAATGGAATACATATCTTGCTCAAAGCCAAGGCGTCTTAGATTAAACGAGAATGCGGACTTATCTAGAAGCCGCATAACAACTTTTTCCCCATGCACCGTAGGTAAAATAGATACACGAACATCAATTTCACGATTTGTTGCTTTAATGGTAAAACGGCCATCCTGCGGCAAGCGACGTTCGGCTATATTCAATTTAGATAGAATTTTAATTCGTGTCACCAATCCACTTAAAGACGTGCTAGGGGGAGTCATAATCGTTTGTAATACACCATCAATTCTGATGCGTACATTCACAATTTTACTTTGTGGTTCTATATGAACGTCAGTAGCTCTTTCTTTAATGGCTTCTTGCAAAATCAGATTTACCAATTTTACAATTGGAGCATCTTCAGCTGAAACTTTATCGGGAGAAAGATCTACTTCTTCTGCATCATCTTCATCTCCGGAAATGACTTTGATGTCTTCAAACACATCTTCCACTTCACCCGATTGACGAATTTTATCATATAACTCATCCATTGCACGCTGAAGCGCTGTAGAACCAGCAACCACAACATCCGGAGACAGTTTCGTTAGACGCTTCAGATTATCAATAGCAACCAAGTCTTCAGGGTCTTCCATAGCTACTTGAATTGTGGAATTGGATTTAGCTAAAGCCAATAGGCTATGTTCCCGTGCAAAATCTTCAGGGATCAGCTTTACTACATCCAAATCTGCTTTGAATAAGTTATCTTCTTCGATTGCTTGATAACCTAACTGCATCGCATAAACAGTTACCAAATCATTTTCTGTAATCGCACCGCTGTGCATCAATGCAGCACCTAATTTTTCACCGGACTTTTGCTGATCAGCCAACGCTCGGTTGAGTTGCAATTCATCGATTTTTTCTAGATGAATCAGGATTTCGCCAATCTTAGAAAATTGAGGATTGAATTCAGCCATCATCAAGGACCTATAGGCGTTCTGACTAGCAAAATATCTATCGGATCGCTGGTGATTGATTGTGCAATTAACAACGTCGCCGTGAGACTGGATGTGAAATCTTCGTACTGAGTTGGGTCATCTGTACCTACTATCCACGCACATATTCCAATATCATATTCAACAACCCACGTTACTTGACCATTTTCATCCGTTGTACCTACATTGTTAGCAATGGGTACTATAGGCCAATAAATGTTTGCAGCACCCGGAGCATTCATAGCAATGGGTGCACCATTAACGGGATTACCATAATAGTCCTGGAGAGTACCGGTAATGTTGAGTTGGACAGTAGAAGCTCCTAAAGCAGTGAAGTCAACATAAGTCGATGCCGCACTTAACACCAATGTTCCAGGCACGAATGTCATATTTGTTTCACCTTCATTTTCATTGATACGCACAGAAACTGTATCACCATTGACACCAAAGGTTAGTGCAGTAACAAAACCAATATCACCAATTGCATCTGTAGAATAAATAATAGTAGTGAATGCAAGACCGGAGTAAGAATCACCATTTAGATTCGGATTGCCAGTATAGCTAACACCTTCCACAAATGCTTCAATAAGCGTATTGGGCGGTTCAGGCTCCATTGACCAATAAACATAGGTACTATCTGCTACTGGATTATACCATAGGTCATACACCATTGCTGATGCCTCCGTCTGGTAATATCCTCCCCCAGTTGGAATGGTATTCAACGGATCGTATTCAGCTTCTATATTGGCTGGTGGACCGGTTGCGATGATAACAGATATAGCTGTCGCTGAAATTTCTTCACCTTCATACATGAGTACAGCTGTTACCCTAATAGGGCCGGGAGCTACACCGCTATTCAATGAAACACAGGCTTCTCCATTTGCAGAATAAGCAGAATCGATAATACCGGCGTTATTTAGGTTTGCACCTTCTGGAATATTCGGGCCAAGTGTGAAGGTTACGAGATAGGGTGTCTGTACCAGCACACCATTTTCATCATACACACGGGCACAGATATCGGTGGATTCGGATCCACCGCCGCCCACAACCATAATTTCACCCGGGTGTGAAGAAGGTATTTGAATATATGCAGGAATACCTGATGATGTATCCCTGATGGTGATTTGCACAGAATCCATGACCAATCCAAAGACCGGGTGCTGATAGCGTGCAGACACAGTGGAAACACCAATTTCATTCGGGTCGCCAGTATCAGAAAAATCAACTTCAGCCGTACCTGTCGAATCTGTCAATTTGTTCAATTCACTTAAACGGCCATTTGTGCTTTCAAAATATAATTCAACATTCGATATAGGATTACCATATTGACGTGAATTGATGCGGGCAGAAAGATCAGCCTTAGTAATACCGTCATCGAGCTTAATGGCATTCGTATTCGTAGAAAGATTCAATTGATAAGGCCACAATTCTACAGCGCTGGTATCGAAAACACCAAAACGAACTGAGGCTTCGAAGTCAGTTCCGCCTTTCGTATACAGAGCAGTCACTTCTACTCCTTCATATGTCGGCGTAGTTGCATTGTCATAAGCCGCCAAATTCCCATCTGAAAATTGTACAACAGCATACCCATCATTATTTGTTTTAGGTGTATTCGTATCAAAGGTACCCATTTCTGCACCTGACACTTTTGCTGAAAAAGTAACCAATTGATCTTTTTGTGGTTGATCAAGAGAATCCAATAATTGTGCCGTTAAGTATGTTGTAACCAATGGACCTTTTAGATCTTCACCAACAGCAACTGCATTACTATTGCTGTCAAAACCAAAGGATTGTGCTATAACTTCTATTTTAAATGCACCCGAAGTTATTAATGCAGATTCATTAGCATTTACCGGATCTCTTTCATCACAACTGACTATCAACAACCCAGCTACAATCAGAATTAAATTAAAATATTTTGTTATGTTATTCTTCATAACTTGATTCTCCTTCTGAATTTTCAGAATTTTCATTTTCCAATGTTATTTCTTCTTCATCTTCTGAAGACTCAATTATAGATTTTTCAAATTCAACCATTGCAGCTGTTTTTAAAATGCCATCCATTCCTGGCTTCAAAACCCAAGGTGTAATTTGAATAATAAGATCCGTTTTCTTTTCAATTAAATTACTACTGGTAAATAGTTTCTTACCTATCAGTGGGATTTTGTTTAAAAAAGGTACTTTATACTCTGTATTCTTCATTTCTCGATTAATTAAACCACCAATAATGATTGTTTCACCATCTTTGACTCTAATCGTTGTAAAAGATGTTCGCTTTTTTATTCGTGGAATATTTTTATCAGGACCAATAAATTCAACAATGGAAGAGACTTCCGGATTAACTTGCACAGTAATATCTCCATCAACATTTACCTTAGGCAGAACATGAAGCTTGATTCCTACTTCTTCCTTCTGAACCTGAACCTGCCCGCCTACACCGCCTGCACTCAAGATATAAGGAACAACATCTACCATTTCGATATATGCTTTACGCCCATTTAATGTTACTAATTTTGAATCAGCCAAAATTTCAGCTTTATTATGTTTAATAAGAAAATCCAGAGTTACATCAAATGCTGTCATTTGTCTGCTAAACTGTGTAGGGAGTAAATTTTGGTCATCTTTATTATTCCAAAACAATCGATTAAAAACCATATTCTCGGGTAATTCTTCAAAGGGTAAACCACCATAATCTTCAACAACGCCTGTTCCGGCTTCATTCTGTTGTTGGGCGAGTCCAGGGACAACACTACCTGCACCCTTTACACCTCCGGGAGGAATTGCATTTTCAGCATAAATATTTGTAAAATGAGCCAGTTTTGACCAGTCAATACCTAAATTTTCATCCACATCAACTGCCACTTCGATCAGCCTGACTTCTAGCATAATTTGTGTAGATGGTTGATCAATCTTGCGAATGACTTCTTCTATTTCAGCAATTTTTTTCGGCGACGCATTTACGAGGATTTTATTGGCAGAAGTATCCACTTGGATTTGATCTGTCAAATCTTGCAAAAACAATTTCACAGCCGCTGCATCAGCATATTTTAAATCTATAACATGAGAAGTGATTCCCACTTCTTCCCTAAGTTTTTTATGTTCTGCAATGAGAAAAGAATTACCGACAATCTCATAACTCAATCCAACTGCACGCACGACCAAGTTAATAGCTTGTTCGATGGGAACCTCATTCATGTGAATGGAAATTTTATCCTGTCGATTCACACTGGGATCCGTTACAATATTATAACCGCTTTCTTTTGCCAGAATAGAAAGAATCCCAGGTAAGTATGCATCTTCCGCATTAATAGTTACCAATGTAGGTTTAATAGATTCCATTGCAGAAATTGTGCTTGGATTTTTCTGAGCAAACAGTCCTGCAGTGAAAATAAATATGGTTAGTAAAAATTTAATTTTCTTCATTTTAATACTCATTTCTTGTTTTGTTTTCCATGGTTATATTTTCTTCTTCAGCTAATCCAGCAACAGAATAATGATATTCGGTTTCGCCTTTAATTATAACAACTTCATCCGCATCTATCCATACGACTTCACCTCCGGCTATTGAATCACCTATCAACACAGTATAGTTTTCCCCACGATATTGAATACCGGCATATTGAGTTGAAGCACCATCTATAATATAGGTTACACGGAGTTTCTTTTTATTTCTATAGCGGAGCATCCGTCCTTGGGCATCGGTCAGATATAAAACATTGGTTAACCGTAGCGGTTCTTTCTCCAACGTAAAATTGAAGGCATTTCGATCCTGCAAGCGTTTTTCAAGAAAATCAATTACGCCTTCCAATTCTTTGTCAGCGCCAAACTGTAAATTGTCTGCACGTTTTTTAGCTGATTCCCATTTAGAATTCAATGGATATAGCTTAATTCCAGCTGTGCCGATAGAAATCACACTCATTATGATTAAAATCACCCAGATAGTTTTATTTCTATTATTCATTATATAGCCTTTGTTTTGGATTTAACGAGTGTCAATGTGGCCAAGTGAATTTCAACAACCTGTTCTAATAAATCTTCTTCAGTGGTTGTTCTTTTAACACGTTCAATCCCATTTTTAACATGAAATTCATTAATGGATATCAATCTGGGAGACCGTTCAATTTCAGCCATGAATTTCCCCAATTGGTCATAAGTACATTTTATGATTAATTCATATGGAGTTCTTAAAAAATTTCCCTGTTCTTCTATTGGTCGGGGTTTCACATTTAATAGTGAAATATCCAAGTTATTCATTGTTTCAGCCAAATTTTTCAAAAATGGAATTGATGCATCTTCAGCCAATGAATCCTTTTTAGATAATGCCAGATTTTCATCAAATAGCGTATAAACTTGATCTAATTTGTTTGCTAAAATCTGGGCACTGATTAATTGTTCATTCAATTCCTGTTGTTCCATTTCCAATACTTTTAATTCTAATGGTTTGTCACCAATTTGCCAATCTTGATTCATCCAAAAAAGAATGGATAAACCAAACAGAACCAGGGTCATTATGTTATTACGACTTTTCATAAAATATCCCCTTTTGTATTGGCTGAAATCCTCAATGCAGCTTCAATTTCAAACTCGACTATTTCCTGCTCACGAATTGTTTTTAAAGAACCTTGGTTGAATTTTATTTTAGAAAAATTTTCTCCAAGTTGTTTATTACTTTTTAATCTGTTGATATAATTATGAATAATGTCAAAGTCTTTTCTATCTTCATAAATGACTGCTACACCACTAATTATTATTTTATTCTTTTTGTATTTCATGGATGTAATTGCCATATCATCCGGGGTCATTTCTCCAATTAGTTGCATATTTCTGGCCCAAAGGATTCGATTATTTTCCATTTCAGCTAAAGACATGATATCTGCTTTGGACAGGTTTTTTCCTTCTTTACGGAGAGCACTAATCTGATTTTTTACATCTTTGATTTCAGATTCTTTGCGTTCAATCAATTTTGAATAACCTCGCCCTATCCACCATGTTTCTACATTGACAAACACTAATAGAACTGTGATTAATCCAAACGTGAACCAACGGCTGCGTTCTCTCCATTGTTCACGAATAGTTTCTCGGCTTTCAGATTGGTTTAAGTTTATTGAGATAAATTTATTCATGCGTCAAATCCACCTCCACGTAAGGCCAATCCAGCAGCGACTGCATATTGAGCAGGATTAACTATTTCATCATCATTATATCCTTCAAATGATTTCATTGGATTGTAAACACTCACTTCTAAACTCAACTTGTTTTGAATTAATTCAGCCAATCCTTCTGTGGCGGATCCTCCACCAGTTAAATATAAATGGGTGAAAAAACTCTGGTTAGTTGTTTTTGCATAATATCGCAATGAACGACGAATATCTTCTATAAAATTGTCAAATACATTTCGTTCAGCAATTCCAATTCTACCGGTTGAATCACTCGCATCTTCTGTATTAAAACTCTTAACTCCCTCTTTTAACAACTCATAGTTAGAACTGACATAATCTTTTTCTAATTTAGTCGCAAGTGCTTTCACAAATTCATGGATGCCAACAGGAAGATCACGAGTAAAAAATGCATCCTTCCTGCCCCAAACTGTCAATGCACTCGACACAGTACCAATATCCAGCAAAACAACTGCTCCGTCTTCCGGAAGATCATTGGCATAGGAATAAGAATTCATTACAGCTATAGGATCCACATCAATAATGCCCGGTTTAAAACCGATTTCTTTAAGTATTTCGATGTGAGCAGAGGATGTTTTTTTGGTACAGGCAACTAATGCTATATCTATCTTATCTACTTCCTTTGGGTTTGAACCTAAAATCTGGAAATCGATTACAGCATCGGATCCATCCATAGGGATATGTTTCCTGGCTTCAAAGGTCATGGATGAATGCAATTCTTCTATTGGCATATCCAACGTCGTAATCTGTTTCACACTCACGTAGGATCCGTTTAGGGATGTTACGAGGTGTTTTACCCTTTTTGGATTGATTTTCATTTCTTTCATTAGTTCACGAACTGCCATCACCCAATGAGGTTGAGATATTTTTTCAGGATCATAAGTCTGGTTAGGCTCCGGCACCAATCGTAAACCATGATTAACCAGTTTATGACCTCCTTTTGTTTTATCAAGCACTACTGCCTTGATGTATTGTCTGCCTATATCGAGGCCGAGTATCATTCTATTGTTCCTTTTTTTGAATTGGTTGAAATTTCTCCATATGCTATTATGATTAAAGCCATTGATCCATCTGCCCGGGAAGCGGGCGGAAAATATGGAGGAATTGAAAAATCTGTAAAATTATAATCATAATGGTAATCTTTATCGTAACCAATTCCGGGAGAAATATTATAGGGTCCCGGAGCGTTACGCTTCATATATCCTCTTTTCTTTTGAGACATGGAGCCCCAAAAACGAAAATAACCTCTTAAATCACTGTTTCCTGTATATGTGGGTAAAAATGATGTTGGATTTCTACGGGGACCACGGCCATCACCTAATGAAACTTGAGGAACAGCAGAATTGGGACCATTGTATGCTGAACTTGAAATTGTATTTTGCCAGTACTGAACAACAACAGATCCTTCCATAGACAGCATTGCTGCATTAACAATTAAATCTACTCCATTCTCACTATTTCGGGCGCCATTGGCTTCTGTATTGGCTAATATTATATTTGCTCCAGAAAATAAGCCCATTCTATTGGGAGTCCCATAAACGACCTCACCTGTGCTTGTATTTGAGTCCTCATAAATAAGATCATCAATTATCCAAATATTGTTCCAAACTCGATCCCAGATGGTAAAATCATCACTCCGTCGATAATACGTATTTTTATCTGTAACAATAGTATATTGACCATCCACAAATCCCTTGACACGAACTTGACCATTGCGAACATATATGACTGTCTGATCGCCGGCATAATACAAGGTTGGTGCCATAATATCCGGTCCTCCAGGTGGTGGCTCAAAATCGAAATGATGAAAACCACTTGTATCGCATAAACTCCAGCCATCATCGGGATGGCTGTGATAATTAGCAAAGTTGGGAAAATCAATTGAATTGTCCTGAAATGTAACATAATTCAATATGACTTCCTCATCATCTACAAACTGATTATCAAAAGACTGAAAAATTGGACCCATTGTAAAAATAGCTCCACCTGTATTTACATTGATTGCCAATATTTCACCCATCCAAAATTTATTGGAATCCGGATCCGCAGAAAATACGGATACAGTATCACCCACTTCATATTCATCTAAAACACTCGTTATATCATTCCCTTCTACGTCATTATTATCAATAAACAACGAATCCGTAAAATAAAATCCAGTCGCTTCGTCCCATGTTGCATCAAATGCAATCCGTCTATCGTTTAACAAACCGGGAGATGTGTCTAAATCCCAATTGAATGTCGTAGGCGGTGGGCCTGCATTTCCAATGGGAGGAATTTGATATGTCCATTGTGATATCATAAACCCATTATCTACAAATTCTATTTCAGTCATAATAAGTGTATCTCTACCAGAACTTTGAAAAAGCAAATCATCTGCTGTAAATACAAACGTTGCATTTTCGATAGCTCGGTCAAGAGCATTATTGGGTGGAAATTTTATTTCTTCCGCTTCATCATTTGCAGATATCCATTCTTCAGGATTACAATTATTATATGCAATACCTTCAACTGCTGAAACTTTGGCTTTTGTAAAATCCGGGCAACCCCAGTTACTCATTTGCATTTGTCCATTGGTGTGGATTTTTCCTTCTAAATAATCAGACTGCCCAAATGATACATATGATCCTAATCCGGGGCCTCCGCCCGGTTCTTCTGATTCAGTGAAATACATAAAGTGGGCAAAACTTTCCGGAATCATTTGCAAGTTTGCTTCTCGGGTGATACTTACTTGCTTACCCATGGTATTGTTGAAATAGCTCGTCCCTTTACCTTTCGCTAAAAATATAGTTTGACCCATTTTATCTGTATACGTAGAACAATACACATCGCTGTATGTACCCATATCCATGAATTCTACACCGCTCGTAATGACTCGGACTGCACCAGTAATTTTTGGCAACACAGGTAATGCCTCTACATTGATTCCCGTTTCAGCAAGATAAAGTGCTTTGGATTCTTCAAATCGATATTTATGCATAACAGCTGCAGACATGGCATATTTCAAATAACCGGTTGTCATCAGCAAACTCACAAAAATAAAAATAATCGCTGTAATCGTAATGGATCCTTTTGAAAATATCTTCAAGATGTAGGCCTCATTGATCCAGTTGACGATGCTAAACTAATATATTTATTGGGCATAAATATTTTACGTTCAAAACGAATTATCTCAACTTGTTTTCCGCCTGGCGCATTTATTGTTTCTACTTCCAGTTCCAAACGTAACGTAATTGTAGATTGAGCAAACCGCTGTAATCTTGTACTTATGACTTTTGATTCCCATGCATCAAATTCACGCAAAGAAATATTACGTTGATTATTATTCCGGAATCTTCCTTTCTTCGGTAATGCCAGTGCACCATTCAAAGGAAGTTTATAGTTAAACAAAACTCCATCTATGGCATTCGCTGTAATTGTTGTGTTTGTTGGGTTACCATATTCATCATACTTGGTTAAAAAAATTCGTTCAAAATTATTTATAGGTGAAAAATCAATAAATCGGGACAGACTGATTTCTTTCATGATTTCTCTCATAACTGTATTTCCATATTGCCGAACATCCTGGAGGACAGAATCATTTTGATAATGAAACATCATGACTCTCAAGCTCAACCCCAAACCAAGCATCATTATACCGGAAACGACAATTGTAGTCATCAGCTCGACAAGGGTTAATCCTGATTGACGTTTAGTTATTTTTAAGCGTATCATTGAGGAAACTCCAGCATAACCATTTCAATATCTTCACGCTTTATAAACTTATTTTTCGGCGTTGAAAAATCCTCCCATTCGATCCATGCATGGAGTAAATAGCGATCGATATAACTGGCTGAATCAGTATATACAGGCGTTATATGCTCATAATAAATTTTAGCAGGAATTTTGATATCAGAATGATCATCACCAAAAAGCATGACCGTTTCTCCAATATAATCACCGGATTTTTCCGATAGTGTCATATTCCCATCAGCAATACGGCCCTTCAAGTGCTCTACATAACTTATGAGTTCATCTACAGCTCTTTCCTTAATGTATAAGGCACGCAATGCACCACGGGCATGAGTGGCGCCCAACACCATACCATACGCTGCGATACTGACAATTACGACACCAATCATAACATCAATGAATGAAAATCCACTTTGGAAACGCCGTTTCATTAGATATTAGTTCCAAAAAGTTTAGGATTATTTGCAATTTGAGCAGCCATGGAACGATCAATTTGTCCTTGAGCAACTAAACGCTGTAGATCTTGATCCAACGTTTGCATTCCTTCAACTCCGCCTGACTGCATAACAGATTCAATCTGATAAATACGGTCTTCACGAATGAGATTTCGAATTGCAGTTGTAGCCATCATCACTTCACATGCCGGTACTCGTCCTTTTCCATCTTTGGTTGGAATTAATTTTTGCGCAATAACAGCTTCAAGACTTTCTGACATCATGGATCGGATTTGACCTTTTTGACTAGATGGGAAAATGTCGATAATACGATCTACTGCTTTTACAGCGCTTGAAGTATGCAGAGTAGATAAAACTAAATGGCCTGTTTCCGCTGCGGTCAACGCCAAAGAAATTGTTTCCAAATCTCGCATCTCACCCACCAGGATGACATCGGGATCCTCACGGAGTGCGGCTCGCAATGCATTGCCAAAACTATGGGTCGTTGCTCCCACTTCGCGCTGGTTGATTAGACTTTGTTTTGAACGATGAAAATATTCTACAGGATCTTCAACCGTAATAATATGACATTGTCTATTTCGGTTAATGTGATCTACCATTGCTGCCAGCGTGGTGCTCTTACCCGAGCCCGTTGGACCCGTTAATAAAATCAATCCACGTTCTTTCATGGATAATGACATCATTACGGGTGGCATTCCCAATTCATCAAAGTTTTTGGGAACTTCCGGTATGGCTCGAAAGACACAGGAAATGCCACGAATCTGTTCGAAAAAATTCACACGAAATCGGCCCTTATCTTCAATCCTATACGAAAAGTCAATTTCCTTATTTTTGCGAAAATTATCAATTCGATCTTTATTCATGACTTCGGGCATAACGTCATCAATATCTTTTTCCGTTACAACATCCATATTCAACTGTTTCATGATGCCATTGATGCGCACCATGGGAATTGATCCTGTACTGATGTGTAAATCCGAAGCTCCGCTATCCAAGGCATAGTTCAGCATTTCGTTAATGTTCATACGTTATTCGACTTCTTCTTTTGAACCAAATCCCAAAAATTTGCCGCGACTACGATCAAAAACGACTATTTTACCAGCGCCACCCTTCATTTCTTCAGTGCTTTCAGCAGTAATTGTACCACCATCAAGAGACATGTTTAGTTCAAACTGCCACTTCAGTTTTGTTGAGCGATCTACTTCCAGTAATCCCCGACGTTCCATTTCTTCAATATCGCTTGGCCATTCTCCATAGGTTTGATAGTACATTTTTCCGGCGTTTTCAATGTTGCTTATAATCGTTTTTGGTTCGGATGCATAGGCATTTTGAACTAATGCAAAATATGTTGGTAGTGCTACCGCTGCTAAAATTGCAACGATGACTACTACTACCATGATCTCGACCATTGTAAACCCATCTTGATTATGTTTATTTATTTTCTTCATAGAGTTTTTCTCCACTCTCATTAATGTTAACAATTTTTCTATTATTGTCCTTGGTTAAAACAGGAAATCCAATTAATAATTGATACAGTTTTCCCTTAGTCATTTAAATAACGTCTGCACGTTATTATTTACTTACGGAAATAAGTTGGTTGTACATTATAATTTTCTGATAAATATGTTCGTTTCTTATATCCAAGTAAATAGAAAAATGTGTTTAAATTTGGTGCCTATTATTGAATAATAAATCAAGGATAAATCAATGAATGTAACCATTCTAAAAGAAACTCTCCCCGGTGAAAACCGTGTTGCCGCTATTCCTGCTACCGTGAAAGAAATGGTTAAAATTGGAATGGACGTATTCGTTGAAACCGGTGCGGGAGAAAAATCTCATTTTTCAAATGATGATTATAAAACTGCCGGAGCAGACATTGTTTCCGATCGATCCTCTTTATGGGCTCAATCAGATATTATTTTAAAAGTGGCTCCTGCTGAATTAGACGAAATAGACATGATGAAAGATGGAACAGCATATGTGTCATTTTTCCAAACAACAATTCTAACAGACCATGTAAAGAAATTAGTTAACAAAAATATATCCGCATTTTCTATGCATCTAATTCCACGAACAACATTAGCTCAAAGTATGGATGCATTGAGTTCCCAAAGCAATATTGCAGGATATAAATCTGTTTTGCTCGGCGCTTCACACTTAAGTGTCTATATGCCGCTACTCATGACGGCTGCCGGAACAATCCCACCTGCAAAAGTACTTATTTTAGGCGCTGGTGTTGCCGGATTACAAGCGATCGCCACAGCAAAACGGCTCGGAGCCCAAGTTGAAGCATTTGATGTCCGTACTGTTGTTAAAGAACAAGTTGAAAGTTTGGGAGCTAAATTCGTAGAAGTTGAATCTACCGAGGAAGATGGTGTTGGGGAAGGTGGGTATGCAAAAGAAACATCCGATGATTATAAACAACGCCAGCAGCAACTCATTAAAGAACATATTGCTAAATCCGATATGGTTATTACAACAGCATTAATTCCGGGAAGGTCGGCTCCTGTTTTAATATTCGAAGATATGGTAAAAGGAATGAAGCATGGTTCTGTCATTATGGACCTTGCGGCTGAAAATGGCGGAAACTGTGAATTGACAAAACCAGGTGAAGTATCCATTTCCCACGGAGTAATAATCGACGGAACATTAAATCTTCCCGCAACAATGCCAAAACATGCATCTCAACTTTACGCAAAAAATATTATTACGTTTTTGAAACATCTTTGCCCTGAAGGAGAAATTAATCTGGACTTGGATGATGAAATTATTTCCGGAGCACTCTTTACTCATAATGGCGAAATCACACATGAACCCACAAAAGAAATTTTAAATAATTCATAAGGAATTAACTCGATGGATATGATTGAAATTGTTCAACAATTAGAAGCAGAAAACATGATTTATATTTTAACTGTTTTCATTTTGGCAATATTTGTCGGAAATGAAATAATCAGTAAAGTCCCACACACACTCCATACACCGTTAATGTCTGGTTCGAATGCTATTTCCGGCATCGCAGTTGTGGGAGCGATCATCGCCACAAAAGCGGGTGGAGGACTTGGCACATGGTTTGGGCTTATTGCTGTTATTTTTGCCACAGTCAATGTTGTCGGCGGGTTTATGGTCACTGACCGCATGCTCAAAATGTTTAAGCGGAAATAGGGGCGTATAATGGAATACACAAATATCGCTTACGTTTTTGCCGCTATACTATTTATTCTAGGTATTAAGCGATTAAGTTCACCCAAAACTGCCCGGAGCGGAAATACAGTTGCTTCCATGGGTATGCTCATCGCCATTGTTGCAACTCTTGTTTCATTTGACCTATTGGACTTCCAAACAATTGCCATCGGTATGATTATCGGTACAATCATTGGTGCCTTTTTTGCTATTAAAGTAGAAATGACTCAAATGCCCCAAATGGTCGCTATTTTCAATGGATTTGGCGGTGGTGCTTCGGCATTGGTTGCAGCAGCGGAATACTTAAACCCTGCGAATCCATCTACATTTAATTCTGCCACGATTGCCATTAGTGTTTTTGTTGGTACATTGACGTTTACGGGAAGCTTTATCGCCTTCGGAAAACTGCAGGGATTTGTTAGTGGAAGACCCATTGTTTTTACGGGACAAAAACTATTGAATGCACTTATTGCAATTAGCCTTGTTTCCCTTGGAACATTTTCTGTAATTGGCGGAGAAACAGATTCGTATTTTTATGGATTAGTAGCTCTTTCTGCCCTTATCGGTATTACACTTACTATTCCTATCGGCGGTGCAGATATGCCGGTTGTGATTTCTTTATTGAATTCATATTCTGGAGTCGCAGCAGCAGCAACCGGTTTTGTTTTGATGAATAACGGCTTGATTATTGCTGGTGCACTTGTTGGTGCATCCGGTTTAATACTTACTAAAATAATGTGTAAAGGTATGAACCGATCTTTGGCAAATGTTATTTTTGGTGCGGTAGGATTAACACAGGATACGCCCAGCGGTGATGAAAAACAGATCCAAGTAAAAAGTGCTTCCACCGAAGAAGTTGCCATGATACTAGAATCTGCAGAAAAAATTATTATTGTCCCCGGTTATGGGTTAGCCGTTGCTCAAGCACAACATGCCTTACGAGAAGTGGCTGACTTCCTTGAAAAAATGGGGAAAAAAGTACTCTATGCTATTCACCCTGTCGCTGGTCGAATGCCCGGACATATGAACGTACTTCTGGCGGAAGCCAATGTTCCTTATGAACAATTACTCGATTTAGAGCAAGTTAATCCTGAATTTAAAACTTGTGATGTGGCAATTGTCCTTGGAGCAAATGACGTAGTTAACCCGGCTGCAAGGCATGACACATCCAGTCCGATTTATGGAATGCCCATTTTGGATGTAGATAAAGCCAAAACTGTATTAGTGAATAAACGAACCATGAATCCGGGATTCGCCGGTATTCAAAATGAGTTGTTTGGTTTTGATAATACACTGATGGTTTTTGGCGACGCGAAAGCGGTTCTTTTAGATCTTCATAAAGATCTAAAAGAATTGTAACCTTCCTTTTGTATTTAACACCACCCCTAAATTTCCTCCTCGTATGAGGAGGGGTCTCGCCTGCCCGCCGGTAGGCAGGTGGGAAGGTGAAAATATTGTTTCAATCGTATAATTAAATTCTTTTAATTTATATGAGGTGAAATTTATTTCCCTATTTTTATGAAACAATTTTGCACTCCACCATGTAGAATCTGTTATAATTTCCAATAGCTATAATGATTAAGCATTTCATACTATTCATATTTTTTGGAGCACAACTCATGTCAACAGAAAAAGAAACTATTGTTCTGGGCGCCGGTTGTTTTTGGTGCGTGGAAGCTGTCTACGAACGGATTGATGGCGTAATTGATGTGGAAGCAGCGTATGCAAATGGACTGACCGAAAACCCAACGTATAAAAATGTATGTAGCGGTCAAACAGGCTTCGCTGAAGTAGCAAAAGTTACGTTTGATCCTCAACAAGTAAAATTGAGTGAAATATTAGATGTATTTTGGTTGGCACATGATCCAACTACACTCAACCGACAAGGCGCTGATGTTGGAACACAATATCGATCCGGTATTTATTATAATTCTGATGAACAAAAGAAGATTGCTAATGCATCCATTTCCAATGCTCAAAAAGCATTTGATAAAAAGATTGTTACTGAAATTGAACCACTAAAAAAATACACCGTTGCTGAAAATTATCATCAGAATTTTTACAACAATAACAAAAATGCACCCTACTGCTCTTTTGTTATTACACCGAAATTGAAGAAACTGAATTTGATAAAATGAAGATTTGTGAAACAGCAATGATTAGTGGAATGAACACGCCGTCCGCCGGTGAGTTTATTTGTTAGGCATAAACAAAAGAGTAAGAGGAACTAGGCAAATGAAGAATCGTATTTTCCTATTTTTGATTGTTGTAATGATTTCATGCGAAAGTGATAGTGTAAGTCCTACAGGTGTATACACCGTCCAAGGTTATGTTTATTATCTTGGTGATCTAGCAAATAGTGTAACTGTTTCAATTGATGGGCAGTACAACTGGTCTTCAACTACTTCTAATGATGGATATTTTTCGATATCGGGTGTTTCAGAAGGCAATCACGAATTACGGTATAAAAAAGAAAATGTTTTGGACCAAAGTGTCTCTGATTCATTAGGGTTTACAGAAAAAACTATTTCCATTTCTGTTTATGATGATGTGGTTTTAGATCATTTACGATTACCTAAAGTTGTTTACTTATATCCAGATTAGGATATAGGTGTAACAGATGCCCGTGTTCTTTGGTCCCCGACCGATGATGAAAGCTTTAGGGAATACAAATTATTCCGGCATATAACTTCAGGACTAGACGAAACCACTGGAACTTTGGTCCATGTTTCGACTTCGCTTACAGATACAACTTTTTATGATGAGGATTTAGAGCCGTATCAGCAATACTTTTATCGTATATATGTAATGAATGATTTTGGAAAATTGGGTGGTAGTAATCTAATCAGCTTTTACACTTCAAACATTCAGCTGCTAAACAACGGTGGTTTTGAGAATAATTCTGCGACAAACCCCATTGGATGGGATATGGTCCCTAACACAGGGAATTCGATTGAGATTGATAGCCTATTTTCATATGAGGGTTCAAATAGTCTGAAGTTTAGCCATAATTCACCTAGTGGATGTTGGGAAATGTGGATATATCAATACATAGATGGTTCATTGTTAACGGAAGGTTCTGCTTACAATATCTCTATGAGATATACTGCAAATTTTGACGAGAATACTTTTTTTAATTTGATTATTAGCAACTCTTCAATGAACGAATGGATAACGATACCACTTGAATTTAATGATTCACAACAATGGAGTGAACTTGATTTTACCTTCGAATTGCCCAATGAGGTAGGTACGGGTCAAACAAAAATAGATTTACATTTTTGTGTTGAGGGAGTAAGGACATGGTGGCTTGATGATATTGAGATTGTAAAAGTTACACCATGAATTGGATTTATGCCTAACAACTGCTGCTACGGACGTGAAAAGCTGGTAACGTGAAAATGAGGTTTTATTAATTTAAACAAATCTATAATCCCGAGTTGTTTCAATATAAACCAACTAAAATTTGATAATCAAAATAACCAGTAAGTTTTTTTGTTAAATTGTCCTTATTCTTTTCAAGGCCAATTGTTTTATTCCATGAAATTAACACTTTCAAAAAATAGTAAATCCTATGAGGTTGATTTAAATTCAGCTACCAGCTTGGCTATTCCGTATAATTATAACGGGGAGCAGCCTAATTTTTATAATGTTCCAAAGGGTGAAGCAAGTCCATTACTACTCGGATCCTTTACGGGTAAAGTCAAAAACGGTTTGGGATGCAATGTTATGGTTCTAAACCAAAACGTTCATTGTACCGGAACCCATACAGAATGTGCAGGACATATACTTGAAGACGATATTTTTATACATGACGTTTTAACTCCGGAATTTATTTTAACACACTTAATTTCAGTCTCTCCAATTCATTGGTCAGAAACAAAGGAACGTTACCATTGTAATGTTCAAGAAAATGATCGAGTGATTACAAGAGAAATGATTAAAGAGCATGTGACTCATTCTATAGATGGTTTGGTCCTACGAACCCTTCCAAATTCGGAAGATAAATTGACGAGAAAATATCACACGAGGAATACACCGTTTTTTACAACAGAAGCGATTCATTTTATCAATGATCTTGGTGTTATTCATTGGGTAGTTGATTCGCCAACAGTTGATAAATATGACGATGGCGGACGTTTGGGAAATCATCATCTATTTTTTGAGAAGAAGGCGCCGTATAAAAAAACCATCACTGAATTTGCCTATATACCTGATACCCTTAAAGACGGTCAATTTTTTATGAAAATTGAAATTCCTCCCATGCAATTAGATGCAGCACCTTCAAGACCGTTTTTATTTAATTTTTTGGAGATATAGAATCAAGCCGACTTCAGGCTAATAACACACGTAGGAAAATGTTTTTTAATTTGTATTTATATGTTAGTTGTATAACCGAAAGTTTAATAGACTAATCAAACGCAAAATCCAGCGTTATTCCAAAATGCGCCGGGTCACCATAACTAACGTATTTTTTGTCCGGATATTCATGATCTTGGAGTTCGTCATTCCAAATGGGTTCAAGACCAAAATAAAATCCTCGAGTAGCGTAACGCACATCCAACATATTCCGACCCCATATTTTTACAGACCATTGCCCGAAACTAAAACCAATATTGCCATTAAGCAGTTGGTATGATTCAGATATTTCATCGTGACTATCTGAAAAATAGAACTTATCCTTACCGGTCATTTCTAATCTGCCAAAGAGGCCATTATCCTTTTCAAAATCCACAGCTAAACTGTATGAATATTTTGGAGCGTGTGACGCTTCTCTATTTCCCAATGTTGCAGTTTCGCCGGAATCAGTTTCAAATGTAAATGCATCAATTTGAGTATTTAATAAACCCAATGAGCCCGATAAAGAAAATGCTGAATTCAATTTATACGTACCATCCAATTCCAGACCGCTCAACGAACCGGTTGTAGCATTGGCTGTATAAAATACAAAACTATTAGGGTCTCCTTCCCGTTGCTGGCTAGAAATGGACACTTGCTGATTCGTTCGTTTAGCCATAAATGCAGAAAGATGAACAGTTGAGTTTTCTGTATATCGTCGAAGTCCAAATTCGAAATTAGTCATAAACTCCGGATCGTATGGGCGACTGTCAGCAGTTAATAATGGATGTTGATTCACCCCGCCTGCTTTGTACCCCCGGGAAAGGCTGCTATAGACATTCATATTTTTATATACAAAATACTGTAGTGCTAATTTTCCACCCCACAAGTCATGCTCAATGTTGAATGCAACTGTGTCTAATGGCGCCAAATCATACACATACCAGTCAAAATAACTGGCTGTACCATAATAAGTAATTTTATTTGTTTCTTTACGCACATTGGCTATTATTTTTAATCTATCCGAAATCAGTTTATCGACTTGCCCATAAACAGCTGAAACATCAAACGTGAATTCACTAGCAGCTAAAGCTGCATCACCGCCATAGAGCCAACCGGAAGCATTGTCTTTTTCCTTCAACGATTTAGTATAATACCCCACAATAATATCACCGTAACTCACTCTGGCTTCCAGTGTTTGATTATCTCTATACCGGGCTGTACTATCATAGAACTCATATTTCCAATACGTGGCATTTGGATCAAAATTGTAAGGTTCCTCTAACCAAAAATCATCATTGCCCCAATCGCCATCATAGGCATGAACCAAGTCTGTTTTAGAATTTGAAACTATAAATGAGGCATTCATTTTATTTTTAACATAATTAGCTCGCAAAGAGTAAGCGTTTGTTTCCTGACTATCTATGCCTTTTTGATTGGTATACGTAAAAAGATCCTCATTATTGTCCGGTGCCCATACGTCATATCTATTATCCAAGACTGCCTTGAATGATGCAAGCACTACTTGGAAATATTCGTTGGGAGTGAATAATAATTTTTCACGAATAATATTTTCCTTCCGACCATTTGAATTAGTTATATCCAAATATTTGTTTTTCCGGAATCCATCATCTGAACCTGATTCAAGCGCCACTCTCAAAGCGAACGCTTTCCCCAAGGGTAGATTGATCATTCCGTTAATTCGTTGAATATTATCCGTACCATTTATTATGCGAATATTCCCCTCAAGCTCATCTTTTGGTTCAGTGGAACGCATGTTGATGAGACCCGCCAATGCGTTGGGGCCATACATGGAGGATTGTGGACCTTTAAATATTTCAATCTGATCCAGATCGTAAAGTAGCCCCGCCATACCCAACCCGCTCAAATCAATATCATCTATGACAAATCCCACGGAAAAATTGGGTGGTCCTTCTGCAAAATAATGACTACGCTCGCCAATGCCGCGAATTTGAAAATACCGAGGGCGGCTCGTTCCGCCTGCTGCATTCAAGTTGGGAATAGATTCCATAATATCTTGAAAGTGGTTTCCATCTGCTTGTTTGATTTCTTTTGCATCATAAACGGTTACACTATTCGTTGAACGCTGGAGCGATTCATCTTTTAATCCCGCTCTGACAATAATTTCCTCACTTTGTAGAGTAACAGACTGCATTTTAACGATCATTCCATCTTGAGCTGACTCCACGATTTCCAAATATCCGATATGAGCAAAGGTCAGTTTCTCACCCGTTTTTACATCTAATAAAAACTGCCCATTCTCATTAGCAGCTGTACCTGTATTTCCGCCCGTAATATTCACTCCAGCAAGAGGTTGATTAGATACATAATCAATAACAGTGCCACTGATTTGCGGATACAAACATGTTGATATTAATAAGATGATTAATGTGTTATTCATAGTGCTTCCTTCGCTGGCATTATCCAGGTCAGGTTCATGGGTGTTTTCTCAGCAATTCCATCTGGCACGGAATAGCACCCCGATCGATGATATAATTTACACAGTAGAATGAATTAATGATTGAATGATTTCAAAAATCTATTCAATCCCCACACTTGCTGTGCACATCTTTTTAAATCTATTTTCGCCAACACTAAATCATAGGATTCCAATGACTAACAACAAGCCACTTCCAGAAATAACAATTAAAGCACTTTTATTAGGTGTGGTCCTTTCCATGGTACTCGCCGGAGCGAACGCATACTTGGGTTTATTCGCCGGCATGACTGTTTCCGCTTCCATCCCCGCTGCGGTTATATCCATGGGGGTACTTTCTTTATTTAAAAAATCAAATATTTTAGAGAACAATATTGTTCAAACGGCCGCCTCTGCCGGGGAATCGCTCGCAGCGGGTGTGATTTTTACCATTCCTGCACTTGTATTGTTGGGTTATTGGGAAACGTTTGATTATATGGAAGTGGCAAAAATCGCCGCAATTGGTGGTGTGATCGGTGTTTTATTTACCATTCCACTGCGCAGAGCATTAATCGTTGTTGCAAAACTCAAATATCCGGAAGGAATTGCTACGGCAGAAATTCTTCGAGCCGGCGAAAGCGCTCGACAAGGCAACGAAGCAGATGCGGCCGGTGGATTAAAAACAATCGGAATTGCGGGTCTAATCGGTGGCGGGATGAAAGTGTGTCAACAGGGCTTTGCCATGTGGCATGCTGAAGTTGTAGGGGCTGCAACCTTTGGACGGTCTATCTTTGGAATTGGAACAGATTTATCTCCCGCTCTTATTTCTGTCGGGTATATTGTTGGTCGAAATATTGGCATTCTTGTTGTGGCCGGGGGATTGATATCATGGGGTGTGGCTATACCCATTTATTCAGCTTTTAATGGTTATGAAGGTAATGCCATGGATGCCGCATGGACAATTTGGAATGCAAAAATTCGTTATTTAGGTGTTGGAGCAATGGTGATTGGTGGAGTATGGTCATTAATTAAATTATTTAAACCATTGGTTGTCGGAATTAAAGCCAGCATCGATGCTGTTAAGCATCGCCAATCCGGGGCGGATATACCTCTGGAAGAAAGAGATATACCAATCAATTATGTTGCTTACGCATTAGTTGGCTTACTTGTACCTGTTTTCTTTTTATATCTTGGTATTATAGAATCTGTTGGCGTTGCTGCACTTTTGGCAGTTGTAATGATGATTTTTGGATTTTTATTTTCTGCTGTAGCAGCCTATATGGCGGGCGTTGTGGGTTCATCCAATAATCCGATTTCCGGAGTCACCATTGCTACAATATTATTTTCATCTTTACTGTTGCTGGTTCTGTTGGGAGCCGGTTCTGAAGTAGGTGCAGCCGGTGCCATTATGGTTGGTGCGGTTGTTTGCTGTGCTGCAGCCATTGGCGGTGATAATTTACAGGATTTGAAAACAGGTCACATTGTGGGCGCAACTCCCTGGAAGCAACAAATAATGCAGATTGTTGGCGTTTTAAGTGCAGCGGTTGTTCTAGGGCTCGTTCTGGATATTCTTCATACTGCGTATGAAATTGGTTCTCCTACACTTTCAGCGCCCCAGGCGACACTGATGAAATCAGTGGCCGATGGCGTATTTACAGGCAACTTGCCTTGGGCATTTGTTTACATGGGTGCATTGATCGCTGTTATAATCATTCTTATCGATATCCGACAGGAAAAACGCGGGTCAGACTTTCGTGTTCCGGTTTTAGCTGTGGCTGTAGGAATTTACCTGCCCATTACACTGACAGTACCCATTTTCATCGGCGGTATGATTAATCATCTGGGCAAAAAAGCAGGCGCGTCTAAAACCGCCGAAAAGAAAGGACTACTCCTTGCTTCCGGTCTTATAACCGGTGAAGCACTTATGGGTATTTTTGTAGCTGTTCCTATTTTTCTTTCCGGGAATAAAAACTGGTGGCCGAATTTCTCCGGTTTTGAATTTCTAGGACCACTGGCATTCGTTGCTGTGATCTACTGGATTTATAAATCAGTTACAAAAAAATGAGAATAACTCACACTTTACTTAAGCGACTGCCGAAAGTTGAACTCCATTGTCACTTGGATGGTAGTCTGCGGGTAGAAACTGTTCATGACCTGGCTCAAAAAGATAATATTGAAGTTCCCGGCTCAACAATTGATGACTTGCGTTCTGCACTTGTAATCGGTGAAAAACGAGGTTCTCTGGAAGATTATATCAAACGTTTCGATATCACTTTAAGTGTGATGCAAACTCCCGAAAACTTGGAGCGGTGCGCATATGAATTAATTGAAGATGTTGCACAAGAAAATGTCCGCTATATTGAAATCCGCTATTCACCTATTCTTCATACGGAGAAAGGGATGACCATGGGTGAATCTGTGGAAGCTGTCCAGCGAGGATTAAAAAGTGGGGAGAAAGAATATGGTGTTCAATCAGGGATTATCATATGTGGAATTCGACATATTTCACCTGAAGCATCATTAAAACTAGCAGATATTGCTGTTCGATACAAAAACAAAGGAGTCGTAGGATTTGACCTCGCGGGAGTTGAAGAAAATTTCCCAGCCAAAGAACATAGAGAAGCTTTTTATCTCATTAGCAATAATAATATTAATGCGACTATCCATGCCGGAGAAGCATTTGGACCGTCCTCTATTCACCAAGCTGTTCATTATTGCGGCGCTCATAGAATTGGTCATGGCACACATCTGAAAGAAGATAAAGATTTGATGAACTATGTGAATGATCATCGTATTCCTCTCGAAATCTGCCTAACATCGAACTGGCAAACTCGAAGTGTTCGATCACTAAAATTTCATCCTATGAAATATTATTATGATCAAGGAATTCGTGTTACTCTCAATACGGATAATCGCCTCATATCCGGAACAACATTAACAGATGAGTTTTTGTTAGCTAGAAAATTATTTGGCTTTGGATTGAATGATTTTCGAGAATTCACGATTATTGCCATGAAAAGCGCATTCGTACACCACGATGAACGAAAAGTAATGATTAAAAATATTGCAGAAGAATTGGAATCAAAATTCGGGATCATGCCCGAGTATATACAACAGAATTAATTTTCTTTTTTTCTACTCTTAATTTTTGTTTTCATCTTATCCACCCATTTCTTCAAGGGCGGAAAAACACTACTCAATAGCAACAAACCTGGAATACCAAATATCCAACCTTGGAAGATGGGTATGAGGCCACCAATCAGACCAATAATGACTAATACAACACCCACGATAACTTTTATTGTATTCTTTACTGTTTTTATAACCATTTAATGACGAATAACTGCAATTTTTGAAAAAGAAGCTGCACCCTTCAAATCATATGCAGCAATGAGATAGACACCTGTTCCTACCCATTGGCCCGACTCATCTTTACCATCCCAAAATGCCTGATATCCTTCTACGTTCAGTCGTGAATTAATCGTTTTCAAAACACGACCCGTAAGAGTCATAATCATACATGAGGATTCATCCATAAGACCCGTTATTGTGAGTGGTGTTGAATTGGGCACACGAAACGGACTTGGAAATATTTCAATATTAGAATAAGAACTGTTCTTTTTGGAAAACGGAATTTTTAAGACACTAATTCCTCTATCTGTTGCGATATAGGCTAGCCCTTCATTTTCATCAAATGCTACAGCAGCAATATTATTGGAAAGTAAATAACTGTTTTCTGCTGTGAGCCCGTTTATATCCGGCCAGTAAGTAGCTGAAGATGTTAATACATAGACCCCTTGAGTCGGAGATGTTGTCCAAATATTATCCCGTGGATCGATAAGTAGTTTTGATCCTGAACTAAAAGAGATGTTGGGAAAATATGTAAATCCATAATTAGCTATGGGATCAGAATTCGAAAACTGCAGCGTTAACCCATGCAATCCCTTTGGTGATAATAAGTAAAGGACATCACTGCTCGTTACACCCAATGACCAGACTGTATTCGTAGACGCATCGGCATTCACATTTACTTTGGTCCATTCAGTTTCAAAGGGAGAAGCCGGATCACCACTATAATTCAGCATAACAGCTCCTCCATTGCTAGCACCACCAACATTATTATTATCTTCAAATGACCCTATCCACACCCGACCCCAGGAATCAAAATCAATCGTATTAGGTGTAAGGCTCAATTTGTTGCCAGATTCCTGTACGCTAAATGATCCCCAAGTGCTATCCGTATTTAGTACTTTAATGGGCTCAAACTTATTTGTGGCGTATGTATCGGCTATCCACAGGTTTCCGTAAGGATCTTTGGCAATGTCTTTTACAATCATGTATTGATCTTCAAAATAATCCAAAATGCTTGTATCAATTAATGTAAAATTCCCCGGGTCATCAATGTCAATAACAACAATACCACCACCATGGCGTTGCGGTTCTGGATACGTCCCTCGAATTCCACAATATAATATCCCATCTGAACTTTCTTCAATATCAGCAATATAATTACCAAAATGGACCGGAATTGTATCAGCAACGAAATTGGAATAATCTTTATTTTCTTTAATAATGAGATCATCACCATTAAAACCTACAATATTTCTCCAACCTTCATTTTCTTTGATCATAAGACCGAACCTAGATCCAGCCACTAACCGTCCATCAGACATAACGTGTAAAGCTGTAATACTATTCATTAATAGACAATTTGGTTTTTTACGTGTAAAGGATTGAGAATCTTCGTTATGAATCAGCAATCCTGTAGTTGTTCCTGCAACGATTGTTCCATCGGCAAGATGAAAGATTCTTTTAAATCTTTCTCCAGATCGTTTTGACCATTCGACTGCATCGTCATTCGTTTTGACAAAATTCTTGTTAAGGACTAGCCATAGTACATCCTGATCATCCTTGATCACATCATAGATTTCATGAGTATCATGATAAAAATTCCACAATAAATTTGAAGTTGTTGTTAGTGTATTAAATTCATAAATATCATTATCCAAGACTAATAAAATAGTGTTATCATTTAGTTTAAAGGTTGATATGTCTCCTGTTAACTCAACTTCCAGTTGCCAATTAGCAGGATCCTTTAGATTTGTATTTTTCCAATTGCCAGAGAACATTCCCTGATCTGTTCCTACATAAAGTATTTCATCCACAATGACTATTCCTGAAATTTCATTTAAAGTCATGGGCCAATTATTATACACATCTTTATAAAAATATTGTTCACCATCATGTCTGAATTCCATAATACCCCATTCCTGATTTTGCTGAAATGCAGCAAAAACGATGGAATCAGTTAATGCAAAATCCACAATTAATGTCAAATCCATATCAAACGTTTTCTTCAATATAAATTCTTCATCAAATAATTGTATAAACCCATTTGGTGAAGCACCTCCAACCCAATATTGGCCATACATATCTCGATCAACAATAGCTAGATCTGTACTAATCAAGCCATGCATTTTCGTAAATGTTTTGAATTGATCTAATGTGCGATCATACACCAAAATACCGCCATTGGTAGCATTCACTAAAAGAGAGTCCACTTCAACCATATCAGCTATGCCCAATGGAGATGTATACGCATCCCAATCGCCAACACGTACTTGACTTAATAAAAGATTAATTGAAATTATATAAACTATAAATTTCATTGGGGTGTTTGAAAAGGAGCAGGTATAAAACACAATAAAAAGATTACCAAACACACATAACCAACATACATGTTCTCTTTTGACAAAGGAGTTCTAATATCTTGGATTGGCGGATGTTTTGTGGTGCGCATGAGTACGAGAATCAGGATGCCCCAAACGAGCCAGTTTAAGGATAAAAAACTTAATGGTATTAATGCTAAAAATGCAGCTTTTGCGACAATTTTATGTTTATCCCCAAGCATGGCATAAGCGATATGTCCACCGTCTAATTGACCGATGGGTAACAGATTTAACATGGTGACCAGTAAACCAATCCAACCGGCAAAAGCCATAGGATGAAGAAGGATATCCATATTATCCGGCAAGCCCGGATGGATGAGAGCTGTTAGAATTTTCATTAATATAGAATCACCTAGAATAATACCCACTTGTTCACTATCAACGGTCACGACTGTTGAAATCATTAAACCTATAATCAATGCTGGAACTGCAATAATAAATCCAGCAATGGGCCCGGCAGCTCCAATTTGCAAAAGTGCATCACGGCGGTATATGGGCGACTTAATCTTGATAAAAGCTCCAAACGTTCCGATGAGAAATAAAAACGGAGGTGCCGGTATAAAATACGGCAATGTGGCGTCTACATTATGTTTCATGGCATAATAATAATGACCGAACTCATGGCAGCCCAGGATCAACAGCAATGTGAATGAAAAAGGAATCCCTTTTGTTATTTCAATGGGATTTGAAAATATATTCGCTCCTTCCATCATAGCGCCAGCAATAAGCGTAGTTAAGATTGTAGCTAAAAATAATCCAAGGTGGAGCTTTGGGATTTTGGGGATGCGTAAAATAACCTTATCTTCCCCGCTTCCGGTTATAGTAATGACATCATTTTCTTTGGAAATTGTATAATCAAACGGTTCATTTTTGAGTACACGTTGAATATCTGAAAGATCTGAACCGGAAAATAAGTTCCCAACAGCAATCCACGATCCATTAGATTGGCCAATCTGTTTTAATAGAAATTCGCCATCTAGTTTTGCCAGAGTTTGTCTGAATTGTGCTTCGTTCATAATTAGTTCATTCTACACATATTTTTTTAAAAGGTTGCACGACTTTTGCTTTCGACTTTGAAAAACCTTCACGAAGTTTACGCATGAAAAAACTGTCTTTCTTCCTCTTACTCATCGGAATTGTAGTAGCACAATCAATCAAGATCGATGTTCGTCATCGAATTATAGATGAAAAGACAGTGAGTATTGTAGTTCAAATTGACAATAAATCCAAACGAACCATTAATCATTTGGAAGGATTCATTAATATAGTAACGGATACAGGTAAAATTCTTAAAGAAAAACGTCTTGTCATAATTGGTCCGAATGATCCGGCACTTCAAAATAAAATGACCGTTTCCCGATCAGTTAAGATTGAACTATTTGATCCCTTTCCGTCCTATAAATTCAATGTGAGTAAAATTACATTTTCCGGTGATTATCGAGTGTATACCTATCATCCGAAGATAGGTTTTTATAGAGTAGACTAATCTTTTAAAGCTACTGTTTTTCAGAATGTTTTTTATATTTTTCATCCAGCAATTCTGCTGGGCTGTTTTCATCCATTCGCAAGTACAAATCATTAATCCAAAACTTCGTTTGCTGAACATACGCATCTATAATTTTTAACGGAATACGTTCTCCATACATATTGGCAATAATCATTGCAGAAGCAACCGGAACATAGACCATCAATGGATCTGCATAAAAATTATTAATTGAGCGTACTAATTCCCTAGGGCTTAAATAATCAATCGTTTCTGCATAAATGCTGTCTGCCAAGCCCTGCTCTACTGACCATGTTTTAAGATAATAAAACAATCTTCCATCCAAAACACCATTAATATAAGCTGCTTTGATGCGGTATTCCATTACCTGGCTGCCTTCTGCCAATTGATTGACCCTTTTCCAATCACCTCCATCCCAAAATAAACGATTTTGCTGCTGACCGAATAATGGCATGCCGATCAGGATCAGGATTAGGATTGGGAGTTTGGTGGAATATTTTTTCATCAGCGTCTAATTCCCACAAGATCAAACATGAAAGCCATTTCCAAAGCATCTTCCCTGTAACGTAAAAATCGCCCAGACTTTCCACCATGTCCTGCTTCCATATTTGTATGAAATAATAGTTGTTTATTATCGGTCTTCATATCTCGGAGTTTTGCCACCCATTTCTGTGGTTCCCAATACTGAACTTGAGAATCAAAATAACCGGTGGTTACGAGTATGTTGGGATAATCCTGCTGTACAATATTGTCATAAGGTGAATAGGTCATGATATAATCATATTCTTTCTTTTCACGCGGGTCTCCCCATTCATCCCATTCATTTGATGTTAGTGGAATGGTCTCATCCATCATGGTGGTGGTTACATCCACAAATGGTACAGATGCAATAATTCCTTTATATAATTCCGGTGCCAAGTTTAACACAGCACCCATCAATAAACCTCCGGCGCTGCCACCCATGGCAAAAAGATGATCAGAGTTTGTATAATTTTCTGAAATTAAAAATTGACTACAATCAATAAAATCTGTGAATGTATTCATTTTATTGAACATTTTTCCATCTTCATACCATTGACGCCCATATTCCTGACCTCCACGAATATGAGCAATAGCAAAAGCAAACCCACGATCGAGATAACTCAATCTACTTGATCGAAAACCTGGGTCCATGGATGCACCATATGATCCATAAGCATATTGAAGTAAATTTCCATTTCCATCCTTCTTGTACCCCTTTTTATACACAATAGAGATGGGAATCATGGTCCCATCTCGTGATGGAGCCAATAATCGTTCTGTGATATAATCATCCGGGTTATGTCCTCCCACCACTTCAGTTTGCTTCAGCAAAGTCGATTCCCGTGTATCCATATTATAATCCAATGTAGAAAAAGGTGTTTTTAATGACGTAAATCCATAGCGTAGAATATTTGTATTAAAACTGATATTCGTGGTCGTATATGAAGTAAATACCTCTTCACCAAAATCAATATAATGCTCTTCTCCATTTTGTTGATCGATTACACGAATCTGACGAAAACCATCTATTCTTTCACTGACGACTAGATGGTTTATAAATACATCTATGTCTAAAATCATTACATCATCTCTATGAGCAATCACTTCAATCCAATTTTCTTTGGATGTGGAATTATCAGGTGTTTCCATCAATCTAAAATTCAAGGCATCCCAATTGGTTACGATATAGAACTTCTCATTATAATGCTCAATGGAATATTCATGGACAGCTTCCCGAGGTGAAAACTCACGGAATTCACCATAAGGATTATTCGCTTTTAAAATATGAAATTGACTATTCAATGTATGATTATTATAAATTATCATATATTTGTCAGACCTAGATCGATAGACACCAATATAATATGTATTATCTTTTTCAGTATAGACTCTAACGTCATCTGATTGAGACGATCCTAATGTATGACGATTAATATGCTCGCTTAATAAAGTGATATCATTTTTCACCGTATAGAAAAATGTTTTACTATCCATTGCCCAAGCAGCAGCACCTTGCACTCCTTTGATCTTATCCTTCAGGATCTCACCTGTTTCAAGGTCTTTTACGTTGATTGTATACACTCTTCTACTTAATGTATCCACACTGAAAGCCACATATTTATTATTGGGACTAACCGATAAACTTGTCAATGAAAAATAGTCATGTCCTTCTGCCCAAGTATTTACATCTATCATGACCTCTTCAACTCCATCCATTGACCTTTTTTTTCGACAATGGATCGGATACTCTTTTCCTTTTTCATAGCGTGTATAATACCAATACCCATTATCCATATACGGCACCGATTCATCATCTTTTTTTATCCGACCTACAATTTCATCAAATAGTTCATTCTGGAATTTTTCAGTATGTTTTAAAATATCATTTTTAAATGCATTTTCAGCATGAAGATTATCCAATACTTTTTGAGTTTGGGCGTCGGGCTTCTTTGCTAGTTTTTGTTCATCTGATAAACGCATCCAATAATAATTATCAATCCTGTCATATCCATGAGCTGATAAAACATAAGGTATCTTCTCTGCTGTGGGTGGTTTCAATTCTGTCATTGCTTCTTTATCTTTATTTCCATCCAATGCAAATATAGTTCCTATTATTGTAAATAACATAATATAGCGCTTCATCGTTTTACTCTTCGTTTATTCATAAAATAAAATGGGCTGTAAGCTAATAAAAAATGAGCTAATGCTACAAATTCAGCACTTATAATATACCATGGCCAAGGACCAAG
>Ga0208471_1000067_pt1 | contig 40608 bp, 36 predicted proteins | sample DeeseametaMP0441_FD_184210 | JGI IMG/M metagenome (GOLD analysis project Ga0208471, IMG submission 184210) | Marine microbial communities from the Deep Atlantic Ocean - MP0441 (SPAdes) | ecosystem: Environmental > Aquatic > Marine > Oceanic | place: East of Rio de Janeiro, Brazil, South Atlantic...
AATAACGAAAATTGCATTATCCCTGAAAAGTCTATTCCTTCAAATAACAATTTAGTGGGATAATATTTTGCATCAGCTGTTAATGAATCTATAGACGAATAGGTCAAATTTCCAGTAATCTGAAACCAAGAATATGTTGTATCTCCAGAATTCATCATAAAAATTCGCGATGTGTCATTCCCAGACCAATTGGTAACTATTAATGATGTGGTTAATACAGAATTGGAATCCGGTTTCATAGATAACGTATACTCTTCCTCAAAAGAATAATTATTACCTTTTAAATTAAATGTAAATGCATCGACTCTATTTACTACAGCCGGTAAGTCCTCTAGTAACCCATCGATTGGATCTTCCGGTCCTACGCAATTCCAAAAAATCAACATACACGCTACCAATAACCCGTTACCAATCAACACTCTCATTCATCATCCTCAATTTGTTTTATATCTTCACTCTGCCCCATCTGCAATTCAGTGATTTTATCCATGGGTTTTTCTAATGCTCTTCTGCGAGTCCCGGCAAGTTCTTCATAGTGATTAGACACCGTTCCCAATGTTTTTCCTAATGCCTCTAGCTTATCAATGAAGTTATCCCATTGTTCACGGAATGTTATGACCAGTTTTTGTACTTCGCCCGCTTTTTCTTCCATATGAAAATTGGACACAGCCTGACGAATTAGCGACAAAATCGCATATAATGTAACCGGAGAACACAATAGTATTTTTTTGCTCAATGAAAAATCAATCAAATTATGGTCTTCTTTGTTTAAAAAGGAGTAAATACTTTCATTGGGAATAAACATCATAACATAATCCACCGTTCCGGCATTGGGGTCTATGTAAGAACGTCCGGAAATTTCTTTTATATGGTTGCGCACATCTTTTAAAAATGCTTTTTTCTCGGATTCTTGTTCTGCTTCATTTTCTGATGAAATATATTTTTCATAATGACTCAATGGAAATTTCACATCCATATTAATGTGTTTTCCATCTGGGAGTTTGAATTTAAAGTCCGGACGATCTGATCCTTCCTGGGATTGCTTTTCGTAGTTGATGCCTTCAGTAAGGCCGATAAATGCCAGAATATCTTCCACCATCCGCTCGCCCCATTGACCTCGTGCTTGGGAACTGGATAATATTTGGCGTAATTGAGTAGTTGTATCTGATAATTCAGAAATGCCAATTTTAGACGCTTCCATTTGACCGGTGAGTTCTGTGGTTTGTTTTTTCAGCCCCTCCAGTTGTTTCTTCATTTCAACTAAACTGGAATCAATAAGTTTTTTCTTTTCATCCAGTTGGGCGTCGCTGCTTTTCATGAGATCACCAAATTTGCTCTCGGCAATTTTCATGAAAGTTTCGATATTCTGGTCTAATGCTTCTTTGGATAGATTACCAAATGCATCCTTAATTTGCTGTTGATCTTGACTCGTATCCTTTTTCAACAGCAATAAAACGATTACACCGATTGCAATGCCGAGAAGTAATAATAAAATTCCAGTGGTTATTGTCATGGTGAAAACTAATAAACTATGTTAATTGATTGAGTCTTAATTATGAGAAAATTTCAAAATATCCACAACCGTTAAAGACCAAGTACATCCAGTACAAGTCTAACAGTATTCCCTGTAGCACCGGATTTCGGACCGTAGGGTTTTTCTTTTTCACCCCAAGCAGTTCCGGCAATATCAAAATGACACCATGGAATATCTTCACCTACAAATTCCTTAAGGAATGCACCACCGGCAATAGATCCGGCCTGCATGGGAGCGCCTATATTTTTCACATCTGCAATCTTGGATTGAACTTGTTCGCAGTATTCTTCCCACAAAGGAAATTCCCACACTTTTTCACCTGTTTTCCTTGAAGACTTTTTCACACGCTCAACAAGTTTTTCATCGGTACCCATAATGCCCGTAGCTACATGTCCCAATGCAACAAGTACAGCTCCGGTCAGGGTGGCAAAATCGAAAATAAATGCAGGATCGTAATGTTTACTCACATAACTCAAAGCATCTGCCAAAATCAAACGACCTTCCGCATCCGTATTTAAGACTTCAATTGTTTTTCCATTGTACGCCGTAAGAATATCGCCCGGTTTATAGGCTTTTGCACCGCTCATATTTTCTGTTGAAGCAATAGCCGCTACAACATTGATTTTGGGCTTTAATGCAGCAATTACATGCATACAGCCCAACACTACGGCTGCCCCACACATATCAAATTTCATTTCATCCATTTTTGCAGCGGGTTTGATTGAAATTCCGCCAGAATCAAAGGTCAACCCTTTTCCAACTAACACTTTTGGTTTTACAGACTTTTTAGTTCCCCAATATTCCATGAGGATGAATTTTGGCGGTTCATCAGTTCCGGCAGCCACACCGGCTAAAGCACCCATACCTAATTCTGTAAATTTTTCACGATCAAAGACCGTTACCTTCATTTTGCCTCTACGTCCGATCTTCTTCGCATCTTCAGCTAAACGCGTGGGAGTGCTTACATTTCCCGGATGATTGCCCAAATTACGGGCAAAACAGACACCATTCGCTATAAATGAACCTTTACTCAACCCAACCTTCGATCCGCCGGAAACAGTCACTTTATCCAGTTCAAACAACTCATCCTTCTTTTTAGTTAAATAATCGTTGAACTGATAACTGCCCATAATCAAACCTTCTGCTAAAGCCTGACCAAATTCTGCCGTCGCTTTTCCACCATAATTCTCACATGAAACGTGATTATATCTTTTTGCTATTGCCTTTTTGGCCAATGTACCGCCCACTTTGCGAAGAGATTCTGTTTCAAATTCATTCGCTTTTCCAAGTCCAATAACAATAACGGGACCATCTTCAGAATAGAAAATTGTTGTTTCGCAATGCTTACCTTTGATGTCCCCACGATCATGTGCTTTAATAATCTGATTACCTATTAATGTATCGATGGCATTGCCATTATTTGTCATGGATCCATCTTCATATATTCCGATGGAAATTGCATCCGATTTGATACTATTTAACAGGTCAGTTGTATGATTAAGTTTTGATAAATGAGCCATCATGTCCTCCTTGTTATGAAAATTAAATGTGTATTTTGGGGGAGTAAAATTAGGTTGTATCCATGGCTGCTGCAATGGTATCTGGCAGGAAATATTCAAGTGGTCCATTCCAATCGATTTTCAAGACTTGTTCATCTACAATTTCACCATGTTTGTATACTTTCAAAACGTGATTGCCCGACTCTACATGAAGTTTTATTTTTTTATCCCACCATTCATGTTCATCATCCAATACAAACTTCAACCCATCCTCATTCGTCGTGAAATGGAGAATATTCAAGCGGTTTAATCGAAATTCTATGTTTACTTTTTTCGCTGGTTGAATATCTAATGTTTTTTTCAAGGGAGTATAACCTTCTTTTAGTAGTTTAAAAGAATGCTCTCCAATTGACAAATTCAAAATACCTAGAGGAGTTTCTCCTTTTAACTGCCCATCGATATATAATTCAGCTTCATCTGGAGCACTGAAAATAAAAGCCTTTATATTTTTTAATTGAGGTATTGCAGTAATATCAATTGAATCGATAACTGATGACATATTTCTTTCTTCACCTCTTATGGGAGTTTTGGCAATATGTAATCCTTCGACTAAACCCGATAAACCAACTCCCCCGCTATCCACTCTTGAAGAATCAGAAAATTCTTCCGCCAACTTAATATATTGGTTTTCATAATAATATGGCACTTTACGTAATTGAAATTGTGGAAGAACAATCTCATCTTTACCACCATAAGAAAATGAAATTTCTTGTTGTTGAAAATCATCTCCAATCGCTTTTAAAACGGCTATGTTACCATGTGGAAATGCGTTTAAATGATTTTCAGCAATCATTAATTCCAGAGTATCACCGGGAAAGAACATTCTCTGTATAATCGGTGCATCTAAAGCTGCTCGGTGAAAAACAGCAAAAATATATGCATGAGGATCATATTTTCCAGGTTCTACAGAACCTAAAATTCGGATTTCATTAAATTGGTATCGGACATATACGTGTTCATTATCAGCTATCAAAATGGGGTGTGGATATGTAATCGTCTTTAAATAAGAACACCCCCAAAACTGGAGGTGTAAAAACAGTAATACGTAATAACAAATTTTTGACTTAATCAACAGATTTTCCATGCTCTAATTTCTCATATTCCCCTGTTTTATTTTTTACAACTGCTACCATGGTAATTAATGCAGTGCAGGCTAATCGTTTATCATGTTCTCGGCCTTCAGCATATGCTTCTACAAGTACCTGAAATGAGCTTCTACCTGTTTTAACAACAGTACTTTCAAAATTAACCCATTCTCCTTTATACACCGGCTCTTTGAATTCCACTTTTTCAATTGCCCGAGTTACAGCTCCATTAGAGCCCGTCCCTTTTAAAAAACGGTAGGTGACTTTTGCAGCTGCTAAATCCATCCAAGAAATCATTTGTCCACCAAATAATGTACCAATTACATTAATATTATCCGGCATCACCAGTTGTGAATATTTAGCTGTGTATTTCATGTATAACTTTAAGTCTTTCTTTGATATTCTTTTATATTAAAGTAAAGCCCCGCAATGTTACCCTCGAGAAAATCTTTTTCCCTGAAGAGCACGCCACACCTGCGGGGCTGATGAAATATTATAGGATAATGCATGTTTAAATCAATACTTTTTTTAATTAGCACTTTTACCACTGGAAAATTCTAAAGCTAACCTTTCACCTTCTTCGAAATCTACTTTTGATAAAAAGAACGCCCCGGCTATAAATAGGATTAGAATTGATAAAATACCCAGACGAACATTTCCGGTTGCAAGTGTAATCCAACCCATCATGACCGGTCCTATTACAGCTGCAAATTTTCCCAACATATTAAAAAATCCAAAAAATTCCGCTTCTTTTCCCCTCGGTATTAACCGTGCAAACAAACTTCTGCTCAAGGCTTGAATACCGCCTTGAAAAAGTCCAATCATAGCAGCTAACATGAAAAAATGATTCTTATTTGTCATAAAATAGGCCAATAGTGTAACCAAAGCATATCCGCCAATTGCTATCAACACAGCTTTCTTGGTTCCAATCTTGGAAGCAAACCAGTTATAAGCTAATGCGGATGGAAAAGCAATAAACTGAACCATGAGTAAAGCTGTAATTAAATCTCCGGCTTCAAATCCCAGCGAGGAGCCCATTTTTACAGACATTCTGATGATCGTGTCCACTCCATCGATATAAAGCCAATATGCCATTAAAAAGACGCCGATAACTTTTAATTCACGAATATGGTTAAATGTTTGACGTAATTGGCGATAACCTGCAGTAACAGCTTTAGATAATGGTACTTTATTTTCAACCTCCGGTTCTGGCACAAATAGAATTAGAGGAATTGTAAAAATGCCCCACCATACTGCAACAGAAAGAAATGACAGTTTAATAGCTGTTGATGGGTCTGCAATACCGAACCAATGAGGGTTCAAATACATGAGTACATTGACTAAAAAAAGTACTCCGCCACCAATGTAACCTAGAGCGAATCCAAATGATGAGACATAATCCATTTTATCCCTTGGAGCAAGAGAGGGCATTAATGAATCATAAAATATATTTGCACCCATAAATCCAACGGATGCTGCTATATAAAGCATTAAGGCAAATTGCCATTGACCCTGTTCAACCATATACAATCCACACGTCATAATAACACCCATATAACAAAAGAAAATAAGAAATTTCTTTTTTGCAGATCCTTTATCTGCAATCGCTCCAAGAAAAGGAGCTAATGCTGCAATAAGTACAGAGGCTAATGAATTTGCCCAACCCAATTGATACGTGCTTTGAATAACATCGTCTGGATTTGACCAGTATTTTTCAAAAAATATGGGGAAAAACCCAGCTACAACTGTTGTTGAAAATGCTGAATTTGCCCAATCATACATGGACCAGCTTAATATTCTTTTTCGTTCAGAAGTCATAATATAATCTTACAAATCTACCACGCTTGGGCATAAACGACTAATTGAATCCAAGCAGAAAATTCACTAAATGTATTCCGTGATAAAAGTGGCATCGAATAGCCACCACGTATTTCAAATGGAATTGGACCAATTCGTTTTAATGGATTGACATTATGAAACGTTATTTCAGCGAATTGTTTGATGGAAGTTATCCTGGTATCATAATTATCTTCACGATAACTCATCCACTCATCCCAATCAGTATCATTCGAATAAAATGCATCCCGACCTTTCAAATACATAGAAGCACCACCGGAAACGGACACCCAATCTGGAATGAGTTCCAATTTTCCTTGAGCCATGGCAAATAATTCATTTCCTTTTTTAATTGTATGTTTAAGACCAATTGATGCGGCAATACTATCCGGATTGAACGTATTAAAATTCACAAAGGAAATGGGTGAATTCACTCGTGTCTGATTATAAAAACCAGAACGGATTAACCAATTAATATTGACGTGTCGGTGAAGAATCGTTTTGTACAATTCCCCAAAAAGAGAAATGTTATATCGTGAGACTCCATTGCCTAAAGGTAACGTTGTAAAATGAGATTGAGCCAGAGGAATTCCGTTGCTATAAGAATACGTATGTAATCTGTCTGCAGACCCAAGCAAAACCGATAATCCAGTATACAAAGAATAACTTCCAGATTCACTCCATGCAGGATTGCCAAGTAATAAAAATTTTAATCCAAGCTCCACATCACCTAATCCGGAGGTTTGAAGATTAGACGGATAATAATAATTGAGCAAATCATTCATAGTGACTGCAGAAGTGTCATTATTAGTAAATGGATTGAATTCTGTTCCGTAAATACCATTTACAAACGGGTCTCCTCCCATAGCCCAGAGTAATGAATTGCTGCCCCCCCAATCATAAAAACGATTCCGAATCAATTGCAGATTAATATCATAATTATTGGCTAATGCAGAATCCATAGCAGCCATCACACCCTGATGATATTCACCAAAAGCATCCAGCCCTTCAATCTCAGTTGATGTCCACGTGGATACCCTGTTTTGGGAAACATAGGAAAAATATGGGATATTCATTTCAAATGTTAATCTATTTGACAATCCGTATTCTATTTTGAAGTCCATTCCCCAGGATGTTTTACTGATTTCCTGATCCAGACTACCGCTGACGGATATTGAATCATTGCCAAAGAAATCTGTACTTAAATCGGGGATGGAATCGTTGTAAATGGTATTATAATATCTGATATACTCACCGACAGTGTAATTAGAATTAAGTCCAAGCGTGTCCAAGTTATGGAGATCATTTTCGCTGGCATAATAGCCATTTACTGCATAACCATGATCAAAATAGCGTTTACCATAATTCGCCAATTTAAATGACATATTCGGAATACCCTTTACTCCACCGGGACCGATATAACTTCCTCTCGTAACTGAAGGCTTTACGCTGATCCGCCACACGTTTTCAGGAACAGTAAAATGAGTTTGTGAGAAAGAAAAAGTAAAAAGGAAAACGTAAGAAGGAAAAAGGAATTTTACAGTTTTCATTTGTAAAGTAAAAACCGATCCCTGAATTTACTGAAGCGAATCACATCCATCACCCATTGCGGCGGAAGATATTGCGGAGTTTTCCCCTGGGCAGCAAATGCAGTCAATAAATTGTGTCCAAATAACTTATTGATATAATCATCATGGATCCATTCAAACTGCCGTGGATAAAGCTGGTAAGCCAGAATCATAATCGCTGTAGCTGTGGCTAAAGGATCAAATATTTCCCGGTCGGTAATTTCAAATTCAATTCCGCTGCATTTTTCCCTGTAATATAACGGTACTGAACCATCGCCCTTGGTTTGGGTGGGTGTATATTGAATATGCTTGAATTTTACTCCAGGCAAATTCACGTTCTTTATTTTCTGATAAAAAATACGTCCAGAAATCCAAGGTGCTCCCGCACGAAAATAGGGTTTTGTCGTTCCCTGTCCCCAATTCAAATTGGTACCCTTCAGCAAATTCATTCCCGTGTATGCAAGGCATGCTTCTACGTCAACTAAACCGGGTGCCAGCGGTATAAACGGAAGATCAACCTCATCCGCCCACATGGAACGTTTCCAATTCGCCATGGGTATCACGGTCAACTCTGCGCGCTGCAAATCTTTCACCCAACCCATTTCATTCACCATGAGCGCATATTCGCCGATTGTGAGTCCGTGGCGAATGGGGACAAGATGATATCCTTCGAACGACTGATAAGCTGTACGCACAACAGGCCCATCCATACGATCTCCCCGAATAGGATTTGGGCGATCCAACACAATGACTGGTTTATGGAGTTCGCTGGCCACTTCAAATATTTTCGTCAACGTGGTCATATAAGTTGTATAACGCACACCAGTGTCCTGGAAATCCACTAAAACGACATCCACATCGCGGATAGTCCATTCCGGCGGTTTAACAAAACGGTCCAGTAAATTGACTATACGAGCGCCGGTATTGGGATCTTTCTCAATCTTCCCAATCATTTTTGTTTTGTTTACCTGATCGCCGAATAATCCATATTGGGGAGTCAAAATCACATATGTATAAATGTCCGGCTGATCTTTTAGAATATCAAGAATATGACGGCCGTTGCGATTCACTGCCGTTTGATTGCAAAAGACTGCAATTGTTTTACCCTGTAAGGGTTTGAAATCCATTTGCTCAAGTACATCCAAGCCGGAGTATACATGGGGCATGAATGACAAATCAGGTACAGCTTCTACCTTACTGTATTGAAAATCATTGGCAAAGGTCTCGGCGCCATAAAGTGCAAATATTAAAAAAATCTTATGCATCATTGCGCAGTGAAAATACGGATTGAGACACAAAGACCACGGCTATATTTACACAGACAGCCAATAAGATAAACCACGTCCAGGCGATGCCGTTTTGCTGGGCGATGTACACGGTGAGCAAGCTGGATAACAGACCTATAATTAAGCTGATGGGACGAAATTGCCGCTTAAGTTTGCTGATAATAAAAAGGGACAGCAACCCACCATACGTATAAGACGCTATCTGCAAACCCATTTCTACAATCGCTTTATCGCTTTCGTCAAAAATCATGGCAATACCAATAAGTATTGTGGCCCACACAATACTCGTTTTTTGAGCTGTTTTGAGATCAGCTTCTTTTTTAAACCAATCCCGTAATGTAGATGACGCCAGTGAATTGATAGACGAACTCAATGTGGACATGGCGGCTGATAAAACGCCGGCCAGCAATAATCCCCTTAATCCAATGGGCAATTCATTAATGATGTAATAAGCGAACTCTCGATCTTTTGGCAATTCCATGCCACCCAACGAAACGTAAATCAGTGAACCGGCAAGGAGAAAAAGTGTAAACTGCAGAAATACAAAAATACCGCTGCCGATCATGGCTTTTTTAGCTGACTTCAGATTTTTGCACGTGAGTGTGCGCTGCACCATCATATAATCGGCACCATGGGATGCAAATGATAAAAATATACCACCGATGAATGCAGACCAAAATAACCAGGGATTTGTGGCTAGATCGCCGTCAAAGCGGAAAATATTCAATTTACCATCGTGTAATAAATCGGCAATAAAGCCCGTAGGAATAACATCTGCTTGGGAAAAAATATGCACAATCACTATGACTCCGCCCAGTAAGTATAAAACAAATTGAAAACTGTCCACCCATACGACGGTTCGGATACCACCTGAAACTGTATATATCAACGTAACAATACCGATGACCAAGACAGCCACAGGCAACGACCAGCCCGTTAAAACCTGGACAATGACCGCCGTAGCCAAAAAGCGAATTCCATCTGCTAAAATTCGTGTAACCAAAAAAATGCCAGAAGCCAGTTTTTGTATTCCAGAACCAAATTTTTTCCCTAATACTTCATAAATAGATACTATTTCGGTATCGAAATAAGCAGGAAGCAAAAAAATACTCACGAGTATTCTACCAACGATATAACCCATGGCAAGTTGTAGGAAAAACCAATCGCCCCTGTAGGCTAAACCTGGAATGCTCACAAACGTCAATACAGACGTTTCAGTTGCAACGATGGAAAACATAACCATAACCCAGTGTTGTGATCGTCCAGCTAGGAAATAATCTTCTGCAGATTTATTTTGTCTACCCTGCCATATCCCCCAACCTATAGTAATAGCCAAGAAACAAATTATAATTATTAAATCTAATGCATGCATCTGTTCGCCTTCATCATTTTATAAGCAGGAAAATTACATGAACCAACTAATATTATTTGAAATACTTTTTTACTTGAATCAATACCGAATCTAGCCCCACTTTTCAATTAGCTATGGCAGATCAGGAACAGATTTCTTCAGGCGGTTTTTCCAAAACGACCAATTTCAAATGGTTGGCCGTGGGTAGCTCTTTTGTCTCTTGGGCTGTCATTTCATTGCAAGATCTTAATCATAATGGTGAGCTACCGACAATTCATGTTACGGATGAAAAAGTGGAACGCAGTTTTTGCAGTAAATGCGGTTCCTCCATTAGTTATTTTCAGCGAGATGGAAATTCAATTGACATTACTGTTGGAACGATGGATAATCCAAGTTTTGTTAAACCATCCAAACATATTTGGGACAGAAAACGAATTCATTGATTAAAAATGGATGACGGACTTCCCCACTTCTCCGAATGGAGCACAGGAAACGAGCCGATAGAATAATTAAATTTTAAGTTAAATAAATGCGTTCTGTTCTTCCGTGAATGCCGGTAGATAAAACGTAAGGTGTGGAATTTATCTGCTGGGCAATTTCTTCCATATGCAATGAATCCGTGTCATTTACACCAAACAACAATACTTCATCACCTATTTCAGCTTTATCATCACCAAAATTAACCATGAATTGATCCATGCAAATTCGTCCGGCAATGGGATAAGGTTTTCCTTTATAGACGACATAACCACTTTTATACCAATTCCGGGGAAAACCGTCAGCAAAACCAGTTTGAATAACTCCAATGGTTGTATCTTTCCCGGATTCCCAAACACCTCCATATGATACTTTTGTCCCTTCTGTAACTCTACGTAGACTAATAATCGGACCGCGAAATTCCATCACCGGTTTAATGTCCAGGTCTGTGGGCACTTCATCGGATGGAAAGGCTCCATAGAGTAGGATACCTACACGTACAATATCAAAATTGGTTTGGGGCATATTTAATACAGTGCCACTGTTGGAAAAATGGCAATACTTGAATCGCAGACCCATTTCATCAGCCAATGAAAGAACCAGTTTAAATTGTTCCAACTGCCATTCTGCATATGTCAAATCACCTTCATCAGCAGTGGCATAATGACTGTAAATCCCTTCGCAATGAAGAAGAAGTTTTGTACTAATTTTTTTCAAAACAATGGCGGCTTCATCAAAAGGAACACCTAGCCTATTCATTCCTGTATCTACTTTGAGATGAAACTTCGGACATAAACCGGATTGTTCCGCAAACTCTTCTAGATGTTTTATATCATCAGTTCCGGACAAATTCAATGTAATATTGTATTCTACTGCATCTGCAATAAATTCCCTTTGCATACGTGAAAATATCATAATGTTAGTTTCGATATCCGCCTCACGCAATTTCATGGCTTCATCAAAGGTGAATACTGCTAAAAATTCACAGCCTTCTTGCACTAGCGCTTTTGAACATTCGATTGCGCCATGCCCATAACCGTTGGCTTTAACTACACCCATAATGGGACTTCCACCAATCCGATCACGAATTACGTGGTAATTATGAATTAAGCGGTCTAGATGAATATATGCTTTGGGTCCGACCATTATCTCTTGAACAATTTCAAAATGAATATGTTTTTATTAAATGGGATTTTAATTCAGTAAATGTATTAAATATATCGGTTGAACAGGACATAATCCACCCACTTAAATCTTCAATGGGGACTTGATTAACGAGATAAACGGGAACGTTTTTATAATATGCCATTGTAACTTCACCGTGTGTACCTCCACCCTTCATAACATCATAATCCCATAAACAAATAATATAGTCAGACTTATTGATTATATTGTCCAGATCTAGATCAATAGCTTTACGAATAAACTCAACAAAGCGTTTGGGATTTGAAAATTTCCAATCACTATAGTCATAAGCTTCATGTTCTTCAACCAATAATTGAGATGAAACAACTGGATTTATTACATCGTGATCCAACTCCGTTTTTAACCACTCTGTCATTTCTGAACGCCACTGCTCACCTTCATCAGTGGCCTGCTCCATGGCTCCGCTTAAATAAACTATCATTGTTTCATTTTCTGTTTCAACAAAAAACTGTTGATCACAATTAATATTATCGTTACAGCAAGTGGGGTTAATGTGTTGAACGTATCAAATGAGCCGATAAAGAGGATCGAACGACAAGCAACTGACACCATACTTAATGGAAAATATTGAAAAACTGAACTCATAGAATTCGGGAAGAAAGGAAATTCAATAAATAAACCACAGGCAAACATTATTGAAATGAGTGTAGTTAAAAGCGCTGACATAAAGATTGAAATGCGTTCTGTAAATAATGAAAGTAAAATAATAATATTTCCATAAAGAAGAGCAAAAATAATGGAATACATAATAATAAACCCGACCTGTTCAATAGCAACTGCTTGTGGAAAAATGATACTGTAAATCCCAAGCCCAATGATTATGATAACAATTACTTCCAATAATGCACTGAATAAAATACCTAGAATAATGGTTGATTTTCTAATGGGAGCCAACGTCATAGGAATCAACGCTTTGTTATGAATGCGAAGGTCGAAGAAATCTCTATAGATCAACGGTGTAATTAATACGGCTGACATGAACATCATCAATCCTGGAAGTACCCACACTTCATAGGGCTGGCCGTTTATACTTTGAATAATGATATTTTTTGTCCCAAATACAGTAACGATTGATAAAATAAACGGAATAATAAAAGCAAGAGCTATTGACGACATCAGGCGATTGCGAATTAGCCACCATCTGCGAATGATAAAAGCACTCATCCGTCTAAACCTTTTTGAGCAAATGTTGAATCCAAAAGGTCCTGAAGTGATAATTTTTCGATAGACAAATCTTTCATTATTGCATCAGAGCATGCATTCAGAACTTCAAAAAAGACTTTGCGGGATCGACCATAAAAATGAAAAGCATTCCCGACTTTAGTCGGATTGACTACAGTTGTTACACTACATAATATTTTAAATAAATTTTCATTTAAATCTTCAAATTCGATTGCAAACTGATGATACTCTAGTGTGCTCTCCAATAGCTTGTCCAAACTGCCATCCAATAAAACGCTGCCATTATGAATAACCATAATACGATCATTAACGGCTTCAATTTCCGGTAAAAATTGGCTGGAATAAACTATTGTTTTATGACCCCGGAGCTTGCGCATGAGATCCCATGTAAGTCGTCTCGATTTCGCATCCATGAATGCTGTCGGTTCATCCATAATTAATATGGAAGGATCATGAGCGAGAGCTCTTATTATCATTGCTTTTTTTTGTATACCTTGAGGAACACGACCGGCCATTGAATACAAAAGACTCCCTAATTCTAAAGCGTGGCTGTAATCATCAATACGGGCTTGAATTTTGTTTCTATGTTCGCCGTATAATCGTGCGTCAAATTGGATATTTTGTTCCAACGTAAGCCAAGGGTCTAAATCAATATCATGGGGAATAAATGCAACTGTTTGACGAGTTTCAATACGGCGTTTTTCCGTATCAAGTCCATGCAAAAAGACTGCGCCATAATTAGGGTTTTCCAGTCCGGCAATCAAACGAAGCATTGTGGATTTCCCGGCATCATTATCGCCGACTATGGCAACAATCGTTCCTTTTTCAATGCCAAAAGTCAGACCAGCCAGGATGGTTTTATCTCCAACCAGTTTACCAACTTTTTTAAGTGTTATACTTGCTTCCATTTTATTTTGCCACAGAGTTCACAAAGATTCTATCAAATCTTATTATTTTTCCGACTGCCCCAAAATATTCGGGATTGTATACATTGTTTGTATCAAAGCAAACATCAACACGGTTGATGTGCTCCATAGATTAATGCGCTTCAAACCAGGACTCGCCAAATCCTGAATCAACAATAACGGGCACGGTTAGTTTAAGCGCTCCTTCCATTTCTTCTACTACCATTGCTTGTAAATCATCCAATTCATCTTTTGACGCTTCAAATAATAATTCATCATGGATTTGCAAAACCAGCTTTGATTTCATTTTTTTACTTTTCATATGTTCATGAATACGAATCATGGCCAATTTAATCATTTCTGCTGCCGTTCCTTGAATGGGCATATTTATTGCCATTCGCTTTGCTGCTTCGCGATGCATATGATTATCACTACTGATATTCCACACCGGACGACGACGTCCCAGCATAGTTTCTACATATTTATCTGTTTCAGCCTTCCTAACCGTTGAATCGATATAATCACGGATTCCAGCAAAGCGTTCGAAATAACGATCGATTATGGATTGAGATTCAGCTCTGGGAATTCCTAGCTCTTGACTCATACGGAATGGTCCAGCACCGTACATAATACCAAAATTTACAATCTTGGCTACTCGGCGCATTTCCGGTAATATATCATCAATGGGAACTCCATATATATCACTGGCGGTGCGTGCGTGAATATCTTCACCATTGGCAAAAGCAGATTGCAATCCTTTGTCACCGCTTAAGTGGGCCATGACGCGCAATTCCACTTGGGAATAATCAGCGGAAAATATCACATTGTTTTTATCTTGTATTGTAAATGCCTTTCGTATTTCCCTTCCTTCTTCAGTCCGAATGGGAATATTTTGGAAATTTGGATTGCTGGATGAAAGTCTTCCGGTAGAAGCTATTGTCTGATTGAAAGAGCTATGAATGCGACGAGTCTCCGGATGAATATGCTGGGGAATTGAGTCCAGATACGTATTCTTCAATTTATTCAATTTCCGATATTGGAGCATGAGTCCTGGCAATGGATGTTCATCCCGCAGTCTTTCCAAAACATCTTCTGCTGTAGATCGTTTTTTAATTTGCGGTAATCCTAACATATCAAATAAAATATTGGCTAATTGCTGAGTGGAATTAATATTGAACTCTGTCCCGGCTTGATGTAGGATTTCTCCAGATAGACCATCAAGCTTTTTTCCAAGTTCGGCTGATTTATCTAATAGTTGTTTTTCATCAACATATACTCCGTCATATTCCATGTCGACCAATACAGGTACCAACGGCAACTCAACTGAATTGTAAAAATCTGAAAGGTTTTCATTTTTGAGTTTTTCTTGAAATATTTCAGTTAACTGTAATGCAATATCAGCATCTTCTGCAGCATAAAACGACGCTTGCTCTAAATTAACATCACTCATTGAAATTTTATTTTTTCCCTTCCCAATCAAATCTTCAATGGGAATCATTCTATAATTGAGATATTCGAGACTCAAGTTATCCATTTTATATGAACGACCTTCAGGCTTAATGAGATGCGCGGCCAGCATAGTGTCGAAATCAATACCTTCAACATTAATACCATGATTTTTCATAACCAGTGCATTAAACTTAATATTTTGTCCCGTTTTTTTTATTTTGGGATTTTCAAGTAATGGTTTTGCAAGATCTAAAATAATTTTTAAATCATCGCTGCCAAAATTGTTTTTAGACTTATCACCATATTGGACTGGTATATACACACCCTCATCTTTTGCAGTTGAAAAGCTCATTCCAACCAATGCTGTTTGCATAGGAGAAACAGAATCTGTTTCAAGATCAAAAGAAATGAGTTTTGATTTAGACAATGTTTTAAAGTATAACTTTAACTCATCGATATTAGTAATTGTATTATAATTCTTATCATCTTTGCTCTCTTCTACAATTGGGCTACCGCCAAATCCCTCCAATTGCTTTATGAGAGCATTGAATTCCAATTCAATGAATAGATTTGTCAGTGCATCTAAATCAAAGTCTTTACGTTCAAATTCAGATATTTTGCAGTCCAAATCCATATCAGTAATAAGGGTAACTAACTCCTTACTTAAATGGGCATTCTCCACTCCATTAAGCAATCCTTCACGCGCTCGTTTATTCGAAACATTTTCGGCATTTTCCAGTGATTTCTCCAACGAACCGTATTCATTCACTAATTTAGCTGCCGTTTTCTTTCCTACACCCATTACGCCGGGAATATTATCAGATGAGTCACCCATGAGGCCTAAATAATCGATAAACTTATCCGGAGGAACTCCCCATTTTTCCTGGACTCCTGCAGAATCAATTATTTTAATATCTGTTGACCGATTAATGGGAGAATAGAGAAAAACGTGATCCGTAATTAATTGTGCAAAATCTTTATCACCACTGAAAATATATACATCAAGTCCTTCCGCTTCTCCCTCTTTGGCCAATGTGCCAATTACATCGTCAGCTTCAAAACCAGCTTTACTGATGTTTGGAAGATTCATAGCCTCTAATATTTTCCAAAGGAGATCCAATTGGTCCTGTAATTCCTGTGGCATTTCATCACGATTTGCTTTGTATTCCGGATATCGCTTGTGCCTGAATGTCTTTTCTTTGCGATCAAATGCTGTGGCGATATAATCAGGGTTTTCTTTTCGAATGAGTCGAAAGATCATATTAATGAATCCGAATAGTGCGCTGGTATGCTGACCGGAAGTTGTAATAAGCGGATTACGGATCATGGCGTAATGTGCACGAAACAGCAAGGCATAGCCATCTATAAGGAAAAGTCGTTTACGTTGGGATTTTTTGGTTGACATTAGAGCATGAAATTAATCATAATACTCTCGGAAAGCACCGTATGAATATGATTTTTATTGTAATTTTATTACTTAATCAAGAGGAATCAATGGAATCATATAAAATTACAAAACAAAATAAATTAATACGAATTTCTAAAAAAGCAGATTACAGTAAGGAAACAATCCATGCCATCATTGATGAAGCATTATTTTGTCATCTCGGAATTATACATGATGGCAAACCAGTCGTTATACCTACGATTCATGCACGAATGGGAAATGATTTGATTTTTCACGGATCTGGTGCCAGCAGATTAATAAAATCATCCCATAATACTGATATGTGTGTTACCATAACATTAATGGATGGCCTTGTACTTGCTCGTTCACACTTTAATTCTTCAATGAATTACCGCTCTGTCGTGCTTTTTGGTCAAGGAGAAATGATCACTGACGAAATTGAACGCATGGATGCTTTCGAAGCTATTACAGAGCATATTGCTCCCGGACGTTGGAACGATGCTCGCCAACCCAATCAAATAGAATTAAAGCAAACAGCTGTTTTGAAAATGCCAATAGACGAAGCTTCAGCTAAAATCAGTTCAAAGTTCCCCGAAGATGAAACAGAAGATTATGATTTGAATGTTTGGGCGGGAATCATACCCATTAATCAAACCTTTGGAGAACCAAAAGATGATCCGCAATTAAAAGACGGGATTGACTTGCCGGAATATTTGAAGAAGTATAATAGAGGTTGAAAAACTAACCATATTATCTTAAAATTATTCAACATGAATAAAAATGCATATTTATATTATTGAAGAATTAAAAAGGGGCTTATTATGAAACTATTTATATCTACTTTTATTATTTCCTCTCTCCTCTATTCTCAAAGTGAGGTAACAGTCGACACACTGCTCACTAATCAAGAAAAAATGCTTATTAACCAGCAAAAGATCTTAAGTGAGGTCGTATATGTAAATCCATTATTGAATATGAAATACGGAATAGAGTTCAATCCAGCTTATTTTCTGATATCATCGGCATCAAATGAAGGATTTGTTTTATCGGGAAGTTTTTCACTTTTTTCTATTTCTGAAAAAGCTGAAATAGCGTTTCCTATATATTTTTCTAAAGGTGAAGATGATTTAAAGATTCTTCACATTGATAGTCATTACAGATTTTTTACAGGAATACATCGAAATGGCTTTTACTTTAGCGCAGGATTAAGATATACATTTTTAGAAGGAAGAGAAGGAGGAGATTTTTTCGGTTTCACTTGGGAAGAATCCGAAGAAATAATAAACATTTCAAAAATTGGATTAACATTTGGTATTGGATACCGAAGGTATGGTAATAATGGTTGGTATTGGGGAACTAGTTTGTTTGGAGGCAGATATTTTACGGATAAAGAACTCTCTATTATTGGCGCTGGTGCTGCAGACGGCAATGCAATTATTGATATAGAATTATTAAAAATTGGAAAGATGTTTTAATTATTTATCTTTTCTGCCAATTCAACCAGCACTCCACCGGTACTTTTTGGGTGGATAAATGTCACTAAATACCCTTCAGCTCCGACTTTTGGTTCATTGTAAATCACAGTTATATTATTTTCCTTCAACTCAATAATGGCTTTGTGGATATCGTCCACTTCAAAACAAATATGATGAACGCCCGCTCCCCTTTTGTCAATATACTTGGCAATGGTGGAGTCATTACTCATCGCTTCCAATAATTCTATTTTCCCTCTACCGGTATCGTAAATATCCGTGGTCACTTTTTCAGAATCCACTGTTTCAGTCCCGGTATGATCCAGCCCTAAAATATGCTTCCAAAATGGAGCATCCTCTGCCAATGAGTTGACAGCAATTCCGATATGTTCTATTCCTTTGATCTTCATTTAGATAGTATGTCATCCTGATTCCAAATTATTGGAAGAAGGATCTCAAGCATTAACTAAAATAATAACATTTGAGATTCTTCTTCACTCAGTTCATCAGAATGACATGTTTATTTTAATCCTTTATACGTTGAATTTAATTGCAAGCCCAATCCATGTCCATCAGGAATAATCACACGCCCTTCTTCAATCAGCACACCAATATATGGATCATTATCGATTAATAAATTCCCGTCCAAGTCTACGTAATCCACTAATGGCGCTAAATGAGTAGCAGCTGTTATACCAATTGAGGATTCCACCATACACCCCAGCATAATCTGCAAATCACGTTCACGAGCCATATCAATCATCTGTTTTGCTTTAAGCATACTGCCGCATTTCATGAGTTTAATGTTGATACCATCAAACGCATGGGCAATTTCAGGTATATTTTCAGGATAGAGACAGTTTTCATCCGCAATTAAGGGTAAGGGTGACTTTTTCCTTAATTCTGCTGTTTCATGTACTTTTTCAGCCGGCAATGGTTGTTCCACAAATTCAACATTCTGATCAGCTAACCATTTGCACATAGTTTCACCGGAGTCCAAGTCCCATCCTTCATTGGCGTCTACGCGAATTACTTTATCCGTTTCAGTCCGAATGGCATGGATGATTTCTTTATCGTTTTCAGAACCCAATTTCACTTTAAGAATATGATACGGTTTGGCTTCTTCCACTTTTTGTGCAATTAGATCCATATCTCCAATAGCGATAGTAAATGATGTAAGTGGTCCAACTTTTTCTTCCACTCCAAAATAATCTTTCATTGCCATATTTTGTGATTGGGTCCACCAATCTAAGTATGCCATACTAAAAGCTACTTCCAGTGCTTTTAAACCACCACATTGATATAAAACACTTTTTTCAAATAGTTCAGGCGATTCAATTTGTGAAGGTAAATCAATTCCTTTTTCAATTGTTTTTATTATCAATTCAGTTGATTCGCCGTAACGTTCTGATGGTGATGCTTCTCCACGTCCAAGAATCCCGTCTTGTTCTAAATAGACAAAAATTTCAGGATATGTTTCATGTGTATTTCGTGAAATTCCAAAGGGATGTGTGCAACGCACATTGTATTGGGTAAAACTTAATTTCATTGTTTAATAAATAATTTAAGAACGGAAATTGGCTTTCCGCTTTTCTACAAATGCAGTCATACCTTCTTTTGCTTCATCCGTGCTAAATAATTTTGCAAATGCGTCTACTTCAACAGCTAAACCATCCTGAATTGATTTATTAAAACTTTCGTATATACATTGCAACGAAATGGCAATAGCTTTTGGACCATTTTTAAGAATTATTTTGCCAATCTCTTTACAGGAATCCAAGAGTTCATCTTGAGCAACAACGTGATTAACTAATCCTATTCGATGCGCTTCATCAGCAGATATGTGGTTTCCTGTAATGATTAATTCATTAGCGATTCCTGTACCCACAATCTTTGGCAAACGCTGAGTTCCACCCCATCCAGGAATAATGCCTAATAAAACTTCTGGCTGGCCAAAAACGGCATTTTCACTGGCAATGCGGATATGACATGCTAAAGCAATTTCACAACCACCACCAAGAGCGAAACCATTAACAGCAGCGATAACTGGCTTCGGAGAGTTTTCGATGATTAATGTCATTTCTTGTCCGGCCTTCCCAAAATCCAAAGCGTCATTCGAATCCATCTGTTGCATAGCTTTAATATCTGCTCCAGCTACAAATGCTTTTTCACCACTTCCGGTCAAAATAATAACACCCACTTCATCATCTTGAATAAAGTCTGAAACAGCAGTTGATAATTCAGTCACAACACCGGCGTTCATGGCATTCAAAACATCGGGTCGATTGATCGTGATTACACCAATGCCATCTATTTTTTCTATTAACAGATATTCCATGAGATTCTTTTAATTATTTCCAAAATGTCCGGCTAAACAGCACCATAACAGTGAATATTTCCAGACGTCCTAAAAGCATACAAAAACACAACATCCATTTACCGAATGCCGGTAACAATGCATAATTATCCGTGGGTCCAAACGCACCTAAACCCGGGCCAATATTGCCAATGGCTGAAGCGGACGCGCCAATGGCAGATTCAAGATCAATGTTCATTGCAGTAAGAGCCATGGTTGTGATAGCAAAAATAGAAACGTAAAATAGAAAAAATCCCAAAGTATTGCGGATCACATCTTCGGAAATATAGCGACTGCCAATGCGAATAGGGATAATTGCTTTAAGATGAAGCATACGACGTGTTTCCTTCGCAGCATATTTGAACAAGAGCATAATACGAACAATTTTCATTCCACCGGTAGTAGAACCGCCCATACCGCCGACAAACATCATAAATAAGATCATAAATTGAGCAAAATATGCCCACAATTCATAATCTGCTGTAGAATAACCGGTACCGGTTAAAATTGCAACTGTCTGAAAGAGCGAATCACGGAAATGTTTTTCTGACCACTCATCACCACCTGCCGAAAGACTAGAGAAAATTAATAAAGTAACAATTGAAATAATGCCAAAATAGGTTAAAAATTCCTTATCTCGAAAATATGATTTCACATTTCCAGTCATTGCATGAAAATGAAGAGAAAAATTAACTCCTGCCAAAAACATAAAGAAAATGATAATATATTGGATTGCAGCACTGTCGTAATATCCAATACTTGCATTTTTAATTGAAAATCCGCCCGTTGGCATAGTGGTAAAAGAATGACAGATCGAATCAAACCATGGCATTCCACTGATGACTAATAACAAAATTTGAGTTGCAGTGAAACCTAGATAAACCATCCATAATATTTTAGCTGTTTCACGAACTCGTGGACGAATCTTATCAGAGACCGGGCCCGGCACCTCTGCTTTGAACAACTGGACGCCACCAACACCCAAAAGTGGTAAAATAGCAATATAGAAAACAATAATTCCCATACCGCCAATCCATTGAATAAAAGAACGCCAATACAACGTAGCGTGGGGTAAACTTTCAATCCCATTAGGGAGATGGGGTAATGTAACAGAACTGCCAATGATCGTAGCACCGGTTGTGGTTACACCAGACATCGATTCAAAAAATGCGTCAGTGAAATTCGGGATGATTCCAGAAATATAAAATGGCAGTGCACCAATCAATGCTGTTGTTATCCACGTAAAGGAAACAATGGCAAAACCATCTTTGTTGGTTAATTTTCTGTGTTTCCTTGTCGCTAACCAAGTAGGAATTCCTAATATAAAACAGATAAACAACGACCACAAAAAACCATTGAGATCGTTTTCACCATAACCATAGGCAATAGCTGCGGGGATCAACATTGATACCCCCAGTATCACTAATAAAGCACTTAAAATATTAAGAATTGTACGAAAATTCATCAGGCTCGGAAGAGCTTGCGGACAGCATTGAAGGCATCGTTTTTTGCAAAAACCAATGCAGTATCTTCAGCTGTCAGGCGGGAACTACCGCGGGCGATACTTAAATGACCATGATGATTTATTACGCCTACGATACTCCCCTTTGGAAATGATAATTCTGATAATTCCATTAGTGTTACACGGCTGCCCGGATCCGGTTGGAGTTCTATAACATCCACATCTATTTCATCAAACGTAAAGACAGATGTATCAGAAATATCACTTCGTATTTTGCGTAGAATAGTATTAACTGTGGACATATTCTTACTAATTATCGGGCCTATTCCCAACTCTTGAATAATGGGTAAAAATTCTGTGTTGCTAACATGAATAATTGCTTGTTTCACTCCGAAATGATGTGCTAAAAGGCCCGAAAGTATATTGGTTTGTTCATTTTCCGTTACAGTAATGAAATTGTCTATTTCATGAACGTTTTCTGATTGCAGAAATTCTATATCTGTACCATCTGCATTGATAACCATGATATTGTCCAAATGATTGGCTATATGTTCTGCTTTCTCTCTATTCCCTTCAACTAATCGTACATTCATATCTTCTTGAAGAGTTTCAGCTAGAGACCTTCCAATTTTACTTCCACCAATTATCATGACACGTTTGGAATACTCAGTGGTTTTACCCAGCAAAGTAATTAATTGGTTAACATGCTCAGTACGAATAATAAAATAAACAATATCTCCATCTTGAAATTTAAAATCAGACCAGGGCACAGTTGTTTCAGTATTCCGCAAAACAGCGATAATACCAAATTTATAATTTTCTGTTTGCTCGCAAATCTCTCTAACTGTTTTACCTATAATTTGAGAACATCCTTTTTCTAATCTAATACCAAGCATTTGCAGCCGACCATCTTCAAAATCCATCACTTGTGTCGCATATGGATGACGTACCAATCTGACGATTTCCTGACACGCTTCACGTTCGGGATGAATTACGAGATCAACTCCAAACTTTTCAGGTTTAATTATTGAATCTCTATCACTATACTGTTGATTTCGCAAGCGAGCAATTATATGCTTAGCGCCTAATTCATGAGCTTGTTGGGCGGCGATAAGATTCACTTCATCAATGCGTGTTAAACATAATACATAGTCAGCATCTTCGACGCGGGCTTTATGGAGTGTTTTGGGACTGGCACCGTTACCCTCGACTTCGATTGCATCGAGGTGTTCGGTAATTCGACGACATTTCTCGGGATTAATATCCACTGCAGTAATATCGTGACCGTCTTCGCTGAGAGCTTTAGCGAGGTGGAAGCCCACTTCGCCTACTCCTATTAATACTATCTTCATCAGGCTATTTTTATTAGTGCCAAGTGAGAATGTATACAGTTAATAATATAAGAAAAAAGAATTTTTATTAGACTGATACACGAATTATTTCTGCATTTAATGTGCTAAATTTATCTTCAATTTTTTCATAACCTCTATCAATATGATATATGCGGCTAACGTCAGTTTGTCCATCAGCCATGAGCCCAGCCAAAATTAAAGAAGCGCTCGCTCGAATGTCAGTAGACATCACTTGAGCTCCCTTTAACGATTTCACTCCTTCAATTGTAGCCACATTATCATGTAATGAAATTTTTGCCCCTAATCTATTTAATTCAGGTATATGAGTGAAACGATCATGATAAACAGTGTCTGTTACAACTGATTCTCCATTTGCAGAACACATTAGTGCCATCCATTGGGCTTGCAAATCTGTAGGAAAACCCGGATAAACTTCTGTTGTTACGTCAATAGCAATTATTTTATCCGCTTTCTTCATATGAATTTTTCCTGGCTCTGTTGTATAACTGGCACCACATTCTTCCAGTTTGTCTAATACAGTTTGAAGATGACTTGGTTCAACATGATTTAAAGTTATATCACCCAAAGCAACTCCAGCCATTAGAAAAGTACCCGCTTCAATGCGATCTGGGATAACTGTAATTTCTGTGGGATGGAGTTCAGTTACTCCATCAATAGTTAAAATATTTGTATTCAAACCTGTAATTTTTGCACCCATCATATTTAACATTTCACACAATTGTACAATATCTGGTTCACGGGCTGCATTTTCAATAACAGATGTTCCTTTTGCAAGTACAGCCGCCATTACAACATTTCCAGTGGCACCTACGGATGAATATTCAAATCGAATATGCGCACCATTCAAGGAAGATCCAGTCGCTAATATGTATCCTTGATTCAACGTCACATCTGCTCCAAGTTTTTCCATGCCCATTAAATGAAAATCAACAGGGCGAGGTCCCCAAGCACAACCGCCTGGCAATGATACCTTTACTCTCCCAAATCGACCCAATAATGGACCCATAACATAAAAAGAAGCTCTCATGGTTTTAACAAGTTCATACGGAGCTTCAAGTTTGTTAACTGTTGAACCATCAATTTTTAATGATCCATTATCAAATTCAACTTTAGCACCAATCATTTCAAGTAATCTGATCATTGTTCGAGTATCGCGCAAATCCGGCACTTTATGAATAGTTGTAACACCATTCGCAAGTAAGGCTGCTGACATCATTGGTAGAACCGCATTTTTTGCTCCACTTATATCAACTTCCCCTTTTAAAGGTTTTTTGCCCTGGATAATAAATTTATCCACGGACACCTTCCATCATTCCTTCTGCAGAAGCTATGGATAACGGCGTCATAGATTCGCCACTAAATAGTTGGGCAATAACGTGTATTTTTTCATCATTGTTCAAATAGCGAATCTTAACAATCGTTCTACCATCCTTTTGCATTTTTGAAATATGAATATGATTATTTGCTTTAGCCGCAATTTGAGGGAGATGTGATACGCAAATTATTTGTTTAGATTTAGAAAGTTTTAATAATGCTTCGCCAACTTTTTCTGCTGCAACCCCCGAAATACCTGAATCAATTTCATCAAAGACCAATGTGTCAACAGGATCAACTTCTTGAAAAATAGTTTTAATGGCCAGCATAATTCTAGAAACTTCACCCCCTGAAGCAACATCAGTTAAAGGTTTAGTCGCTTCTCCTGGGTTCGCACTTAAATAAAATTCAATTTGATCAAACCCTTTTGGGCCATATTTAACACTTTGACCATTTAATTCTATATCAGAACTATCCAAAGGGGTTAATTCCATTCTAACCTCAAATTTTGCTCCCGGAATATTTAAATTTGCCAATTCATTTTCAATTTTTATACATAATTCTTGAACTCTTTTTGAACGCATCTCATGCAAATTTAGTGAAATATTTTGATAGTCAGAACGATATGTGTTTATTTGTTCTTTTAAATCATCAATTTCATCTCCTAAAGATTTAAATGATGCAATTTCATTTTTAATCTCATCATGATATGATAGGACTGATTCCATTGTTCCACCATATCTACGCTTCAAACTCTCAATGTCTTGAAGCCGTGATTCTATTTTTTCTAATTGGGATGGGTCATGTTCAACTTGAGAAGCATATCTTCTTAATCCTTCAGAAGTATCCATAAGTGCAGTCAATGCTTCTTCTAATGATTTTAAATGGGGCATTATTTTTTCATCAATCGAACTCAAATTTTCTAAATCTTTATTTATGTCAGCCAACTCATTATACAGTGAGTTATCTTTTTCAGTTAAACGCACGTTTAAATCATATGCTGTAGATATCAATTTTTCAGCATTTTTTAAAATTTTGAATTCTGCTGTTATAAGTTCGTCTTCACCTTGTTGAGGATCTAACAATTCAATTTCCTGTAATTGAAAAAGAAGCAGTTCTTTTCGATCTGATGCTTCATTCTGTTTTATCATCGCATCCGCTAGATCATTTTTTGCTTTTATCAGATTTTTATATACTTCATCTAATTTAGTGACTTCCGAATCCAGGTTGGCAAATGTGTCAAGAAAATCAATATGTGTTTCATTGTTCATAATAAATTGCTGTTCATGTTGACCATGAAAGTCAGCAAAAGATTTTACTTGTTCTAAATAATCTTTCTCTTTGAAGGGCTCATCATTTAAAAATGATCTACTTCGTCCGGATTTATTTATTATTCTTCTGCATATTTTTTGTTCATTATTTATAGAAATATCAATTTCTATTATCGCTTTTTCTTCTCCACTACGAACTATCGTTCCTTTCACTTTTCCGCCCAAAGATGATCGGATAGCCTGAAGAAATATGGATTTACCAGCTCCAGTCTCACCTGTAATTACAGTTAACCCATTAAACAATTGTAATTCATATTCATCTAGAATAGCAAAGTTTTTAATTGCAATATTATTTATCATTGTTTTTCCTTAAACGATAATACATCGTTCCAGTAACCAATGAAAAACCAATTATATCAGCAATAACATCAAAAACGCTCGGAAATCGACCTGGAACAAACGATTGCCAAAACTCATCGAAAATAGCAAATAATATCAGTCCAATAATGGCGGGGAGATATACTTTTCCAAAACTCTTATAAGCTAAAAATCCCAAAATGCCATATTCCGCCATATGAAGAAGTTTATCTGGTGAAAGTATAATTAATTTAGGTAAGGATTTTCCAGGAATAGTTGAAGCAACAAGTATAGCCAAAATATATAATCCCATTCCTATTCTGTAATGGTTTTTATTCAAATGCATGTAAAACCTTTGGAAGCTCATCTAAAAGATCTGAAGCTATTAATCCACGTTGACCCTTTTCTATTACTTTATTATCAGCAGCTAATCCATGAATATATACACCCGCTTGAGCTGCTTGAAAACAATCCATTCCTTGTGAAACAAATGTACCCAATATTCCAGCTAAAACATCACCCATTCCCGCTGTAGCCATTCCTGGATTTCCACTTGAGTTCACGATTGCTTTGTCATTATAATAAGTAATAGTTGGTGCATTTTTTAGTACAAGTACGCCAGAAAAATTATCCATAAACTTTTCAACGATATCCGGAAAACTTTTAATATATTCCTCGCGAGTTATTTTCAATAGATTGCAAAATTCACCCTCATGAGGTGTAATAATAAATGGAGTTTTTATTTTATTAAAATTTTCCAGTTTTCCCTGGAAGAAACATAATGCATCTGCATCAATTATAAGTGGCTTATTGGCATTTAACACTACTTTTTCAACCATTTTAATAGTGTTTGGGGAGCGACCTAGACCTGGACCAATGACAATTGCATCGCACCATTGGATTTTATCTTTGATAATTTCAAAACTATCCGAAATTAAAAATCCATTCCCATCATCCGGGCAACCAATTGTCATTCCTTCAATAATGGTTTTTTCATAAATATCTTCTATGGATTCTGGAGCGCAAGTAATTGTTAATCCTGCACCGGATCTCAATGAACCAAAGGTACTTAAAACAGCTGCACCTGTCATCCCTTTTGAACCAGCAATTAATAATACTTTCCCTTGTTGATGCTTATAGGTATCTGTTTCAATCTTTGAAAGTAAATCAGAAATATCCGACTCTTCAAATCTGCTCCATTTTAGACCTGACAAATCATCTATAATATTCGGAAAACCAATATCGACTGTTTTTATTTTACCCGTATGATCTTGGCCTTGCTTCATAATAAGACCTAGTTTAGGAAATCCCATTGTAATCGTTTTTCCAGCTTTTACGGAATGAGAGGCTGCCATTCCGTTATTCCCATTAATTCCAGTTGGACAATCAACCGCTAATACAATACAATGCAATGCATTCATCCACATCGTCCATTTTAAAATGTCATCTTTTAGCTCACCTTTACACCCAGTACCCAATAATGCATCAATAACGAGATCACATTCAAAATCAATTGGCGGATTTTTACTATAATGAATTGTTATATCTTTTTCGACACACACATTATGAAAATGGGCAGAGTCACTCTTTATGAGTTCTTTATCAACACTAGTAAAAATTTGAACGGAATATTTATCTAACCATGCAGCAGTTGCAAACCCATCTCCTCCATTATTTCCTTTTCCACAGATAATAATTATCCTGGGATCATGAATTTCTGCTACAATTGTTTTTACGTTTTCTGCGATTTCTTTTCCCGCTGCACCCATTAAATCAATCCCGGAAACACCATAATCCTCCATGGATTTTTGATCTAATTCAGAAGCTTGTACAGCAGTGATAATTCTCATGATTATTTAACGATTATAGCTGTTGCAATAGCTGTATCCTGTGTGTGTGATATTGAAACTTTACACAATAAACCTGTATATGGTTTTCCATGCAATTGGACGATTGGCTCACCGTCTTGTCCAGAAATAATTTCCATATCTACCCATGAAATCGAAGATTTTATACCAGAGGTCATTAGCGCTTTTTTTACTGCTTCTTTAGCAGCAAATCTTCCGGCGTAATGAATAACGGGATCAGCTTTCCCCTTACAATACAGTTGTTCTTTGTTAGTATATGTACGATGAATAAAACGATTTGGATGGTCAGCGATTACTTCCCTGATTCGGGAGATGTCTACAATATCAGTCCCAATAAATATTTTAGGCGGCATTCAACTTGGAGACAATATCGACAATTTGATGAATATCATCTACGTCCCAGTCAGCTCCAGATTCAATGGTTCCAAATGTATCGCCATAGCGAGCAAAAATTGTTTTTATTCCAAGCTGCTTTGCTCCTTCTACATCTCTTTCAGGCCAATCCCCAATCATTAACGTATTTTCGGCAGAACTATTTAATTTATCTAAAGCCATTTTGAAAGGAATGGGTGATGGTTTGCGAGCACCTGTATCATCAAATGTAAGTACAACATCAAAAATATGATGTAAGTTCAAATAATATAACCTCATCCACGCTTCTCTGCCGGGCGCATCTGAAACGATTGCTAATTTTATATTCATTTTCATCAGTTGGCTTAATGTATTATTTACATTTGGATATACTTGGAGATTCGCTTCTCTAGCCCGTCTATATGAAACTATGCCTGCAGCTAGAAGTTTATTATCTACATGACCTATTTTTTCTGTAAGATATAAATCAAATATTTGCTGATTTTCCCAGCCTTTTTCATTATACATTTCAATTATACGATCATAGGCTTCGTCTGAATCAATATCCAAGCCTGCTTCTTGCATTCCAGTAATTGCTGCCTTTACAGCAAACTCCTTCATTTTCATAAAGTCTAGAAGGGTGTTATCAAGATCAAATATGACTGCCTTAATCATCGGGGAAACTTACATGAAATGTAAGTTTAAAATTTACTTTTGATATTTAGCAGGGTTACGAACTTTGTCAAGTTCATATTCAGCACTCTTGCGCCAAGATCGGTCATTGCGAGCTTTTTCCAGAGCATTTTCTGCTGCCCGTTTACTCCCACGGCCTTTGCACCATTCAGCCACACCTAATTCCAGCCAGCCTCCGCCGAAACTCGATTTCTTATCAGTACATTTACGTGCTGCACGTTTGGCATTTTCACAATCACCTTGAGCATTATACGCAATAGCTAAACGATACCAACCCATATATTTTTTCTTGTCAAGTGATGTAGCCATTTCAAGATTAGGAATGGCAAGATCGAATTGTTCTTGTTCGGAAAATAGTATTCCCAAACTTAAATATCCTTTGGCATAGTTTGGATTTATCTGGATTGCAGTATTCAACATAGACTCAGCTTTGTCGTAATCTTTTTTATTAATATAAATATTACCCATGGCTCCATATGCTTTATCGTAACCAGGATGAATATCAACTGCCGATTCAAGTGATAATAAAGCACCGTCATTATCGCCAATCGCTTTTTGAGATAAGGACATGGCATAAAAACCTTTATAAAAATCAGGTGCTATATCTAACGCTTTTAGATAGTGCACAATTGCAGCTGATTTATCACCCATCTTAGATTTAATAACACCAATTTGATAATGAGCCTGATAAAAAGTTTCATCTATAACTAGAACTTCATCATAAGCTCCTAATGCACCTTCAAGATCACGACGACGATATGAATCATTACCTTCGTTGAATTTCTTTTTAGCAACGTTTGCAATTGCAGTTCTTGCATTTTCATGTAATTGATTTAATTCAAGAGCATTTTTAAAATTTTCAACCGCATTTTTAAAATCTTTTTCTCTAAATTTCACCAAACCCATGCTGTACGCAGCTTCTGCAAAATATGGAAATTTCTCTAAAACAACACGATATGATTCAAATGCTGCGGACAAATCACCTGATTGCATATTTCGCTGACCATCAGCCATTAATGTATTAATTTCATTTAAGCGTTCAAATTCTTCACGGAATTCCTGATTTTCAGGATCTGTATCAATTGCTTTACGAATGAATTCTTGGGTTTTTTGCATGTCACCATTGCGTAAATGGACTTTTGATAATGCAATCATCGCCAGAGCAAATGTTGGGTCTGCTTGCAGTGCTTCTTCTAATGAAGTTTGAGCTCCTACAAGGTCACCATTGTTCATCATCTCTAAACCATTTTGTAACAAAATATCAGGTGTTTGAGCTGAAATGAATGAGAATAGTATGAATTGTATTAGATATTTTTGCATAGTTCCTTCTATTTGTTTATGTGCCGAAGGCCGGACTCGAACCGGCACAAGGTTTCCCCCACTGCCCCCTCAAGACAGCGTGTCTACCAGTTCCACCACTTCGGCTAGTGTTTTATTCAAGATCATCAATTTTCAGCGAGGCAGGCAAAGATAAGTCGAGGACTCGTTCTTCGGCATCTCTTTTTAAAATAGATTCTGTTTGTACATCTGTAGGTGAGCTAAATATTCCTATAAATAATGCTAAAAACATATAAACAGTAGCAAACCATAAAGTCATTTTACTCAAAATAGTTGCCGCACCACGACCGCCAAAAATAGCATTAGATGCTCCGCCACCTATAGTACCAGATAGTCCCCCACCCTGACTGGATTGCATTAAAATGACGCTCACCAATAGAATACATATTATTGTATGAATAGTAATTAAAAATCCGATCATTTTGATTCCTTTATATAATTTTCTATCTGTTGAATAATGGATATAAACTCATCAGCATTCAAACTTGCGCCACCAATTAAATATCCATTCACATCTTTTATTTTAAGTAATTCACTCACATTCTTACTATTGACTGAACCCCCATATAAAATGGGAATATTGTCAGCATTACCCATTTTTATTCCAGCGATAGAATTTCGTACAGAAACATGAGCTTCCGCAATCTGATCAGGCGTTGCTCGTTCTCCTGTTCCAATAGCCCATACAGGTTCATATGCAAATATCATTTTATTGATTTCCTCCCCAGATACACTTTCTAAACCAATTTTCAATTGGTTCTCTAAAACCGCCAATGTTTCATTATTTTTTCTTTGTTCAATTGTTTCACCTATGCACAATATGGGTATTAATCCACTTGATAGTGCTTTTAAAACACGTTTGTTCACCATTCTATCTGTTTCGCCAAAAAGATGTCGACGTTCTGAATGTCCAACAATAACATGTGTAACACTACACGAAAGTAACATCTCTGCAGATATTTCTCCTGTATAAGCACCGCTTTCTTCCCAAAACAAATTTTGTGCGCCCAGTGCATAAGGAGTCTCTTCAAGTAGACTCTTCATTGTAAAGAGTGCCGAAAATGGCGGGCAGAATATAACTTTTGATTCGGGGATTTCCAAAAGCAAATTCGTGAAATAATCCATGTACTCGCTACATTCTTTCAGCGTCTTATTCATCTTCCAATTTGCTGCTATATAAAATTTATTTTTCATAATTAACCTAATGCTGTAAAAGCCGGCAATGATTCACCACATAATAACTCAAGAGAAGCACCTCCTCCTGTAGAAACATGTGATACATTTCGTTGATAACCGTATGAACGTATAGCTGCTGCTGTATCTCCTCCACCAACAATAGTTATTTGACCTGCATCTGCTTCAGTTAATTCAACTAATTTTTCAGCAATCGAACTCGTTCCTTTAGAAAAACAATCTTTTTCATAAACACCCATAGGCCCATTCCATAAAATTGTATTCGATGAAGAAATAATTTTTCGAAATCGTTCAATCGATCTTGGTCCAATATCTAATCCCATCATTGTCTTTGGAATTTTTCTGCGGGAATAAATCTTTATCGATTCACTTTCAATATTTTTTGCACATATAAAATCTGATGGGAAAACTAATTTCGCTTTCTGGTTTTTAGCTTCTTTTATTATCTGCGATGCAATTGCTACCCCATTTTCATCAATTAAAGATTTTCCAATTTCCTCTCCTTTAGCTTTAAGAAACGTAAACACCATCCCGCCACTAATTATGATAGTATCAGCTTTATTCAAAAATCGCTGGATTAAAGATATTTTCGTCCCAATTTTGGATCCTCCTAAAATGAGAGTTACCGGACGACGTGGGCGATCAAATGATTCCTTCAAATACTTTAATTCTTTTTCCATTAAAAACCCGATGCCTTTTTGTTTGAAATGATCCACAATACCTACATTTGATGCATGGACACGGTGCGCTGTACCAAAAGCGTCATTTATATATATTTCTCCATGCTTGGCCAACAACATTGAAAAATATGGATCATTCTGGGTTTCTTCATTATGAAATCGAAGATTTTCTAATAAATGAACCTCGCCGGCACTGATTCCTAAAGACGTATCTCTCGCATCTTCACTAATACAATCATCAGAAAATTTTATGGGCATTTCTAACATATCAGACAGCGTTTCACCAACCGGCATTAAACTTAAGTCAGCATCAACTTTTCCATTGGGCCTACCCAAATGTGACATTAATACTACTCCTGCACCTTGTTCTAAACAATATTGAATCGTGGGTAATGTAGACTGTATCCGAAAATCATCCACAACTCGTCCATTATTAATTGGAACATTAAAATCCACTCGCATTAAAATACGTTTATTTTTTAAATAAAATGTATGTAGAGGTTTAATCATAATTAATGAGTATCCATTGGAGTCGAAACCGTTAATGCGCTTACTTGAGCAGCGCCAGCTTTTTTTAAAGAAAGTGCGCAGGCGGACATTGTTGATCCTGTAGTCAACACGTCATCGAATATTACAATCGACATATTCTCTACATTCCTCTTAACAGAAAAGGCATTATCCATGTTCGTTTTTCGTTCTTCTTTATTTAATGTTGTTTGTGATACAGTAAAACGATTACGCATTATAATCTGTTTTTTAAAAGGGATATGCCATATTTCTGCTGCACCTTTACCAATCCACTCTGCTTGATTATAACCACGATCACGTAATTTTACACGATGAAGTGGTACAGCGGTCAATAGATCAACATGTCCAAAAGTTTCGGGAGATATTAATTGACCTAAATGCCGACCCAATTCTAACCCTAATTTAGCTCTATCATTATATTTCAAGGAATGAATAAGATCATCTAATCCTTGAGTAAAATACCAACCGGAATGAGCGGCGTCTAATCCATCAGAAACCAATAATTTATTTATTCTGTTCGATTTTATTATAGGTATGAAATTTTCTTTACACTTTGAACAAAATGCATTCCTATTAGTATTAATAAATTGATTACATATTAAGCACATGTTTGGATAAATAAGGTCCAGACAAATATAAAATAAACTCTTCAATAAATTCACGTCAGCTAAAATTACATTATATTATTATCATTTTCTATGCTATGTAAACAATTTTCAGGTTAATTTTTAACATCATGGAAGTTAGAAAGGGAACACCTGCCGATAAGCACACGCTCCAGGACTTAATCCTACACAGGGTGCATGAGATCTTACTGATCGCTAGTGCGTACGATGCCTTCGTTATGGAGGAGGATGGTGGCTTGACGGAACAAGTCCTCCATGAATATATGGGTATGAGTTTTGGAAATGCACCTCGTATATGGAGAGCGGAAACTGCTGCAGAAGCAATGCAGATGCTAAAGGAAACGCAGTTTGATCTTGTATTGGTCATGATGCGCATTTCGGACACGGATCCTAAATCAATCGCTACTCAAATCAAAAATTTCAACAATTCAATTCCCATTATTTTATTGGCATTTGATGAATCTGAATTAAAACAACTCCCAGATAATTTACTTGGTACGTCTATTGATCAAGTTTTTATTTGGTCAGGGAATGCTAATGTCTTTATCGCAATTGTAAAGCAACTTGAAGATAAACTCAATATTGAACGAGACGTACAAATAGGAGATGTACGTTGCATTATTTTAATAGAAGATCGCCCTAGATTTTATTCCACTATCCTGCCGTTGATTTATAAAGAAATAACGCGCAACATAAAACGATTAATGGATAAAAGTTTAAATGATGCTGAACGATTACTGCATATGCGTGCAAGACCTAAAATTCTTTTAGCTACAACCTATGAAGAAGCTCAAGAATATTTTAATAAATATCAAAGAAATACACTTGGGATAATTTCTGATATTCGTTTTCCCAAAAATGGAATTCATGATCATGAAGCAGGTCAATCGTTCGTCCGCTGGGCAAGATCTAAAGACCCTTCCATTCCAATCCTTTTACAATCTACTCATAAAATCAATGCTCAATTAGCAAAAGAGCTCAATGTTAATTTTGTTCATAAAAAATCCAAAACACTCTTGCAAGAATTACGTGATTTTATCATTTCAAATTTTGGTTTTGGAGATTTCATATTTCAAACTCCTGATGGAAAAGTTATTGATCATGTAACAGATTTAAAGGGATTAAAAAATGCCATTGAAAGCATTCCTTATGAATCACTAGAATTCCATGCTGGAAACCATCATTTTTCTAATTGGTTAGCTGCAAGAGGTGAATTCATCCTAGCATCTAAAATCAGACCTTTGAATTTCAGGGATTCAACTGATTCATTAAAACATCGCAAATTATTAATTGAATTAATTGACGAATCGATTATCTTAAAAAAAGAATTGCACGTCGTAGAGTTCGACCCTGCAAATTTTGATCCCAATAAGAATTTTATGCGTATTTGTCCCGGTTCTTTGGGTGGTAAAGCACGAGGAATTGCTTTTTCTAATTCATTATTAAGTGAAAGTAATCTTGAAAATAAATTTCCTAATGTAACAATTCGTGTCCCTAAATCGTATGTGATTGCAACTGCAGAATACGATACATTCATGCGTGATAATAATATTTGGAAAAAAGCAGTCAAGTCCAAAACGAATAAAAAGATCGACACATTATTTCAAAAAGCAAAACTTTCGCAATCTATTCTAAATGCATTACAAGCTATCATTTCAGAAATTAAACGCCCTATTGCTGTACGATCGTCCAGTCTATTGGAAGATTCCCAGTATCAACCGCTTTCGGGAGCATACGCAACGTATATGCTTCCCAATAGTGATTCCAATTCGAGCGTTCGACTCAAAGAATTATGTTCTGCGGTTAAGCGTGTATACGCATCAATGTTTCATAAGGAAGCTATTGCTCTAATCGATTCTTCTGTACATTCATTAGAACAAGAAAAAATGGCAGTTATCATTATGGAATTAATTGGCCAATCTATAAATAATCGCTTCTACCCAACCTTTAGCGGCACAACCCAGAGTTTTAATTATTATCCAGTGTCTTATATGAAGCGCGAAGAAGGAGTTGCATATGTTGCAATGGGACTTGGGAGAACAGTAGCAGAAGGTGAAAAGTCACTTCGCTTCTCACCAAAATATCCGGCGATTCTTCCTCAATATTTTTCAATAAAATCAACATTGGCAAATTCACAAAATTCATTCTATGCATTGAATTTGACTAAAAATGTAAAAACTCTCTTGAATGGTGAAATGGAAAACCTCGATTTGTATGATCTTCAAGTAGCCGAAAATGATTCAGTACTTTCCTGGGTTGGAAGTGTTGTTTCCTACGAAGATAATGTTCTACGGAATTCTCTTAAACACAAAGGTACACGAGTCATTACGTTTGCTCCTGTTTTAAAATTCGGACTATTTCCTCTAGCTGAAATCTTGAATAGTCTCCTGGAGATAGGAAAACGTGCTTTAGGATGTGAAGTCGAAATCGAATTCGCCGTAAACCTTTTCAAGGATAAAAATCAAAAGCCAGAATTTTGTATTTTGCAAATTAAACCAATGGTATTGGGTGTTTCTGAAGATTTAACCCACCATATAGAATTAACCAAAGAAAATGTATTCTGTCATAGCTCATTGACTCTTGGAAATGGTCAGTTTAATAATATAAGAGATATTATTTTTGTTGATCCAAATAAATTTAAATCTTCCCAAAGTAAAGAAATTGCCAAAGAGATTGAAACACTCACAGCTCAAATCAACTCAAAAACCCCCTACATACTTGTAGGTCCTGGGAGATGGGGAACAGCAGACCCTTGGTTGGGTATTCCGGTGAAATGGCAGCAAATAAGCGGTGCAAAAATTATCGTTGAAGTAGGACTACCTGAATTCCCAGTAGATCCATCATTTGGAAGTCATTTCTTCCAAAATGTAACATCTATGCGATTAGGATACTTTACAGTAAATCATAAAACGAAAGAAGATTTTGTGGATACTGACTGGCTTAAAGATCAACAGATAATTCAAGAATTAAAATTCACTCAATGGATACATACTGAAGAACCTCTATCTGTCATTATTAATGGGCATTCAGGTGAAGGACATATATTAAAACCAATACCTAAATTACCCGAATCCATGGATGAACATGAAACAACTGGTATATAATATAAAAGGGGCAATCGCCCCTTTTTTTATTGGAATGACTTAATTTTAATTACACAACACCTTGATCTAACATCGCATCAGCAATTTTAATAAATCCAGCAATATTTGCACCTTTTACGTAATTTGTGTAATTGCCATCTTTGCCATGTTCAACGCAGGAAGTATGTATATTTTTCATAATGACGTGGAGTTTATTATCCACTTCTTCTCTGCTCCAATTTAGTCGCATACTATTTTGGCTCATTTCCAGTCCAGAGGTAGCTACTCCACCCGCATTAGCTGCTTTACCCGGACCAAAAAGAATTTTGTTCTCAATAAAAACATCAACTGCTTCCGGTTCTGTAGGCATATTTGCACCTTCTGAAACACATATACAGCCATTTTTTACAAGTTTTTTTGCTTCATCGCAACTAATCTCATTTTGAGTTGCTGATGGTAGTGCTACATCGCATGGTATTGACCATGGTCGCTTATCTTCTAAATATGTACAATTGTATTCTTTTGCATATTCACTAATGCGACCACGCTTAATATTTTTTAATTCCATAACAAAAGCAAGTTTTTCTGCATCAATTCCATCGGGATCATGAATACTTCCGCTTGAGTCAGAAAGAGTGACAACCTTTCCACCTAATTCATTGACCTTTTCAACTGAATATTGGGCTACGTTTCCTGATCCGGAAACAGCGACTGTTTTACCGTCAAAAGAATCACCAAAAGCCATAAGCATTTCCTGCGCAAAATACACATTACCATACCCCGTTGCTTCAGGGCGTATCAAACTGCCCCCCCAATTAAGACCTTTGCCAGTAAGAACACCGGTAAATTCATTTCGAATACGTTTATATTGACCAAACATATAACCAATTTCTCTACCACCTACACCAATATCACCAGCTGGTATATCTGTTTCAGGTCCAATATGTCGACAAAGTTCAGTCATAAATGATTGACAAAAGCTCATAACTTCATTATCAGATTTTCCTTTGGGGTCAAAATCGGAACCACCTTTTCCACCCCCCATGGGTAGAGTGGTCAGACTGTTTTTGAATACTTGTTCAAAACCCAAAAATTTCAGAATACTTAAATTGACTGATGGATGAAAACGCAGCCCACCTTTATAGGGACCAATAGCCGAATTAAATTCAACCCTAAAACCACGGTTAACTTCAACCTCCCCTCTGTCATTTCTCCAAGGAACACGAAAAATAATTACCCGTTCAGGTTCTATTATACGATCTAAAATTCTTGCGTGTATATAATGAGGGTTTTCCGAAATGAAATCCCAAATACTGCTTGTGAATTCTTCGACAGCTTGATGAAATTCATTTTCACCAGGGCTACGAGTCACGACTGTGTTCATGAAATCTCTTACTGATGTATACATAAATACTCCATTTAATTGTCAAAATTTTAGCGGAAATTACGGAGCTAAACATATTGAACAATCAATATTTTACTGACTTTTGCCTTTGGTTTTCCTAACGTGTGAATCTAATTTTGCGGGTTCATTTATTAGTAAAATTATTATAATGGCGGCGTAGCTCAGTTGGTTAGAGCACCGGAATCATAATCCGGGTGTCCGGGGTTCGAGTCCCTGCGCCGCTACAAACAAAAAAAGCCTCATCCAAATAAACCGGATGAGGCTTTTATGTATTACTATATAACTAAAATTAATTCAGTTTAGTAACATTAGCAGCTTGATCACCTTTGGGACCGGATACTATTTCATACTCTACTTCATCGCCTTCATTGAGGGTTTTAAAACCGTCTCCGTTTAACGAGCTGAAATGTACGAATACATCTTTATCATCTTCGTTTGAAGTGACAAAGCCGAATCCTTTTTTGTCATTAAACCACTTTACTTTACCTTGTACCATTTAAAGTACCTTTCATTTTATTTTCAAATAAAAGATATGTTTCTAAACTTAACTAAAAAAATCACGATTGTAAATATTCGTGTGAAATATTATTCTTTTAAACCAAGTTTCTTAAAACAACTATCTTAACTGCCCGGAATTTATTGAATTATCTAAATACAAGCATACATTTAATTAAAAGTAACTTTTTACTTAATTTCCAAACAATTCATATGGATAATTATCATTATCAATCAATTTTTGAATTTCTCCTTGAACAAAAGGTTTGTCTTCTTTGTATGTAACTCCAAACCAGGATGACTCACTTCGTAAAACAATCACCACTTCCCTATTGCTCTGAATGAGATCATTTATAACCGATGGAATCAAAAATTCACTTTTTAATTCACTCCCCTCACCCATTAAAAACTCAACAAACATTTCTTGCAAATAATTAAAAAGTTTGGGAGTATAACCCCACATATTCATTGAAACAGGTTCTGTCCCATTTAATTCAATATTTCGATTAGATGAAACACCATAATCTGTTTTTTGAAGTTCTGATGTTTCTATAACTGTTTCGAGTTTATCATTATTTACCATGCATAAACCACGCGTAACACCTCCAAAAGATGATAAAGTTTTATCTAATCGAAATGCGACCATTGAAAATGTATTTGCTCCATTATTATAATAATCTGCAATAACCATAAATGATTCTCGACCATAATAATCATCCCCATTAATCACAACAAACGGCTCATTAATCAAATCAATTGCCGATAAAATTGCATGCCCAGTCCCCCACGGTTTTATACGTTCATCAGGACATTCAAAACCGTTAGGTAATGCATCTAATTCTTGGAATGCAAATTCCACCTGAATTTTTCCAGCATATTTATTGGTTATCTTATTTCTGAAATCATTTTCAAATTCTCTGCGAATAATAAATACAACTTTACTAAAACCAGCTTTAATGGCATCATAAACTGAATAATCAATAATTGTTTCACCATTTGGGCCAATTGAATCTAATTGCTTAAGACCTCCATATCGTGAGCCCATTCCGGCTGCCATAATTAATAGTGTAATATTTTTCATTAAATAAATTATCCTTCAATAATTGACGAAGTTAATCAATTCTAGTTCCATCATCAGACTGAATAATATAGGATTTTCCTCCAACCCGTTCAATCGCTTCAGCAACTTCCTCGAAGTTTTCCGGTGCATAAGCAAACATACAACCGCCACCGCCGGAACCGTTGATCTTGCCGCCCAAAGCACCTACGTCGATGGCAGCATCCAGCATAGATTCAATTTTCGGTGTGCTGACTTGAAGTACATCTCTTAAAATTGTATGATGTTGTGAAAGTAGATTCCCGATCTTTTCATGATTTGGCTCACTCTTTTTTAATTCCAATAAAGCAGTTTCTAAAATATTCTTGTTTTGAAGGGTTCCATTAAAAAGGCTATTTTCATTTTCTGTTAAATTAGTTAAATCCAAATCAACATTGCTGGAATGAATATAAAGATTTGGATTTCTAACTTTTAATTTTTCAATTATTTCAAGCCGCGAATCGCGACAACGGCGAAGAATATTCATGGTTTCTTTCGGTTCGCAGGAATCGCCTAATACGAAAGTCCCCAGTTTTGGATTTAAAGATTCAATAGCAATGTCCGGTTCGGACTGTAAATAAATCAGATGTCCCTTGGCCGTAGAATACTGGTCCATCATGCCGCCCGGTTCATTGAATTCTTCCGCCTCTGTTTTGTAAGCTAATTCTCCAATCTTTTGTTGATTCCAATTCGTTGGTTCATCGGCCATTTGAGATAAAAAATGAATCCAACTTACAGAGATGGCTGATGAACTGCTGGTCCCGGCGCGGATAGGAATTTCGCTAGTAATCTCACAGTCA
>Ga0208471_1000073_pt1 | contig 39333 bp, 39 predicted proteins | sample DeeseametaMP0441_FD_184210 | JGI IMG/M metagenome (GOLD analysis project Ga0208471, IMG submission 184210) | Marine microbial communities from the Deep Atlantic Ocean - MP0441 (SPAdes) | ecosystem: Environmental > Aquatic > Marine > Oceanic | place: East of Rio de Janeiro, Brazil, South Atlantic...
CGTTCGACTTGCATGTGTTAGGCGTGCCGCCAGCGTACGTTCTGAGCCATGATCAAACTCTCAAGTTTAATAACGGCGCACACTAGCTTCATATAAATAATAAAAAATTATTTATATTTTATTGAAGTGTGTACGACAAATTTTGGTAACCTAACCGTCCACACTTCTCTTCTTCTTTTTTTTACAATTTAAAAGAGCTAAAAACGCTTTATGACAACATCACACTCATTGGTTTAGTCATTAACGTTTTAATTAACAACTCCACAATTTAGCTAAGTAAATTAACCTTTTTGGGGGGTTGGACCGTCGCTTATAAGCTAATTAATGAATAAATCAAGACGAATATAACCTTAAATAATAGAAAAACTAAGCATTTTCGAAGCAAATTTATAAAAATTTGATATATAAATTTGATTGAATATAAAAATTACAACCAAGGCTAAAATAAATCCAATCATGTACCAAATCTTAAAACAAAATAGAGAAAAAACAAAATATTTTATCCTATTTACTTTTATCATAGCTTTTTCACTTCTACTTACAGTTGTTTTCAAAAATGATGAAAAAATCAAAAATAAAGAAATAAATGCTTCTTTTCAGTATGAAGATTTAACTTCAATTAAAGAATTTTTGCTAACACTAATCAAGTCTCCATTCATCAATATAAATTATGAAATAAAAAGTGGAGATAGTATTCAAAAAATTCTTAAAAAATTTAAAGTACATAACAACGAAATTCAAGCTGTTATCAATCAATACAAAAAATATAGTAATCCCAATCAATTGTTAATGAGTAACAAAATTGATTTAATTATTGAAGAAAATTTATCTGAAAAAAACTATTCTATAGCAAAATTTGCTATACCAATTACTAAAAGTACAACAATAGAGATAACCAAAGATGAACAAGGTAAAATTGCGTCGAGAAAAATTATTACTAAGCTTTATGAGAAAAGAATTCTCTCTGAAAATGTAATTAAAAATAATCTTTATTCATCAGCCATAGAAGCTAAGATTAATCCTGATGCAATTATTGAATTCGCAAGAATTTTCGGTTTTGAGATTGATTTTCAGAGAGACATTAGAGAAAACGATTACTTTAAAATTATATACGATAAATATTTTGATGAAAACGGCGAGTTTGTAAAAAGTGGATCTATTCATTATGCACACATGTCCGTTAATGGCCGAGAAATTACACTTTACAAATTTGGAGATGATAAAAATTATAGCTACTTTGATATAAATGGAAAAAGTGTTGAGAAGGCTTTAATGAAAACTCCAATAAATGGAGCTCGTTTATCATCAAGTTTCGGTATGAGAAAACATCCAATACTTGGATTCAACAAAAAGCATACAGGTACTGACTTTGCCGCACCATCAGAAACTCCAATCATGGCTTCTGGGAGTGGAACTATTGTTTTGGCTAAATGGTGTGGAGGAGGTGGTAATTGTATTAAAATAAAACATAATTCAACTTACGAAACTATTTATGCGCATATGAAAAGTTTTGCAAGGGGTATGAAAAAAGGTAAAAAAGTTAGACAAGGTGAAATTATTGGATATGTAGGATCAACTGGAATATCTACAGGCCCACATCTACATTACGAAGTAACAGTAAATGGAAAAAAAGTTAATTCTCAAAAGTTAAAGCTACCGTCAGGAAAAGTATTAAAAGATAATGAACGAAAACTATTTGAAGTTCATAGGATTAAAACTGATGTATTAATTGCTGAGATGTTTGCTGAAAAAAAATAATTTATTAAAGAGTTCTATTCTTTTTTTTCTTCTTTTTCTTCGATGGTCTTATCTTGATTAACGCCACTATTTTCAGCTGAATGTTTATCATCAACTTGAGCTCTATTTTGTTTTTGATTTATATTTTTATTTTCAATAATTCTCACGAAATGATCTGCATGTTGAAAGTAATTTTCAGATAAAGTTTTGTCTCCTGAAGTTAAGGCTTCTTTTGCTAGAGTATTGTACTTTTCGAATAATTTTTCCGCACTTTGTGGTGTCCTAAAATGATTTCTTGTTTGACTGTTTGAAAATGAATCAGATCTTAGTCGTGCTTGTGTGCCACCATTGTCACGTAGTTGATGGTTGCTACCATTAGAATGACGTTTAAATCTTCTGGGTCTATTTTGATACATATATATTATTGAAATACCCTAATTCTATTTAAGGATCTCTGTGATAATACTCATTAATATTTTAATTTGTCAAAATATTTATCATTAAAATTTAAAATAATTACACTTTTGTGCTTATTATACAACGCACATTATGATTATAATCGCATTGCCTGCTTATTTCTCTAAATCCATACTGCCTCAATAAACTAGAAACTTTTAAATATTGATTAAATCCAATTTCAATTGCAAGTAATCCATTTCTTTTTAAAAGACTATTTGACTTGTAAATAACTTTTCTTATTAGGTCAAGCCCATCTAGCCCTCCGTTTAAAGCAACCAAAGGCTCATAATTTATTATATCTTTACTTAAATTTTTTATATCCTTTGATGGAATATATGGTGGATTCGAAACAATCAAATCATATTTTCCTACATTAAATTTACTTATATCAAAAACTTTAAACTTTGACTGATTGAACAAATTAAGATTCTTTGAATTGATTTGAGCTGTTTTAATAGCCTTTGTTGAAATATCTATACCAACTCCTCTTGAAAAATCTAACTCCTTTAATATTGAAAGCAATATACAACCTGAGCCAGTTCCAATATCTAAAACATTTATTCTCTTATTTTTAAAAAAATCTACCACTTTATAAATTAATAGCTCAGTTTCTGGTCTTGGAACCAGTGTTGCATGGTTAACTGCAAAATCTTGGCTCCAGAATTCTTTCTTCCCAATTATGTAGGCAACTGGTTCTCGATTAATTCTTCTCTTAATTGCATGGTTAAATTTTTTTATTGTATTTATTGAGACATTGATATGGCTGTTCGCTATAAAAAAATCTCTTGTAACCCCCATGATATCTGAAAGAATTACTTGAACATCCAATTCGTGTGAAATAATATTTTTATTTTTTAAAAGTTGTGACGCTTGTTTAATTGTGTTTTCTAAAATCATTTTATTGTTTTAAATTTGCTAATTTGATTTCTTGATCTTGTATCCTTAAATTTCGACCGAATTCTTCAAATGCGTCTCCATTTAAAAATTCTTGAAGTTTATGTATTGTCAAATTTATTCTATGATCAGTAACTCTGCTTTGTGGAAAATTATATGTCCTAATTCTTTCTGACCTATCTCCTGATCCTATTTGGTTTTTTCTATCTTTTGATCGCTTTTTATCTTTTTTCTCTCTTTCAGCATCATAAACTCGTGATCTTAAAATTTTCATAGCCTTTGCGCGATTCTTATGTTGTGATTTCTCATCTTGCTGACTTACAACAATTCCTGTAGGTAGGTGAGTAATTCTTACAGCACTATCCGTCGTATTAACTGATTGTCCACCAGGCCCACTTGATCTGAAAACATCAATTCTTAAATCTTTTTCATTAATATTTACATCTATTTCTTCTGCCTCAGGAAGAACTGCAACAGTAGCTGCTGATGTGTGAACCCTACCTTGCGTTTCTGTTTCAGGTACTCGTTGTACTCTATGTACACCCGACTCAAATTTTAAAAAAGAGTAAATGTTAGTACCTTTTATTAACAATATTACTTCCTTAAAACCGCCAGCTTCACTTTTGGATAAATTTATAATTTCAAATGACCATTTCTTATTTAAACAAACCCTTTCATACATTTTATAAAGATCCGCAACAAACAAAGTGGCTTCTAATCCGCCAGTACCGGCTCTTATTTCAAGTATGGCATTTTTTGAATCCGCTTCGTCTTTTGGAAGAAGATATACTTTTAGTATTTTTTCATTCTCTTCCCTTTTTTTTGATAATTGAATAAGTTCATTTTTGGCTAGCTCAATAATATCTTTATCACTTTTTTTATCTTCTATAATTTTTTCAAGTTCTGCTTGTTCTTTTTTAAAACTCAGATAGCTTCTAGCCTGATTAATGACTTCGCGAATACTAGAATATCCTTTAGATTTATTAGCAAAATCTTTTTTGTTAATATCACCTGACGCAAGTTCTTTTTCTAAAGTTTCGTACGTACTAACTATTTGTTGAACTTTCTCTAAAGGGATCATTTTTGGTAGTTTAATTGCTTCTAAGTTCTTTAGACTTTTTTTCCACTAAACTAACAACTTCTTCGATTATTTTGTCGCTAGCCACTTTATGATGGGGCAAACCAGAAAGATACATCATGTGATTGCTTTGTCCTCCACCAGTCAATCCTAGTTGAGTTTGGGCAGCTTCTCCTGGGCCATTAACAACACACCCTATTATCGATATAGTAATTGGTTCTTTGATATGTGAAAGTTTCTTCTCTAAAATTTTAACTGTATCAATAACCGGAAATGCTTGTCGAGCACACGAAGGACAAGATATAATGTTTATTCCTCTATGTCTTAAATTTAAGGATTTTAAAATTTCATAACCAATTTTAACTTCTTCAACAGGATTTTCCGATAAAGAAACTCTTATGGTATCTCCTATACCTTCCATAAGTAAAATTCCCATTCCAATGGATGATTTAATGCTTCCGGGTGTCAAGCTTCCGGCTTCAGTAATGCCTAAATGCAAAGGATAATCACAAATTGATGACAAAGATCTATAAGCTTTGGTTGCTAAAAAAACGTCAGATGATTTTACACTTATTTTAAAATTAAAAAAATCTTCGTCTTCTAGAAGTTTTATATTATTTATAGCGCTTTCAACCAATGCTTCGGGACATGGTTCCTTGTATTTCTCAAGCAATTCTCTTCCTAGGGATCCAGAGTTGACTCCAATCCGTATTGAACAATCGTTATCTTTTGCAGCCTTAAGAATTTCCCGAACTCTTTCTTTAGAACCTATATTGCCAGGATTAATTCTTAAACATTGTGCTCCAGAAATTGCAGCCTCTATTGCTCTCTTATAATGAAAATGAATATCAGCTACAATTGGAACATTAATATATTTTAAAATTTTTTTTAGAGATAAAGACGAATCTTTATCCGGACAAGACACCCTAACTATATCAGCACCTGCTTCAGTTAGTTCATTAATTTGTTTAATTGTGCCGTCTACATCAGTTGTTAAAGTATTTGTCATTGACTGAACTGATATCGGAGCATCACCACCTACTTCGATGTTACCCACTTTAATCTTTTTAGTTTTTCGTCTTTTAATATCTCGAAATGGTCTTATGCTCATTTATTTATTAATCCAGTTCAAATTTTTTATGTAAAGTTTTTACTGCCTTTTGGGTCATATCCTCTTGAACTAAAACAGAAATCTTTATCTCTGAAGTTGAAATTGCCAAAATATTTATTTGTTCACGTCCTAAAGCTGAAAACATTTTATAAACTACCCCTGGATGTGAAATCATCCCTGCACCAATAATAGATACTTTGGAAACTTTGTCATCATGTATTATCTTTTGATAATTTAAATACTGGTTGTTTTTTTCAATTAACTTCAGTGTTTTAAATAAATCCTCTCTTTTGACAGTAAAAGTAACATCTGTTTTTTTGCCGTTAGAAGCAGCAGTTTGTATTACCATATCAATATTGATGTTGTTTTTTTCAAATGGTTCAAAAATCGCAGCCGCAACACCAGGTTTATCTGCAACTCCAACAAGAGTAACTTTTGCATCATTTTTTGAATAGGCTATGCCCGTAACTACTTTTTTATAATCGATTTCACTTTGGGATATTATTGTTGTTCCAGCTTTTTCTGAAAAAACAGACCTCACATGAACGGGAATATCATTAATCATGGAGGCTTGAACAGAAATTGGTTGCATAACTTTTGCTCCCAAAGAAGACATTTCCAACATTTCTTCATATGAAATTTTATCAATTTTTTTTGCCTTTTCGTGTATTGAGGGATCTGTTGTGAGTACCCCCTCAACGTCAGTATAAATTTCGCAAGAATCTGTTTCAAAAAATTTTGCAACTGCTACCGCAGATAGATCAGAGCCTCCTCTGCCTAAAGTAGTAATTCTATTGTTAGACGAAACTCCCTGAAAACCAGCAATTACTGCTACACCTCTGCCTGAAATAAAATTTAAGATTTCTTCCGTTTTAATGTTTATTACTTGTGAGGATGTATGATTACCGTCTGTAAGAATTGGAAGTTGCCAACCCATCCATGATCTCGCTTTAACTCCTAAATCTATAATAGCTCCTGACAAAAGTGAACTTGAAATCTGTTCGCCTGAAGAAAGCAATACATCCAACTCTTTGCTATCAAAATTTTTACTAATTGAATTTGATTTTTTTTTCAAATCATTAGTAACTCCAAACATTGCAGAAACGATAACGATAATCTCATTACCTTCTTCATGTCTCTTTTTTATAATATTGGCAACTTTCTGTATTTTTTCTATACTTCCAACAGAAGTTCCGCCAAACTTAAGGACTAATCTTTTCATAACCCAAAATAATTTATTTACTTTATATATTATTTGGTAATAAATACTCTTTATTATAAAAATGCACAAGAGAATCTAAACGATTATCATTTTGAGTACAGTAGATAAAATAGAAGTAGAAAAGTTTTCAAAATTAGCTAGCGATTGGTGGAATCCAAATGGAAAGTTTAAACCTTTACATCTTTTTAATCCTACTAGAATTAAGTTTATTAAAGAAAAACTAGTTGATTATTTTGGACTAAACCCAAAAGCTCAAGAACCATTAAAAAAAATAAATATTTTAGATATCGGTTGTGGTGGAGGACTGTTATGTGAGCCCTTAAAAAGATTGGGAGCAACAGTAACTGGAATAGACGCATCAAAAAACAATATTAAAGTTGCAAAATTCCACGCCAAAGAAATGAATTTAAATATCAACTACATCAAATGTGCACCAGAAAATTTAAAATTTAAAAATAAATTTAATGTAATTCTGAACATGGAAGTTGTTGAGCATGTTTCAAATGTAGATTTGTTTATTCAAAATTGCTCAACGTTAATCGAAAAAAATGGAATTATGTTCGTCGCTACAATAAACAAAAATTTAAAATCATACTTGTATGCAATCCTGGGTGCTGAGTATATTTTGAGATGGCTACCAATTGGTACTCACGATTGGGAGAAATTTTTAACACCACAAGAGTTAGAAATTATTGCAATCAGAAATAACTTTACAATGGATGAAATAGTTGGAATGAAATTTAACTTATTTTCAAAAAAATGGCTCAAGAGCACTGACGCATCAGTAAACTATATTTCAACCTTTTCAAAGAATTAGTTTTCTGACTTATTCTGCCAAGGTATAGTAGCAACATCAATACCCTCCTCCAGTAACTCAAGGGTTTCTTCTGGTGTAGCCATGCCATATATACCTTTCGAAGCTTTCTTATCATAATGGATACTTCTGGCTTCGCGAGGAAAGTTGTAACCAACATTCTTGCAATTTTTTTCAATATATCTTCTTAACTCTAAAAGTTGTTTTTTTATTTTTTTTTCTATATTAGTATTTTTAGAAGTTTTATTTGTTTTGCTAAATAAATTCGGAGCCATAACTGATTTTCTAACTGAGGTAGAATCACAATAAATACAATTAATAAGTTTTTTTCTCTGCTGCACATCGTGCGCATCTGAACTTGAAAACCAACTTTCAAACGTTTTTCCGCATTCACATATCAAATTGTATTTTATCATCAATAATTATATTATTTAATTTTTAGTTAAGAAAAACACAAGTCTTAATTTCTATAATCGGCATTTATATCTATATAGTCGTTTGTAAAATCACACGTATAAACTGTGTGAAATGCATTTCCAATGTTTAAATTGACTTCAATATTAATTGCATCCCACTTCATATACTCTTTTATATCACTTTCTTTATAATCTTTGGCAGTTTTATTTTGCTCAGCAACTAAATAATCTCCAATTTTTATTTGCATTTTGTTTGGAATAATATTCTCTCCTGATTTTCCAATTGCCATAACAATCCTACCCCAGTTTGGATCCTCTCCTGCAATTGCAGTTTTAAATAAAGGAGAGTTGGCAATTGAAAAGCCAATATTTTTTGCCATAGTCGTTGATCTTGCTCCAATTACTTTTATTGTAATAAATTTTTTTGCTCCTTCTCCATCTACAACAATTTGCTTGGAAAGATTTAACGCTAATCTATGTAAAGCTTTTTCAAAATCTTGTAGTTTAGGATCTAAAACATTGTATATTTTTGAATTTTTTGCTTTACCGGTAGCAAAAATAGCAACCATATCGTTTGTTGAAGTGTCTCCATCTACAGTTATAGAATTAAATGTTGTTGTAGCAACTTTCCTTAGAATAGCTTTTAAAAATACAGAAGGTATATTTGCGTCAGTAAATATAAATGACAACATAGTAGCCATATTGGGAGCAATCATACCTGAACCTTTTGCAATGCCTGAAATTTTAACTAATTTATTACCTATCTTACATTCTTCGTAAGCAAGCTTTGGTTTTGTGTCGGTTGTCATTATCGCGGTCGCAGCCTTAAACCAAATAAACTTGTTCTGTTCAGTCCTTAATTTTTTTACTAATTCAGGGATTCTGTTTTTTATTTTTAAATAAGGAAAATCTCCACCAATTACCCCCGTTGACGCAAATAATAAATCTGTTATTTTTACAACCTCACTTGCCCCTTCGGGAGATTGGGATAATTTTAGTGTAAGAGCTTTTGACAAAGATTGAGCAATTTCTTTTAATCCTTGAGCGCCCTTTATGCCTGTAAAAGTATTTGCATTTTTTGTATTCACAAAAAGTGCTTTTACAAAATGTCTTTTGATTTTTAAATTCCAATTTATACTAGCCGAAGTAATCTTTGATGTTGTGTATAGTGCGGCAAAATTAGCTCCTTCCTGAAAATAAAATAGCGAAAGGTCATCTCTACCGTCGCCATAAAGATCTGCTGATATGGCAGATATTTTCAGTCCTTCAATGTGCTGTAAATCTTGAAATTCACCCATTTTTGACATCTTAATTTTAGGATTGAGAAAATTTTTCAAGTTTAAAGTCATTAGTATTTAAAATTTGTTATTAGTGATTATATAAGTCCTAATTGATCTATTATATTTTATATTGCTTTGCAAAAAAAATAAATATTTATGCTAAACATTAGCAAGATTATCGGAAAATTTATTAAAAATTCAAGCCAAAGAGAACTGGATCGTTTAAGGTTAACTATCGAAAAAATTAATGCCTACGAACCAAAAATCAAAGAAATGCCTAGTGAAAGTTTTCCAGCCAAGACGGCTGAATTTAAATCAAAAATTCAAAAAGGGACAGCTTTAGAAGATTTAATTCCAGAAGCTTTTGCATGCGTAAGAGAAGCTGCCAGAAGAACCTTGGGTGAACGCCATTATGATGTACAGCTAATGGGTGGCATTATTCTTCACCAAGGTAAAATTGCGGAAATGAAAACAGGAGAAGGAAAAACTTTGGTATCTACACTACCCGTTTATTTAAATGCACTAACGGACAAAGGAGTTCACGTTGTAACGGTAAATGATTATTTAGCAAAAAGAGATTCAGTATGGATGGGTCAAGTATACAATTTTTTAGGTTTATCTGTTGGATGTATTACAAATGAAATGGGGGATGAGATTAGAAAAAAAAATTATAGCTGTGATGTAACTTATGGAACCAATAACGAATTTGGTTTTGACTATTTAAGAGACAATATGAAGTACAACATTGACCAAATGGTTCAAAGAAATCATTTTTTTTGTATTGTCGATGAAGTAGATAGTATTCTTATAGATGAAGCAAGAACTCCCCTTGTAATTTCTGGAGCAACCGAAGATAAATCGGACCAATATTTCGTAAGCAATAATTTTATTAAACAACTTGAAAAATCTGACTATGAACTAGATGAAAAAGACAAAAATGTGATGCTTTCTGAAAAAGGTATAGACAAAATAGAAAAACTATCACAAACATATGGAATTCTTAAAAACAATAATTTTTTTGATCCGCAAAATATTAATTTAGTTCATCACATTAACCAAGCTTTAAAAGCGAATTTGTTATTTTCAAAAGACACTGACTACATTGTTAGAGATAACAAAGTGCAAATTATTGATGAATTTACAGGAAGAGCGCTTGAAGGTAGAAGATTTTCTGATGGACTACATCAGGCTATAGAAGCAAAAGAAAATGTCGAAATTCAAAGCGAAAATCAAACTCTAGCTTCTATCACCTATCAAAATTATTTTAGGCTTTATGAAAAGCTGTCCGGAATGACGGGAACTGCACTTACTGAGGCAGAAGAGTTTTATGACATTTATAAACTAAAAACAGTTTCAATACCTACAAATGAGTTGATGATAAGAACTGATTTAAATGATCAAATTTTTAGAACAGAAAAAGAAAAATATAAAGCTATAATTGAAAAAATAGAAAATTGTTACAAAACAAATCAACCCGTTTTAGTTGGAACAACTAGCATAGAAAAATCTGAAAAAATTTCACTTTTACTTAAAACAAAAAAAATAAATCACAATATATTAAACGCAAAGCAACATGAAAAAGAGGCTAAAATAATTGCTGAAGCAGGTAAGTTGGGAGCAATAACAATAGCAACCAATATGGCAGGTAGGGGAACTGACATTCAGTTGGGAGGAAACCAAAGTCTTTTAACCAAAGAAGAATTAAGCAACCAAAAAGACTTAATTTTACAGGAAAAAAATGAAGTTATAAAAAAAGGGGGTCTATTTGTAATTGGAACCGAAAGACATGAAAGCAGAAGAATTGATAACCAATTGAGGGGACGATCAGGAAGACAGGGTGATCCAGGCAAATCTATATTTTATATAAGTTTAGAGGATGATTTGATGAGAATATTTGGTTCTGAATCTATAGACGGAATAATGCAAAAATTTGGATTAAAGGAAGGGGAATCGATTGACCACCCGTGGATAAATAAAGCTTTAGAAAGAGCACAACAAAGGGTTGAGTCTCGTAATTTTGACATAAGAAAAACTTTATTAAAGTTTGATGATGTGATGAATGATCAAAGGCAAGTAATTTTTGAACAAAGAAAAGAAATCCTCATATCAAATAAAGTTGACAAAATAATAAATTCCTTTTTAGAAGATTTATACAAAAACCTCTCAAATGAAAAAGTAATTTATGAAAGAGAAAATCAACTTAATGCCTTTAAAGCTAAAATAAAGCCTATATTGGGCCGATCATTTAAAGATGAAGAATTGGTAAATATTACAAAGTTAAAAAAAGAAGAGTTTGAAAATATTATTAAAGAAAAATTTAATGAATCTAGAAACAAAAGAAACAAACTGCTCACAGACGATGCAAACGTAGAGCTTGAAAAAAGAATATTCATACAAACTATTGATTTCCTATGGAGATCACACTTACAATACCTGGAACACTTAAGGCAGGTGGTAGGCTTAAGGAGTTATGCGCACAAAGATCCTTTAGATGAATTTAAAAGGGAAGCATTCAAATTATTTGAAGATTTATTAAATAAAATTAAAATTGATATTATTACTTTTCTAAATAATATTGAAATTGTCCCTCGAGAAAAAGAGATAAGTAGAAATTCAAATATTAACAATAGAAACTTAGAAAATAATCCAAAGTGCTTATTAATAATCAAAAAAAATAAAAAAATATCCAGAAATGAAAAATGCCCTGCTACAGGAAAAAAATATAAACACTGTTGTGGTGCTTTATAAACTATTAAATTATAAATAAACCAACAATTACAAATAACAGAAAAGCTATTATCAATTTATTTTTATATTCAAGACAATTTTTTTTAACTAACGCAAAAAAATTGTCTTTTTCTACCAAACTGATCTCATCTTTTGAGAATGTAATAAAACTTTTTTGCCTTCCAATGTTTAAAAACTTTTTTTTTCTTTGTTCAAATATTTCTTCTCTAGTGTAATTTTTAAATTCTTCTAAAGACTTTATTAGTGCTGTTTTAATAGAGGAAATAATTTGTTTTTTATTTCTATGTGCGCCACCTATCGGCTCTTGAATTATTTCATCAATAATACGAATCTTTAATAGCTCGTTTGCCGTTAATTTCATGGCTTTAGCGGCCTCTAAGGACTTGCTGGGATCTCTCCACAATATAGATGCGCACCCTTCTGGAGAAATAACAGAATAAATAGCATTCTCAAGCATTAATACTTTATTTGCTGAAGCTAAAGCGATTGCACCACCTGACCCACCTTCCCCAATGATGATTGAAATGATCGGAACTTTTAATGACATGCAACATTCTATAGAGCTTGCAATCGCTTCGGCCTGTCCCCTCTGTTCAGCTCCAATTCCAGGATATGCTCCTGGCGTATCAATAAATGATATTACTGGAATATTAAATTTATTTGCAAGCTTCATTAATCTAATACATTTTCTATAACCCTCGGGTCTCATCATGCCAAAATTTCTTTTAAGCCTGCTATCAAGATCTTCTCCTTTTTCCTGACCTATAACTAAAACAGATCTGCCATCGAAAAAAGCAAATCCCGCAAGTACAGCCTCGTCCTCTGCAAACCGCCTGTCACCGGATAAATTGATAAAATTTGTAAATAAATTTTCTATAAAAAATTTCGCCTTAGGTCTTTCCTCGTGCCTTGCTACCTGTGTTCTCTGCCACTCATTTAAATTTGCATATGTTGATTTCAATTTTACATCAATCTCACTTTGTATTTCTGATATTTTTGTTGTGTCTACTTCGGATATTCCTTCTTTGTTAAAAGGATCTTTTAATTTCTCAAGCTCATCCTCTAAAACCTTTACGTTTCGCTCAAATTCTAAATAACTTTTCATCTTGTCAATATATATATAATATACAGAAATATGGCAAAAAAATATATTTCATTAGGACAGCTGTCAATTGCTTCTGAATTGTTAGATTTTGTAAATATTGAACTTTTGCCAGGCACTGGTGTTACTAAAGAAAATTTTTGGAGTGGGTTAGATAAATACGCACACGAGATTGCTCCAAAAAATAAAAAACTTCTTGAATTTAGAGAAAATTTGCAAAAAAAAATTGATATTTGGTACAGAGATAAAAAGGGAGAAAAAATTGATATTAAAGAATATTCAAATTTTCTGGTAGAGATCGACTATTTAAAAAAAGAAGGGGGGAAATTTCAAATTGAAACTAAAAATGTGGACAGTGAAATTTCTACAATTGCTGGGCCACAACTTGTGGTTCCGGTAATGAATGCTAGATATGCTTTGAACGCCGCAAATGCACGTTGGGGAAGTTTATATAATGCTCTATATGGAACAGATGTAATTCCAGAAACCGATGGTGCCAGTCGTGGAAATAAGTATAACCCAAAACGTGGGGAAAAAGTAATTGAGTACACTAGAAACTTTTTAGATGAAAACGTACCGCTTTTCAAAGGTAGTTGGAAAGATATTTCGGGAATTCCAAAAGTATATAACGGAAAATTAAGTTTAAAACTTAAAGATGAAAAACAATTTGTTGGATATTCTGGTACATCTGGTGAATTATCTTCACTTCTATTAAAAAAAAACAATCTCCATATAGATATTATATTTGATCCAGATAATAAGCTTGAAGTCTTTAATCCTGACGGCAATCAAGACAAGGCAAAAGTGCATGATATAATTTTAGAATCTGCCATTACCACAATTATGGATCATGAAGATTCTGTTGCCGCTGTAGATGCGGAAGATAAAGTTCTTGGATATAAAAACTGGCTAGGACTTATGAAAGGTAATCTACAAACTGAATTTGAAAAAGGTGGAAAAAAAATCACAAGAAAATTAAATCCTGATCGTGTTTACACTAAAAGTGAAAAAAAAGGTGAACCAGATTTTAATGAAATAAAATTACATGGAAGAGCTTTAATGTTGAATAGAAACGTTGGTCATTTAATGACAAACTCTTCTATTTTATTAAAAGATGGGTCTGAAATTCCGGAAGGTCTATTGGATGCATTTATTACGGTAACGGCAGCAATCCACGATTTTAAAAGAAGAGGAAATTCAAAAACAAATTCTGTTTATATTGTAAAACCAAAAATGCATGGCCCAGATGAAGCCGCGTTTACTGATTTAATTTTCGAAAAAGTCGAAGAAGTTTTAGGACTAAAAAAATATACTATTAAAATTGGAATAATGGATGAAGAGAGAAGAACTACAGTTAACTTAAAAGAATGTATTAGAGCTGTAAAAAACAGAGTTGTTTTTATTAACACTGGTTTTTTAGATCGTACTGGTGATGAGATGCATACATCGATGGAAGCTGGACCAATGATAAAAAAAGGAGATATGAAATCCTCTAAATGGATTTATGCATACGAGGATAATAATGTTGATGTAGGTTTAGCATGTGGTTTTTCTGGTATAGCTCAAATTGGAAAAGGAATGTGGGCTGCGCCAGATAAAATGGCAGATATGGTTGTTCAAAAAATTAATCATCCAAAGTCTGGAGCTAACTGTGCCTGGGTTCCATCACCAACTGCTGCAACACTTCATGCATTGCATTATCACCAGGTTGATGTTTTTTCTAAACAGAAAGAATTAAAAAAAAGAACACCTGTAAAGATTGAGAATATTCTTTCAATTCCAATTGCAGATAGACAAAATTGGTCAATGGAAGAAATTTCTAAAGAATTAGAAAATAATGCGCAAGGTATCTTAGGTTATGTAGTAAGATGGATCGACCAAGGAGTGGGTTGTTCTAAAGTACCTGATATTAGCAACATAGGCTTAATGGAAGATAGGGCAACTTTGAGAATTTCATCCCAACACATTGCTAATTGGCTGCATCATGGAATTTGCAGTAAAGAGCAAGTATTAAAAACTATGAAAAAAATGGCTAAAATTGTTGATAATCAAAATACTAAAGATCCCGCTTTAAAAGGATATCCTTCTTATCAAACTATGTCTGGTAACTACGATAAATCTATTGCATTTAAAGCAGCATGTGAATTGGTTTTTCACGGAAGAAATCAACCATCTGGTTATACAGAACCCATTCTTCACTTAAATAGACTTTTAAAAAAAATCTAGTCACTAACTACAGGACCTCTATTTTTAAAAGCCGAAAATAAAGTTCCATCATCTAGAAATTCTATTTCTCCTCCTACCGGTAACCCCTGTGCAAGTTTTGAGATCTTCACTTTTGTATCTTTTAGACTATCCTGAATATAATGCGCTGTGGTTTGACCTTCTATGGTGGCACTTGTTGCCAAAATTACCTCTTTAACTGAATTTTTTTTAACTCGAGTAACTAATGAAGAAACTAACAATCCATCATCCTTTTTGCTTTCCAGAGAGGGCAAAGTGCCTCCTAGAATATGGTAATGACCTTTATAAATACCTGAACTCTGAATGACCCACATGTCTGCAATATTTTCTACTACACAAATTTGATCATAATTTTTATTGGAACAAGTGCAATTTGAATTTGCGGACTTAAGATTCCCACAAACTTTACAACGAATTACATTTTTATAAACTTGTGCTAATGTATTTACTAAAGGTTTTGCCAACTCATCTCTATTATTTATAAGTTTTAATACAATTCTTTTAGCTGATTTGGGACCCAATCCAGGTAATTTTGAAATTATTTTAATTAATTCCTCTATTTCTTTAGCAATAGTACCGGCCATTTTATTCCTTAAAAGGGAAGTTTAAATCCAGGAGGTAAACTTACGCCCCCAGTAACTTTTGAAATCTCCTCAGATGTTTTTTTCTTCAACTTAGATTTTGCATCATTATGAGCTGCAACAATAAGATCCTCTACTATTTCTTTTGATTCTTTTAATAAATTCTCATCAAGAGAAATTTTTTTGAGTTCCCCATCCCCATTCATAATTACTCTTATTGCATTTCCCCCTGATATACCTTCAACCTCGATTTTTTTAAGAGCTTCTTGGGTTTGCTGCATTTTCTCCTGCATTTTTTTTGCTTGTGTTATTAAATCTGTAAAATCAGCCATAATTCAATCTTTTTTTAAAACTTTCACTAATTCCCCATCTGAAAAAATATTTTTAAATTTCTTATAAATTTCACCTTCTTTTTCTTGATTAAGTAATTCTTTTTTTTTAATATTTTTAAGTTCCGAAAAAGTTCTTTGACCTTTTTCTTTTGATAAAGTTATTACCCATCTTTTTCCTGTCCATTCAAGTAACTTTTCAGACAAATTGCGAACAAAGCTTTTATCAAGATTTTCATTAAAACTTATATCAATTTTTCTTTCCGAAAATTGAATTAAATTCACGTTGTTTTCTAAATCGTGTTTTAAGTGAATCTCTTTTTTTTCTGATGCCAATTTAATCAAATCCTCAAAAGATTTGATGTTTTTATCGTCAACATCTTTTGGATTCAAAGATAATTCAGGTTTTGTTTGCGTTGTATTTTTTATTTGGTTCTTAGAAATTTGAGTTATTTCACTTTCCTTATTTAAAATTTTTTTTATAACTTTCTCTTGCGTTGAAATATCGTTAGTTTGACTAGAAATACTTTTGTTAATCAAGTCTTCGTATGTAGGCATTCCCTTTAAATGCAAAAGTCTAATAACAAGCATTTCCAAACCTAACAGTGGGTTGGTCAATATCTTATCTTCGTCAAGTGCCTTTAGGGTAAATTGCCAAAAGAGAATCAATGTTTCGGTTCTCACATCTTTTGAAATTACATCAATCATTTCAAGCTCGGACTCTGATATGGTTAAATCTGATTCAAAATCTCCAAGATTTTTTTTTTGTAATATAAAGTAGAGAAGTTCTAGTATATCATTTTTTAGGCTAGCTGCATCAAGTCCTTCATCTATCATTTGTTTTAGAGACTCGATAGATTGTTTTTGATCTCCATCAAATATAAATTTTAACAGTTCTAATATTTTTGATCGATCGGCTACTCCCAACATTTTTCTCACTGTAGCCTCATCTACTTCTTTTTCGCTAACATGTTGGTTAACTAGCGCTCGATCAAGCAGTGAAATTGCATCTCTAACACTACCAGTAGATGCTTTTGCGATTAGTTTAATAGCAGAGTCTGATATTTTACCATTTTCAATTCTTGAAATTTTCTTAAGATGATCAAATAAAACTTTAATGCTTGCCCTATGTAAATGGAAAGTTTGGCAGCGACTTGCGATGGTTAGTGGAATTTTTTTTGGTTCGGTAGTACAAAAAATAAATTTTAGCTGATCAGGGGGTTCTTCTAGAGTTTTCAACAAAGCATTCCAAGCTGACCGGCTAAGCATGTGACACTCGTCAATTATATATATTTTATATTTTGCAGTTGTTGGTTTATATCTAGCTGCATCTATTATCTGCCTAACATCATCCACACCCGTACGACTTGCGGCATCACATTCGGTAACATCCAAATGCTTATCATTGGTAATCTCTTCACAATGACAAATTTCTCCGGTTTCGCATTTTACACCTTCAAGAAAATTGCCCGTACATGTTAATGATTTCGAAATGATTCTAGCTGTAGAAGTTTTTCCGGTTCCTCTTTCTCCAGTCAACATAAATGCTTGTGCGATTCGATTAGATTTGATTGAATTGACTAAGGTTTCCACCATTACATCTTGACCAATTAATTCTTTAAAATTTTTTGGTCTATATTTTAGTGCCAAAATTTTATATTTAGTTTTTTCCATATTTTAAATAAGGAGACTGAGCAACAACCTGAAACCTATAGGGAGGTCTGCTGCGTTTCCGCCCTGAACCGGTTGTTCTATAAATTCCACCCGTTGTCAGCCTCCTATTTTATTATATCAATATAAAATATAAGAACTACAACATAAGTGTAGGTTGTGTATTAATTTTTTAATCTAAATTGATGGGCTTCGTAAACCCCTAAAATATCTAATTTCTGAGTGTGAAAACCCAATTCTTCTAGCGCTTTTTGTAAAGATGGATCCTCTATATGGCCCTCTATATCAATATAAAAGTTTACTTGATCAAATGTATTTTTAACTGAAAAGCTTTCTAACTTACATAAATTAACACCATTGGTCGCGAACCCACCAAGTGCCTTGTATAATGCAGCGGGAATACTTTTAAGTTTAAATACACAACTTGTAATATATTTTTTATCTTTTAATTCAGGGTGGTTCGACTCTTTTCCCATAATAAAAAATCGTGTCACATTTCCAGATTCGTCTTCTATATTCGATTTTAATATTTCCAAATCATAAATTTTTGCAGCAAGTGCGGAAGCAATCGCTGCCTCGCTTTTATCTTTTTTTTCAAAGATAAATCTTGCTGACCCTGCGGTATCTGCTGAGATTATTGGTTTTAAATTGTTGTCTGAAATTATCTTTTGGCATTGCCCTATTGCTTGGGAATGACTTCTAACAGTTTCAATGTCTTTTATTTTTGAACCTTTAATACCAAGCAAATTGTGATTGATTTTATGAAAGTGCTCAGCATGGATCTGGAGTTTATATTTTGGAATCAAATAATGTATATCGGCAACTCGGCCTGCTAAAGAGTTTTCAATGGGTATAACAATTTTATATTTTGGATTCCCCTTAGCCAACTGGAAAGTTTCCTCGAAAGTTGAACAAAATTTTATCTCCGCATTTGGAAATATTTCCAAACTTGCTAAATGAGAGAAGCATCCTTGTTCCCCTTGCAGAGCGATTCGATCTGACATATTTAACTCATTTCCTTTGTTACTTTTTTAAGATCTTCTTTTGTATCCACTCCTAAAGGAGTGCTGTCACTTAAACCTACTTTAACTACTAAATTATTCTCCATCGCCCTCATCTGTTCTAAATGTCTTTTTATTTCAAATTTAGATCTAGAAAGCTTTACATACTTTGTTAATGCAACAATTGTAAAGGCATAAATTCCTATGTGGTGGTATATTTTTTCATTTTTTAAATTTTTTTTTATGCGAAAAAAATCTTTTGCATTTGAAAAACTATCATTTTCCAGCTCTTGATCAACTAGAACCTTTACAATATTGGCATCGGTAATCTCATCAGCATTTCTTATAAAAGAAGCTAATGTTCCGATATCACAATCATTTTGTCTCATGAGTTTTTCTAGCTTTGAAATAGAATTTGGTTTTATGTTTGGCATATCACCTTGCAGATTGATTATTAAATTCACATTATCTTTTAGTTGTTTCAAGTATGCTTCATAAACTCGATCACTACCTGATGGATGATCATGTTTGGTTAAAATGGCTTGGCCTCCATTTTCTTTAACAATGTCAATAATTTCACTATCCGGTGTTGCTACAAATACTTCACCAACTCGTGACTCTTTTGCTCTATTCAGAACATGAATAATCATAGGTATACCATTAATTTTTACTAAAGGTTTATTTCTGAATCTTTTTGCCCCTAAACGAGCGGGTATAATTATTGCGGTATTTTTCATAAATAATAAAATTATGCGTCTAACCGTCGCAAAATAAACTCGTTAAAGTTCATTTTTTTAATCGAAGTCATGATATATCTTAGATTTAAGTTGTACTAAATTTACAAACTTTTTTAAAATGAATAAAATTATTGCTTCAATCATACTGGCTGTAATCTTGGTTTTGGGAATTAATAAAATTACTGACATTATATTTTATGTTGAGAAACCAGAAAAATCAGCCTATCAAGTTGCAAGCGTATCATCTGCCACAACTACAGAAACAACTTCTGCAAGTTCAAGTTCTGGATCAGGAGAAATTATGGCATTACTTGCTTCAGCTAGCGTTGCTGATGGAGAGAAGGTCTTTAAAAAATGCGCTGCCTGTCACAGTATTGCTAAAGGTGGTGGTAATAAAATTGGTCCAGCTTTATGGGGTGTTCTGGGTAGGCAAGCTGGTTCAGTTTCTGACTATAAATATTCTAAAGCAATGGCTACACATGGAAAAACATGGTCATTTGAGGAAATGAATAGTTTTTTAATAAAACCAAAAGATTGGATAAAAGGAACTAAAATGTCTTTTGCAGGATTAAAGAGTAAAAATGATAGAGTTGCAGTAATTCTCTACATGAACGAAAAAACTGATAGTCCCTTACCATTACAGTAAATATTTATTTAAGACACCACTCAATAATGCTTTTTTGTATGTGAATTCTATTCAATGCTTCTACCCAAACAACTGATTGCTTTCCATCTATTACTTCATTGATCACTTCCTCTCCTCTGCTGGCTGGTAAGCAATGCATAAAAATTGCATCTCTGTTTGCTTGCTTCATGATTTTTTTATTGACCTGGTAAGGTTTGAGTATTTTTTTCTTTTTCTTTTTATTAATTTTATCACTCATTGAAATCCATTTATCTGTCATAACACAATCTGCAGAATTTGCCGCTTTCAAAGGATCTTTAATAACTGAAATATTTGCATTATTTTTTTTAGCCCATTTCAAAATATTTTTGTTAGGTTCGCAACTTTTTGGACAAGCAATACATAATTCAAAATCAAATTGAACTGAGGCCTCAATTAAAGAATAAACAACATTGTTGCCATCTCCAAGATAAGTAATTTTTTTATTTTTAATAGGACCTTTTAATTCTTCAAAGGTCATTACATCAGACATAATTTGGCAAGGGTGGCTTAAGTCCGTTAACCCATTAATAATGGGAATGTCTAAATATTTAGAAAACTCCTCAACATTTTTGTGAGCATGTGTCCTGAGCATTACAATATCTGCATATTGAGATAAAATTTTTGCTGTATCGTGCAAACTTTCATTGCCACTGCCATAATGAATTTCATTAGGGTTAAGTATTAGTGATTTTCCACCTAATTGTTTAACTGCAAGATCAAAAGAAATTCTGGTTCTCGTTGATGGTTTTTCAAAGATCATAATCAAAATTTTGCCATCAAGGGGAACGTCAGCGTCTATAGTATTTTTGCTAATACTGGATCTTTTTTCTTTTCTTGACTTTGCGTTATCAAGAATAAGTTTTAATTCTCCCTTAGGAATTTCCGATATATTTATAAAATTTTTCACAACTAACTCATTTCCTTACAAACTTTATCAATCTTTTCAATCGCCTCATCCAGTTCTTTGTTGTTTACTATAAGTGGAGGAAAAAGTCTTGTAACGTTCTCCTCCGCCTTTATAGCAAGCATTTTATGGATCATGAGTTTTTTAATAAATTTATTATTATCAACTAGCATCTTTAATCCTTTGATTAGGCCCGCGCCTCTTATTTCTGCAATAATTTTAGGATACTTATCTTTCATCTTATTTAAACCTTGATCAAAATATTTTCCCTTTTGTTTTACATTCTCTAAAAAATCCTTACCAAAAATTATATCAAGTACAGCATTGCCTACGGACATAGCTAAAGGATTTCCGCCAAAAGTACTTCCGTGCGTACCGGGTGTCATTCCAACTGATACTTTTTTTGTGACTAAGCAGGCTCCAAGTGGAAAGCCGCCTCCAATTCCTTTAGCAATAGGTACAATATCTGGAACTATACCTGATTTTTCAAATGCAAAAAAATTGCCCGTTCTTCCTACTCCACATTGTACTTCATCTAAAATCAAAAGCAGATTATGTTCATCGCAAATCTCTCTTAAACCTTTTAGGCAAACGTCTGGCACAACCTTAATACCCCCTTCACCTTGAATGGTTTCAAGAAGAATTGCTGCGGTATTTTTGTTTATAGTTCTTTTTATAGCTTCGTGATCAGCAAACGGAACTTGGTCAAAACCATCTACTTTTGGGCCAAATCCTTCAGTATGTTTAGGATTATTTGCCGCAAACAATGCAGCTAGTGTACGGCCGTGAAATGCTCCCTGAAAAGTTATGATTCTATTTTTTTCTGGTTTTCCAATTTTATGAAAATATTTTCTAGTAATCTTAATACTCGCTTCTGTAGCTTCCGTTCCCGAGTTTTGAAACATACAAAAATCAGCAAAAGTATTATCTGTTAATCTTTTAGCTAATCTTTCCTGTTCTAAAATCACAAAACTATTAGATACATGCCATAATTTTTCAGATTGTTCTTTAATGGCTTTCACTAAATGTTCATGACAGTGACCTAAAACATTAACTGCTATGCCTTGTACAAAATCAAGATATTTGTCTCCATTTTCTGCAAAAACATAGCTTCCTTTTCCTGCTTTAAAAGAAATATCCTTCCTCGCATATGTGCCAAGAATAGAACTCATAAATAAATTAAAATTTAATTTTATAACCTTTTTTGAATAAAATGTATGCCGCAAACCACGAAAGACAGCTTAGTACAATAAGATAAAACAGGCCAAATTTTATTGATCCGTCTGAAACACCCAAATGACCATAGCGATATCCGTTAATAATATGGAAAAATGGATTAAATTCACTTATTTTTTGTAAAATTTCTGGCAATTTTTCAACTGAGTAAAAGGTGCCTGATAAAAAAGAAAGAGGTACAATAATAAAGTTCGTAGCTGAGGCCATATTATCAAACTTATCTGCCCATAAACCAACCACAAAACCAACGGCGCCTAAAATAAAAGAACCTAGAAATGTAAAAATAAAAATATAATAAAAATTATAAAATTTTAGATCAATAATTAAACTAAAAACCACTATAGAAACTAAAACAATAATAATGCTCCTAGTACATGCGGCTAAAATTGTAGCTAAAGTAACTTCACCTGGAGATAGCGGCGCATACAAAATATCCACAATATTTCCTTGAATCTTACCTATCATAATTGAGGAAGAAGTATGGGAAAATGCCTGTTGAATTATTTGCATTGCTATAAGCCCAGGAGCAAGAAATGTTATAAACGGAAATCCTAACGCTTCTCCTCTATCGTTGCCTATTGCTAAAGAAAGTACCATTAAAAAAAGTAGAGAGGTTACGAGTGGAGAAATAATTGTTTGAATAACCACCTTAAGAAATCTAAGCACTTCCTTTCTATACAGTGTCCAAAACCCAATCCAGTTAACATAACCAAATTTTTTTTCGTAAATTTCGTATTTTTCTTCAATTTCAACCATGGAGAAAACTTATATATTAAAAGATCAATAAATAAAGATAGGCCATTTGCTTAGTTTTTGTTAATAACATATCCACATAGGGTAGTTTTTTTTATTGAAAATACTATATATTGTAGCTTTAATTGACGTGAAACAAAAATGAGTTGGACATCTGAAAGAGAAAGTAAACTAAGGGCGCTTTGGAAGAAAGGTCATACAGCTAGTCAAATAGCTTCATTGATTGGTGGGACTACCCGGAATGCTGTAATTGGAAAAGCGAACCGATTAAACTTAGAGGCAAGGACGGTTTCAAAAAAACATTCAACTACACCAAAAGCGAAGTTGGAAAATGACGTCGAAATCAAACAAGAAAAACTCAGCCGGAAAGCTAGATTTAAATCTTTATTATTAGATAAAAATTTTGAACCAGAAAATCCAATAAAACTTACAGAACTAACAGATGATACCTGTAGATGGCCTATTGGTCACCCTTATGAAAAAGACTTTTATTTTTGTGGACGAAAACCGCTAGAAAAATTTCCTTACTGTAATTTGCATGTTCTTTATGCATTCCAACCTAAGAATGCCAAGGAAGAAGATATAGTTACCGAAGAGGATATTCCTCAATTTATCGAAAAGAAAATTAAATCAGCTTAATTGTGTTTTTTCTCTAAGTCTTTTTTCAGATCCTCGTGGTCACCAATAGCAATATGGTGCTCACTTTTAGTTACATATTTTTCTAGGAAAGGAATAAATATTAGAGGTAATAAACCACCCATAACAATACCTAAAGCTGCTGATCTAATATCTGGATCTAGCGATGCAGCAATATAGTCCGCAATGACATGAGCAATAACAACACCTACAATACCTGCAATAAATCCGTTAGAAACAATTTTTAATAATCGGTTAATACTCCAACCAGTATAATAACCGATAAGCATGATACCAACATGAATAAGACCAAAGACAAATCCCCTTAATAAGATCTTATCTTGCAACCATGCTATTCTTTCAATTAAATGTTCCATAATTAATATATGTCAAATTTAATTATACAATACAACTAGACAAAAGTTTAAAATATTATTAATGATGGAAGTTTCACTCTAACGATTCTTAAAATAATTTAATTTCGCTGGATTAATTTTGAACAAAAGCCTATATAAAAACAGTCACTAAAATGGCTACATGGAACTAACATTAATTTACGGTATCGTAGGATTTTTTTTAGCCGGATGGAGTGTGGTTGCAAATGACTCTATTCAAACTTTAGGAACGTTCATCGCATCAAAAGGTAAGTGGTTCAAATGGTATACGCTTGCTGCATCTGCTTCCTTCGTTATGATCATTACAATAAGCTATGGATGGTGGGCATATGATGGAGACATTTCATATGGAAGATTAACGCTAATTCCTTTCCAAGAAATTAAATGGTATCATGCTGTTGCACCAGGAATACTGCTCCTCCTTACAAGATGGGGAGTACCCGTTAGTACAACTTTCCTTGTTTTATCAGCGTTCGCTTCAACCGTTATTCTTGAAAAAATGCTTTTAAAGAGTGTGGTGGGGTATTCTATTGCTGCTGTAGTTTCATATGGTTGTTGGATCGGGATCTCTAAATTTATTAATGAAAAATTTGATGAAATAACAGGTGAATCGAAAATTAAATTTTGGCGTAATTCAGTTTGGGTAACTTCAGCTTTTTTATGGGCCACTTGGTTGATGCACGATGTTGCAAATATTGCAGTTTACTTGCCAAGAAAACTTGATCTTTCTTTATTAGTTATTGTCCTTGTTTATTTAACAATTCTCCTTTTTTATATTTTTTACATACATGGAGGACCCATACAAAAGATCGTGTTGGATAAAACTGGAACCCGATATGCCAGATCAGCTACTATAATTAATATAATTTATGCAGGAATACTCTATTACTTTAAAGAATTAAATACCTTGCCAATGTCGACTACTTTCTGCTTCATTGGACTTTTATGTGGTAGGGAATTGGCCATCTCGACGATGAACAAAGATTATAAACTTAAATACGTGTTTCCAATCATCGGTAAAGACTTTATCAAATTGTCTTTTGGGTTAGGCGTTAGTATCGGAATCGTAATGGCCATTCACTTTCTCATTATTCCTAACGGCGCATATTAAATTTTACTAGCCAAAATTTTAGTTCCATAAAACTACTTACTAAATTCCCCGCCTGAGCGGAATCTGTAAATGTATTTAGGTAGGATGCTTTGAATAGTTGTAGGTTTAATTTTGAGATTTTTTAAAGTTTTATATTCGCCTGACACAACATTATCATAGCGAAGCATGGTTACTTGGTCTGGAGTCAATAGTGGGGTTGGTAGCTTTTGTAAAAAGTAAGATTGAAATTTTGCCATACCCCAAGGAATGGGTATTAAAAATCTTTTCTTATTTATTTCACTTAGTAAAATTTGCATCAACTCCTTAAATGAATAGTTTGCTCCTCCCAGTTCATAAATACTGGGTTTTAAATTATTGAGTTCCAAAGATTTAACAATAGATTGAGCAACATCGCCAACATAGATGGGTTCAAAAACTGTCTTACCTCCACCGATTAAGGGAAGGGCTGGAGAAAATTGTGCGAGCGTTGCAAATATATTGAAGAACTTGTCCTCCGGTCCGAACATGATTCCTGGTCTTAAAATGACAGATTGCTTGAAAGTATCCTGAATATTTTTTTCACCTTGGAGCTTCGATTGCATGTATTGCGAAGGATGACCTTCTTTCACTCCTAAGGCACTGACATGAACTAATTTTTTGATTCCAAGTTCGTTGCATAATTCACTTAATAGATTTGGGAACTGTGCGTGGATTTGATTAAATTTTTGCTTTCTTGTTTCGTACAAAATACCAACAAGATTAATTGCTATGTTACAATTTTTTAAAACTTGTTTTACATCTTCTGGATTAAAAATATTAGTTTTAAAAAGTTCAATCTGTCCCGGATTTCCTAAAGGTTTCAAATACCCTTTCAAATAAGGATTTCTTGTCGCTACCTTAACACGATAGTCGAGTTTGGTTAGTTGGCGCATTAAATGTTTGCCTAAGAATCCTCCGGCTCCAAAAATTCCTATTATTTTCTGATTATTTTGCATTTTGACAACATTAACATTATATATGAATTTAGGTATGACTAAAATTTATAAGTTTCAAGATGATATTTCGATTGATGCTTTGAAGGAATTAGAAAAACATTCGAGTCTTGCCATAGATACTGAAGGATCAGGTTTACAAATTCCTCACCGAGATAAATTGAGTTTAGTTCAGTTCAGCACCGGAAATAATGACGCTTATATTGTTCAACCGAACCGAAAAAGTTATAAAGCTCCGAATATTGTAAAAATTTTAGAAAATGCCAAAATTACAAAAATTGGCCATTATTTAAGATATGATGTCTCTGGTTTAGAATATTTTCTTAAATGTAACATAAAGAATATTTTTGACACCAAAATAGCGAGCAAGTTATGTCGAACTTATTCGCAAAATCATGGGTTGAAAGATTTAGCTTTGGAATTTTGTAGCAAAAAATTAGATAAAAGACTTGGTAGTAGTGATTGGAATAAAAACTTGGATGAATTAACAGATGCTCAACTCCAATACTGTAGTAACGACGTGATATATTTACATAAAATAAAAGATGCACTCCACAAAATGTTAGTTAGAGAAAATAGATTAGAACTTTATGAAAATTGTATTCAATTTTTAAAAACAAGAATTAAATTAGATCAAAGCGGATTTGCTGAGGATATATTTCAACATTGATGAACAAAGATTTACAAATAGCCAAAAAAACAGTCCAAACTGAAATTCAAGCCTTAAAAAAACTATCTGCAAGCTTTGGTCGTTCATCACAATTTTCAAAAGCTGTCAACTTGATTTCTAAAATTAAAGGAAAATGTTTGGTTGTTGGAGTAGGGAAAAGCTACCTTGTGGGTCTCAAAGTCTCCGCAACATTATCAAGCTTGGGCACTCCGAGTGTCGCTTTCTCTGCAAATGATTTACAACATGGAGGGCTTGGCGCTATTCAAAAAAATCATGATGCATTGTTGGTGTTCAGTGTATCCGGAGAATCTTCAGAATTAAATAGCATTCTAAGGTACGCCAACAGACATAATATCTCCGTTATTGGAGTAAGCTGCAAATCCTCTTCAATGCTTCTTCGTTATTCCACTATCAAAATTTTACTACCTAAAGTTATTGAAGCAGGTCATAGTTTAGCTCCAACCTCTTCTTCATTAAATTTTTTCTCCTGGGGCGATTCTCTTGCGATTGCCTGCATGAAACGAAAAAAATGGACCAACAATAAATTTGTCACAACTCATCCATCGGGTACTTTGGCTACAGCATTGATCCAAGTAAAAGAAATAATGGCAAAAAAAAAAGAAATTCCATTAATTTCTGCTAACCAAACTATGCGGGCTGCGTTGGCAGAAATGACAAAAAAGAAATTAGGAATTGTTTGTGTCAAAGAAAAAAACGGTAAAATAAATTTAATAACTGATGGTGATATAAGACGTAATAGCAATAATCTTTATAAGAAAAAAATTTTACAAGTATGCAGTAAAAATCCAACTTGGATTTCCGATACTGCCACTGCTCTTACAGCAATAGAAAAACTAAACGCTTTAAAAATAACATCACTTTTAGTGGCTAAAAATCAAGACATTAAGAAAAAGATTAAAAAGATTGTTGGGGTATTACACCTTCATCACTGTCTAAGCAGAGGTATAAAATGACAGCAAATAAAAGAATAGTTCAATTAAGTCTTATATCTATTGGTCTTTTTTTAATTCTAGCAACATATTTCTTTTATCCTAAAATTATTAAAAATAAATTTCTTGAAGAAGAAGCTGTTGAAGATGTCGTGACCAAAACTGATATGACTGATAGTAAAGAGCGTAACACATTTGAAAACGTCGAATATAAGGGCTTATATGATATTAACAAACCATTTAAAATCAAATCGGAAAAAGCATACATTTTAATAAAGAATCCCGATGTTGTTTATATGACTAGCATGTCTGTGACTTTGGATATGGATGATGGAAGAGTTGTAATCATAACAAGCGACAAAGGAAAGTACAACAAAGTAACGTATGATTGTTTTTTTGAAAATAATGTTAAAGCTATAGATGGTGAAACTACGGTCTTGGCTGAAAACTTGGATCTATTAGCAAATGAAGACTCTGCCACAGTTTATAATAATGTTTTTTTAACCAATGACAGTGGTTCTCTCCGAGCAGATAAAGTATATTATGATTTTGAAACAAATCACTATCAAATTTCCATGTTTAGCGACAAAAAAGTAAAAATAAAATTAATTAAATGAGCAATTTCAAAAAAAAATTTAGGATCATAAAATTTAAATCTAAACCCCTATTGGCGGCAAAGAGCATCTCCAAATCTTTTGATGGCAGAATTATTCTGAGAAAAATTGATATCGATTTAAATCAAGGTGAAATGCTAGGACTACTAGGAAGTAATGGTGCTGGAAAAAGTACATTTATGAATATTGTTTTGGGTCTCTTAAAATGTGATTTTGGTGATATATTTTTGGGTAATATAAAACTAACAAATCTAGCTATTCACGAACGATCCAAATTGGGTATTGCTTACTTACCTCAACAAACTGCAATTTTCAGAGGACTTACTGTTTATGAAAATTTGTTGGGAATCGCACAAATAGTAATAAAAAGAGTAAGAGAACAAAAAGAAATCGTAGAAAAATTAATGGCTGAGTTTTCTATAACACATTTGAGAAATGTTAAAGCTATCGCTTTATCTGGAGGCGAGCGCCGCAGAACAGAAATAGCTCGATGTTTAATAAATAATCCTAAAGTCCTATTGCTGGATGAGCCTTTCGCTGGAGTAGATTTACTTTCATTACAAGATATTAAAGGATTGCTGTTAAAATTACAAAATAGAGGATGCTCTGTATTAGTAACAGATCATAATGCCTCACAACTTCTTAGTGTTGTTGATCGAGCCTATGTTATTGCGAATGGAACTATAGTGGCTAACGGAACCCCAAGACAAATTGTAAATACAGCTGAAGCAAAAAAACTATATTTTGGTGAAGATTTTAGCATTTAGTCCCAAATGAATAAAAAGTTTTCTGTTTTAATAAAAAACAAAATTACAAAATTTAATAAAACTATATTAGTAGCAAATGATAAAAGTATCTCCCACAGAGCATTGCTAATTGCAAGTCAATGTATAGGCCCTTCTAATCTAAAAGGCGTTTTAGAAAGTGAAGATGTTAAGAATACAATCATTTGTTTAAAAAAACTTGGAGTAAAAATATTAAAAAAAAACAAAAAATATATCGTTTACGGCAACGGATTGAGATCTTTTAGAAAACCTCATAAAAATCTGCTTTATGTAGGAAATTCTGGCAGCTTAGCTAGAATGCTAATTGCGTTAGTGGCAACACATCCAAATTTAAAAGTCAAAGTCTCTGGTGATAACAGTTTGAACAAAAGAGATATGAAAAGAATTATTGAACCGCTTTCCAAAATTGGTTGTACTTTTTATCCTAGAGATAAAACAACTTTACCACTTACAATTGAAGGAACTAGTATGCCTTTAGCACAAAAACATACTGAAACTTTAGGCTCAGCACAGGTAAAATCGGCTATTTTACTTGCCGCAATTAATACTCATGGAATTACTACAGTTGAAGAAAAGAAAATATCCAGAAACCACACCGAAAATCTATTAACTGCTATTAAGGCTAGCATAAAAATTAAAAAAATTAAAAAAAATAATTTAATTTCATTAAGGGGACAAGAAAACCTATCTAACTTTAATCTAGAAATTCATGGAGATCCATCATCTGCTGCACCATTTATTGCTCTAACTTTATTAACAGCTGGATCAAAATTGTTAATTAAAAATGTCAATTGTAATCCAACTCGAATAGGTTTTATTAAAATTTTGAAAAAAATGAATGCAAATATAAGAATCAAAAATTTGAAAAAAAAATCAGGAGAACATGTCGGTAATATTTTTGTTAAAAGTGGTTCTTTAAAACCAATCAATTGTCCAAAGAAATTGGTTTCTTCTGCAATAGATGAATTTCCTCTTTTATTTATCATCGCTTCAGTAATAAAAGGAGTATGTAAATTTTCAGGTATTAATGAGCTTAGGCATAAGGAATCAGATAGAATTAAAAATATTGAAATTGGGTTAAATCAAATCGGAATAAAAACTCAATCAACAATAGATAGTTTAAAAATATTCGGCAATCCAAATATAAAAATTGAAAAAACACTAGAAGTTTATCCGAAAAAAGATCATAGAATCGCAGTGTCCTATGTAATTTTAGGTTTATTATTAGAGGGAAGGATTAAAATTCATAACTGCGAAACTATTAACACTTCATTCCCCAGTTTCTTAAAATTAATTCGCAAAGTTGGAGGAAAATTTGAAGTTAAATAATGTAGGAATTATTGTGGCCTGTGATGGTTCGGCCTCTAGCGGAAAAAGCACTGGCGCAAAACTAATTTCCAAAAAATATAAGCTTCATTTTTTATCAAGCGGTCTTTTATACCGATTTGCAAGTTATTTGATTATAAAATATAAACCAAAAAAAAAAATTCTTTTTCTTAAAAAAAAATTTAAAAATTTAAATTATAAATATATAAATCATCTAAATTTACATACTCAAGAAATTAGTGATTATACTGCAATTTTAGCTAAACAAAAAAAGGTAAGACTTATCCTAAGAGTTTTTCAAAAAAAATTTGCTAAAAAATATAAAAGAGTCTGTATAGAAGGCAGGGATGCTGCATCGGAGATTCTTAAAAAAAATCCACGTTATGATGTAGCTTTCTATTTTAAATGTAATCTTAGTATCGCAAGTTATAGGCGTTGGAAGGACTTAAAAACATTTAATAAGAAAATTTCCTTGAAAGAAGTTAAGAAATCCTTAAGAACTCGCAATGAGCATGATATAAAAAGACGTTTTTCTGCCTTGAAAAGAGTTAGGGATTCGGTATTAATACGGACCGATATCTTGAGTAAAGCAGCAATGGTAGCTAGGATGTCAAAGGAAATTGAAAAAAAATTATTATTAAAAAAACATGGAAGAAACTATAAAACAAGATAAGAGCAAATCGCATAAAGAATTTGAAAAACTGCTTTCCCAAGACTGGGGAAATAGAAAATTCAAAGAAGGTGAAATAACAACTGGCATTGTTAGCCAAGTTGGGAAAAAATTTATATTTTTAGATTTGGGTCTAAAAAGTGAAGGCGCAATACCAATTGAAGAATTTAGACTTACCAAAGAAATAGACAAGATTGAAATTGGATCAAAAATTGAAGTATTGTTAGAAAAAATTGAGAATAAAACCGGAAATGTTGTTGTATCAAGAGAGAAGGCAAGGAAGGCACACTCCTGGAAAAAAATGGAAAAAGCTTTTGAAAATAAAGAAAAGATCAAAGGAGTTATAATTTCAAAATGTAAGGGTGGATTTATTGTTGATGTTGAATCGTGCCTTTGTTTTTTGCCTGGATCTCAAATTGATCTTAAACCTCTAAAAAACTTTGACCACTTAATGAAAATTCCTTTGACTTTTGAATGCGTGAAATTAGATAAAAAGAGAGGAAATATTGTCTTATCAAGACGAGCGATTTTGGAAAAGATTTTACTTCGTGATAGAGATAAAATTATTTCGAAATTAAAAGAAGGGGACATTGTGAATGGAACGATAAAGAACCTAACTGAATGGGGAGCTTTTGTTGATTTAAACGGCGTTGATGCTCTTTTGCACATCACAGATATATCTTGGCGCAGAATTAACAAACCCGCAGATCTACTTTCGATTGGACAGTCGATAAAAGCAAAAATAATCAAGATAGAAGAAGGAACAAAAAAAATAAGTTTAGGAGTAAAACAACTTACTGAAGATCCTTATAAAAAAGTAATAGACAGCTATGAAGTAGGAAAAAATTATCCAGCCATAATAACTAACGTTCAAGATTATGGTTGTTTTGCTAAATTAGAGGAAGGATTGGAAGGCTTAATACATCAATCTGAACTATCTTGGACTAAAAAAAATATTCATCCTGGAAAAGTTTTATCAACATCCCAAAAAATACAAGTACAGATTTTGGAAAAAGATATGGAAAAAAGAAGACTTTCTTTAAGTTACAAAAACACATTAGTTAATCCTTGGGTTAAATTTATTGAAAATCATAAAGTGGGAAATGAGGCTGAAGGAGTAATAAAAAATATAACTGATTATGGCTTATTTGTATCAGTTAAAAATTCTGAGCTTGATGGCATGATTCATTATAGAGATTTAAATTGGTCTGAAAAAGATTCTGAATTAGAAAAATATAAAAAAAATCAATTAGTAAAATTTAAAATTTTGGAAATAAATAAAGAAAAAGAAAAAATAAGACTAGGAATAAAACAACTTACACAAGACCCTTTTGAATTTTTTATGAACAAAAAAATATCTGATGTAGTAACTGCTATTGTAGTCTCTTCATCCAAAGATGGAATCCATGTTTATGCTGGCAATAAAGATCTGTTACTTTTGATCAAAAGAAATCAATTAGCAAAAGAACCTGAAAATCAGCGCCCATCGCGATTTGCTAGAGGAGATAAGTGCGATTGTATGATTGTTGAACTAGATAAAGAAAAAAGAAAGGTTACATTATCCATAAAAGACTTGGAGGAAAAACAAACTAAAGAGGTAGTTAAAAAATATGGATCAACAGACTCAGGAGCCTTATTAGGAGAAATACTTGGGCCACTTTTAAAAAAAAAAAGAAATAAAAAAAAAGAATAGTTGTATGATAATTCATGGTCAAATCTGAATTGGTGCAAAAACTTTGCAACATGCATCCGAACATACTGCGTAAGGACATAGAAAAAATCTTAGACATTATAATCATTGAAATGATTGAAGCACTTTGCCGTAATGAAGCCGTAGAAATAAGAGGCTTCGGTCGATTCAAAACTGTAATGAGAAAGGCCAGAATAGGCAGAAATCCTAAAAATTCTAAAGTTGTTCAAATACCAGCAAAAAAAGCAATTAAATGGAAAATGAGTAAGATCCTATTTAAGTGTTTAAATAAAAATTTTACTGAAAACAAAATATCTGCTACCAATTGAAATAAAATTTAAATTTCAGTGGATAAAAAAGCACCAATCTTTGTAGCTCTTGATACTCCAAATCTTAATAAAGCAATAACTATTGCAAACGATATTAAGTCTTTCGTAACAGGAATTAAAGTAGGTCCAATTTTTTTTTCAAAAAACTCTATTGATAAAGTTAATAAATTCTCTGAAATGAATTTGAGAGTGTTCGTCGATAATAAGATTCATGATCTAGAATCAATAGTACTTAAGAGTGTGGCTAGTCTAAACTCAGAATGTATTGATTATTATACAATACATACTGCAAATGGATTAAAAACACTAAGTAAAGCAAAGGAAGTTTGTGTTGGCATGTCCAGACCTATTAAACTTCTTGGAGTCACAGTTCTAACAAGCTTTGATGATTCAAATCTAAAAGAAATCGGTATAAAAAACAAAATGGAAGAACAAATTAAACAATTAGCGTCTCTTGCTCAAGAATCTAAACTAGACGGTGTTATCTGTGATGGCAAAAATATCAAAAGTGTTAAAAATGTATTCAAAGGCGAATTGTTTGTTCCTGGCGTACGACTCAATAGAGATAAAATGCACGACCAAAATCCATCAAGAAGTATTACTCCTAAAGAAGCCTTGGATCATGGAGCTACATTTTTAGTATGCGGCAGAGAGATAATTGAAGGCAATCCAAGAGAAAATATCCAAAAGATAATTAATTCTTTAAAATAATGTTGGCCAAGATATGTGGACTTGCTGAAAAAAATCAAGTTAAAACATGTTTAGAGTATGGAGCAAGCATGTGTGGCTTTATATTATTTTATCCCAAAAGTCATAGAAATTTAAGTCTTCAAAAGGTTAGTGAGTTAACTTCCATAAAAAATTCAAAATCTAACGTCGCAGTTATGGTCGAGCCAAGCAAATCCGATTTAGAAAAAATTAAAGATTTAAATTTTCAATATTACCAAATTTATGGGAATCAAGATCCAGCCGAGATTAATGAAATTAAAAAAAAAAACAACGTTAAAATAATTAAAGCGCTTACTATAGAAACTGGAAAGGATGTATTGAAATATAAAAAATACGAAGCAGTTTCGGACATTATTCTCTTTGATTCAATTGGGAGAGAAAAGTCGTTATCTTTTGATCACTCTTTATTAAAAGATGTACCAAAAAATGTAATAAAGATGATTGCCGGAAATATTCAAGTTCAAGATCTTGAAAAAATAAGCAAAATAGCAGATATTGTTGATGTAAGTGGTGCGGTTGAAACCGAGAAGAAAAAAGATTTAACTAAAATCAAAGAATTTTTATTAAAAATAAAAGAAATTAATGAGCTCAATTAAAAAAGGTATTCCGTTCATAGACCAGCATGATGAAAATGGAATGTGGGGAAAGTATGGTGGTAATTTCATTGGAGAAACATTAAAAAAACCTGTTGAAGATCTCACAAAAGCTTTCGAAAAACTGAGAAATGACAAAGGTTTTTTAGATGAATTGGAATACTACAGAAAAAATTATATTGGTCGACCAACACCATTTCTAGAACTACCCGCATTAACAAAACATTGGGGTGGAGCTAAAATAGTTGTTAAACATGAGGCCCAGGCATATTCGGGATCGCATAAAATAAATAATGCGATTGTGCACGCGATGATTGCTGTAGCTACCAATAAAAAAGAGATCTGTGGAGATACTGGTGCAGGATATGCTGGTAGCGCCTTAGCTATCGCTGCATCTTTGTTTGGTTTAAAAGCTAAAATTTTTATGGGAGCACACGACATGAAAAGACAAAAAATTCAAGTGTTCCGCATGAGATCATTAGGGGCTGAAGTGATTCCGTGTCATCAAGGATCAAAGACTTTAGTTGAAGCTGTCTCAAGTTGTATTCGTTATTACACTGCGAACTGTGATCGTGTACACATGTGTGTGGGTTCGTGCGTGTCATCAACTATCTGGGTGAAAATTTGTGCGTGGGCACAAAGTATTATTGGAAAAGAAATGGAAGAACAGATGATTGATATGTTTGGAAAAATTCCAGAAAAACTTTCTATCGTCTGCGCAATTGGTGGGGGGTCTTCAAGTTACGGCACATATAGTAGCTTCATTGATAAGGATCATGTTAAATTAATTGGAGTTGAGGCTGGTGGCCCCGAAGGAAAAAAAAATGGAGCCGACTCTTTATCTAGGGGTACTATCGGAATACTTCACGGAAGTAAGAGTCTATTATTACAAGACAGAAATGGAATGGTTTCAAATACAACTTCTATCAGTGCTGGGCTCGACTATCCCTCAAATTCACCACTCCATTCCCATTTAAAAGATTTAGGTCGTCTTTCAGTAATGTCTGTTTCTGACGAAGAGGTGCTCGAAAGTTTTAAGTTAGTATCGAGGCTAACTGGTTTACAACCGAGTTTGGAGCCTTGCCATAGTTTTGCGGCTACTGCAAAACTCGCTCCTAGATTAAGCAAGGATTCTGTGATAGCGACCAACTGTTGTGGAAATGCTTTGAAAGATATGGATATTTTGGCTGAAAGATTAAAATTAGATTAAAATGCAAACAAGAATAAAAAAAAACTTTGATATTTTAAGCAAACTGGAGGAATCGACAGTCATACCATTCGTTTCTGGCGGAGACCCCGATGTAAAACAAAGTACTGAAATTCTAAAATCATTTGCCAAAAATGGAGCCAGGATTATAGAATGCGGTTTTAATTGGAATGCTCCCGTAAGCGATGGAGATCCAATACAAAATTCTAGCTACAGAGCTTTAAAAAATGGAGCTTATATAGAAAAAGTTTTCGAAATTATCAAAGAATTCCGCAAAGACTACAAGGAGCAAGCGATAATACTTATGGGTTATTATAACGTTTGCTTAAAGTTTGGTGAGGATAATTTTTTAAAAGAATGTAAAAATGTCGGGGTAGACGGCTTAATTATTTCTGATCTTCCATTTCCAGAAAATATACCTTTTGTAATAAAGTGCAGAAATATTGGTATTAGTTTTGTACAACTCATAGCTCCAACTACTTCTAATGAAAGAATAGCTAAAATAAATGAATATGCTGATGAAATGGTATATTATATTTCTATGCTTGGAGTTACAGGATCAGCTTTAAAAAATTCCCCAGAAGATATTCAGAAAAAATATTTAGAAATAAAAAAACTTTGTTCAGGTAATAAAAGAACGGTTATAGGTTTTGGAATTACTCAAGATGTGATAAAAAAATTCAAAAATGTGGATGGTTTGGTTGTAGGTAGCCAAATCTGCAAAACCATTGAAAAAAACATTGAAAATGGTCAAAATTCTGCCGTAGTAGAAGTGTCTAAATTGTACAAAGCATTACTAAATGAATTATAGTAGTAACACATAATGAACTCTTGGATAACAAATTGGAAAAAGATAAAGATTAAAGTAAAACAAATCATCAAAAAGCAACCAGCTGGTCAACAAGAAACTGATTGGCAAAATTGTCCACAATGCAAAAAAATTTCATACTTTCCTGACCTGACTGCTAATTCCTACATCTGCGAATGTTCCTACCACTTTGATTGTCCTCCAAAATTCCGTTTAGACAACTTATTTGACTCAACTTATGGAATTATAGAAGCTCCGGACAATATTAATCCTGACCCTTTACAATTCGAAGTAGGAGAAAAATATAAATATATCGATAAAATTAAAAAATATAGAAAAGTTACGGGTCAAAAAACAGCTCTACTTTGTGCTTCGGGATTTATACAGAATCTCCGTTCTGTGGTAGTAGTATTTAATCCAAAATTTGGCGCAGGTCGTTTTGGACCTGCTGAAAACGAACATTTTTTAAAAGCTGCTGATTGTGCTATTCGAGAAAAAGTGGATATGTGGATCGTAATATATCAGAGCTCTGGCATCGATGTTCATACAGGAGTAACTGGGCTTGCGGGTATGCCTAAATCTATAATTGCAATGAGCGAAATTAAAAAAGCAGGAATTCCAACTTTCGCAATTGCTGCTCGAGCTGTTGCGGGCGGCACTTTTGGATCAAGCTTTTTTATGCACGACTTTATTATTATTGAGTCAAAATATGTTGAGAATTTACTTTTTTCTGGAAAAAGGGTTACCGCTAATATTCTGAAAAGCCTGGATCAAATCCCCGAAGACTTTGGTATGGCATCGAGTGTAATGAAAAGTGGCCTAGCGGATATGACCCTTGAAAATAGAAAAGAATTAAAGGACACTCTAGTTAAACTAGGTTCTATAATTTTGAAAAAGGAAGTATCGTTTGATAAAAAAGACTCAACATCAGATATTCCAGAAGAACAAATTCCAACTTCTCTACAAAAAACTTCAGAAGCAGTATAGCCGTAGAATCAATCTTGATTTAAAGAGAATAAATTTAGCTCTGAATAAATTGGGCAACATTCACGAACTTATTAAAAACCCAATAAATATTGTTGGAAGTGACGGCAAATATTCAACCTTGAAATCGCTTCAATATTTTATTCAAGAAAACAAAGAAAAAGTATCTACTTTTACAAGTCCTCATCTATATGAGGTTAGGCATCGATTTTGGCTTAAAGATAAATTTATCAATATTAAAGAGTTAAAAAAAAACATTAAAATTATAGAAAAACTTAAAGTACAACTGACTTTATTCGAACTACTCACCCTTGTTTATTATATCTCCGCATCGAAATTAAAAAATGTTTCGTATGCTTTGGTCGAAGCAGGACTATTGTATGCCAAAGACTCCACGAAAGTGTGGGATCAGCCTAGGTGCCAGATAATTACAAATATAAATAATCAACACTTAGAGTGGGTTAAGCCAAAAACCTTAAAGGCAATTTGTCGAGAAAAAGTAGGCTACTTAAGTAAAAAAACTACGATTTATGTGGGCAAACAGGAACCAAAAACTATGCAAATAATTAAAGAAATCTTAAAAAAAAATCCAAGTAGACAAGTGTACTACGGCAGTGGATGGACTTTAAATAAGTTCGGCAATAAAAGAATTTATAAAGACAACAAGGGAATAATAATCCTAAAATCTAAAAAAATACTGAGTGATGGATTATGGAACAATGTTGGTCTCGCAATTAGAGTCGCCAGAGATTTAAAAATCTCTAAAAAAACCATCCTAAAAGCACTTCCTAAACTTCAATTTGAAGGAAGGCTTCAATATATTAAAGGTAAATTAATCAAATTATTAAATCCACAAGAAAAACTTCTAATTGACGGATGCCATTCAGAAGCAAGTGCTAAGAACTTAGCTTCTTATTTAAAAAGTATCGATAAGGATATTTATGGTATTTGGGGCATGCAAAAGCATAAACATCCAGAGCTTTTTATTAAACAATTTAAAGGAATTTTTAAAAAAATTATCACAGTTAAAATTCCTGATGAAACAAACTCATGCAAACCTCAACAATTAAAACAAATAGCCAATCGATCTGGTATCAAATGTGATGTAGCTCCAAGTATTGAAGCTGCAATCAAACTGCTATCTAACAAAAAGCCAAAAGTGATCACATCTTTCGGATCATTATATTTAATTGGAAAAATTTTAAGCTTGAATTAAAGATTCTCTTTAATCCAAGAAACAATATTAGATTTCGTGGTAGTGCCTACTTTAGTTCCTTTAAGCTCTCCGTTTTTGAAAATAAGCATAGTTGGAATTCCGCGCACGCCATATTTTACAGGCGCGTTAGGTTGTTCATCGATATTATGTTTTGCAAAAACTACATCGCTCATCTCAGTAGAAATTTCTTCAAGAATCGGCGTGAGTTGCCGACAAGGTCCGCACCACTCTGCCCAAAAATCGACGACACAAACTTTGCCGTTTTTCAAAACGTCTTTTTCAAAACTTTCGTCGGTAATTTTTATAGTTGCCACAGAATCCAATCTATAAATTTTTTAGTAAAAGTCAATTGTACTATTTAGTATAATAAAATTATTTTTATTCATTATTTTAAAGTTTAGGTTGAACTATTTTTGATGGTTCAATGGATTTGGGTTCTCTTATTCGTGTTCTATCAAATTTATTAGAAGCACTCGTACTTAGACCACGACACATAAAAAAAACGTTTTCTTGTTAAATCTAAGTTTATTTAGGTTCTAACACAACATCCCAATATAGATAGTCCATCCAACTTGCGTGTAAAAAATTTGGTGGGAAATTTTTTCCGTTTTCGTGCAAATCATTAATCGTTGGCCTAAAAGGTTTTCTATTTAATATCATCCCTG
>Ga0208471_1000078_pt1 | contig 38925 bp, 36 predicted proteins | sample DeeseametaMP0441_FD_184210 | JGI IMG/M metagenome (GOLD analysis project Ga0208471, IMG submission 184210) | Marine microbial communities from the Deep Atlantic Ocean - MP0441 (SPAdes) | ecosystem: Environmental > Aquatic > Marine > Oceanic | place: East of Rio de Janeiro, Brazil, South Atlantic...
AAACGGGCTATGATAACCTAACTGAAGAAGAGAAAGATTTACTTTATAGGGCCAGTAAAGATTTTTCCCAAGGAAGAAAAAAAGATTAGTCTTTTAACAAACCGTCACCAATAACCCGCTCACTCACCTTCTTCTTTCGGAACAACCTTAAACACTTTTTCTCCCGGTTTGGCCATACGATAACGCTCACGGGCAAGTTCTTCAATATATTCATAGTCTGATTCTAGTCGAATTTTTTCATTTCCAAGTTGCCGTTTTTCTTCTCGAAGATTTGTAATAGCATTTTGTATTTCGGCTTTTTCAGCATTTAATCTATACAATTGATAGACACCATGGTCACCAAAAAAGAAAATGATTAATAAAACAATTGCACCCAAAATTAAAACAAAACGGACCAGTTTTTTTTGCAACTTAATTCCTTGATCACCACGGTTTTTCTTACGCTTACGCTGCATAGAAGAATAACGCCGCATTATTTACCCAAAACTTCTTTCCCTGGGAAACGTGCTTTATTTCCCAAAATTTCTTCAATGCGCAAAAGTTGATTGTATTTACAAATTCGATCTGTTCTGGATGCAGAACCCGTTTTGATTTGCCCGGCATCCATGGCTACGGCAAAATCAGCAATGATGGTATCTTCTGTTTCTCCGGACCGATGGGAAATGATTGTACCGTAATTATTGGCTTTTGCTAATGCGATCGTATCAATTGTTTCTGATACTGTTCCAATTTGATTTAGTTTAATCAAAATTGCATTCATGGAGTTTTCATCAATAGCTCTTTGCAATCGGGTAATATTGGTGACGGTTAAGTCATCGCCGACAACTTGAATTTTGTTTCCCAGTTCTTCATTCATCTGCTGCCAACCTTCCCAATCATCTTCAGCCAGACCATCTTCAATAGACACAATGGGGTATTTATTTATAAGGTTTTTATAATAGTCTACCATTTCATTAGCGGAAAGAATACGCCCTTCAGATTCTAGGTGATATTTCCCATTACTATAGATCTCACTCGCCGCCACATCCAAGGCGATAAATATTTCTTCTCCTGCTTTATAACCTGCTTTATCCGTAGCCTCCAATATGACCTCTATTGCTTCTTCATTTGATTTTAAGTTCGGCGCAAAACCACCTTCATCGCCCACGGCAGTATTCAACCCTTTTCCTTTAAGTACGGATTTCAGTTTGTGGAAAATCTCTGTTCCCATCTGTAACGCTTTAGAAAATGATTCTGCACCAATGGGAAATACCATGAATTCCTGAATATCCACATTGTTATCCGCGTGACTTCCGCCATTTAGAATATTCATCATAGGAATAGGTAAAGTTGTAGCGTCGTCATCTCCCAAATATTGAAACAAAGGTAAGTCTTGATGATCGGCCGCTGCTCTTGCGGCAGCCATGGAAACACCTAAAATGGCATTTGCGCCCAGCTTGGATTTATTTTCAGTTCCATCTAATTCAATCATCAGATTATCTACTGCACGTTGATCTATTGCGTCATGGCCAATTAATGCAGGTCCTATAATATTTCTTACATTTTGAACTGCCTGGAGCGTCCCTTTTCCCATATATCGATCTTCGCCGTCACGTAATTCAGCCGCTTCATGTTCCCCGGTGGATGCTCCGGAAGGAACCGCCGCCCGCCCAAAGCTGCCATCATTCAATTGAAGATCAACTTCGATGGTTGGATTGCCGCGGGAATCAAGAATTTCCCGGGCATGAATATGTGCTATGTGAGTATCCGGCATGAATTATCCTTAAATGAGGTAAACAAGTTAGAGAGTCGATTTTACCGGTGCAAATGTAAATCAATCAGGAATTGTTTATGGAAACATCTCCCCCTAATTTTCGTTTGATTTTTTCATATGATTACGGTCAAGCAATTCGATAACAATTCTTCAGCGTGGGATAACTTCGTTTCCTCGGCAAATAATGGCACCCTGTTCCATACTCGTCGATTTTTAAGCTATCATCCAGAGGGACGATTTAATGATCATAGTTTAGAGTTTTACAAAAAAGGGAAATTAGTTGGTGTTTTCCCTGCAGCTATTGTTGAGACGGAAAATGGCCGTACTTTGGTATCTCATCCAGGTGCTTCAGTCGGTTCGTTTGTTGTCCCCGAAGATTTAGCTTTTGCAGATGCCATGGAGATGGTTAATCAGTTGGTAGAATATTCAAAAAGAGAAAACTTTGATAGAATTAAACTAACACAAACCCCCACGATTTACAGTAAACGACTTTCCCATTATATAGATTTTGCACTTAAGAAAAATAACTTTCAATACACAAAGAGAGAAATATCCAGTGTATTATTTTTGGAGAAATCAATAGATGAAAATTTAACCAAGTTTAAATCCACCCATCGCACGGCCGTCCGTAAAGCTGAAAAATCGGGAATAGTTGTAAAACAAACGGATGATTTTTATTCCTTCTATGAGATTCTGAAAAAGAATTTGAGTATCCGTCATAATGTAACACCCACCCATTCTATAGGTGAACTTATGCGTCTTAAAGATTTATTTCCTGATAAAATCCATTTATTTGGTGCATTTATAGAAGACAAAATGGTCGCTGGTGTTGTAAACTTTATTGCAACTGAAAATGTAGTGTTGGCGTTCTACATAAGCCATGACGAAGACTACCAGGAAGCTCGTCCCATTAATTTATTATTTTATAAGATTTTTGAATGGGCGATTACCCAAAAGTACAGTGTTTTTGACTTTGGCATTTTTACTGTCAATGAAGAACCCAATATGGGATTAGCTCGTTTTAAGGAAAATTTTGGTGCCAGCGGACAATTCAGAGATACGCTAGAAATTATTTTTTAAATCTGTGTTTGATCAAATAAAAAAACTTTCGCTCCAATCTGTTATTTATGGCGTTGGTCATATTATGACACGATTAGTCACATTTCTACTTTTACCTCTTTATACTAATGTATTTACTGCTGAAGAATATGGTGTTATTTCTCTGGCATATGCCTTTATAGGATTTACGTTGATATTGTTTAGGTATGGAATGGATACAGCATTAATGAAATTTTATATCACCGAAAATGTTAAAGAAAAGCACGGTGTCTTTTCTACAATTTGGATTTTACAATTTTTTTCCAGTATCATTTTAGCTTCAATACTAATTGGTCTGTCTCCATTTCTTTCTCAATATATTATAGGTGACTCTGCACACAGCAATATTTTACAGCTCATTTCAATTATTTTGGCAATGGATGTGCTTTGGAATCTCCCGATGCTTATTTTACGCACAGAAGAACGCCCAATGGCATTTGTTGGTTTAAACCTGGTAAATGTTTTCACGACGATTGCCTTTAATATTTATTTTGTTGTTTATGCAAAATTGGGAATAATCGGTGTTTTTTATGGGAATATAGTTGCGTCTACTTTGATGTTGATGTTCTCTTTTCCAATCGTATACCAGCGTTTACGTTTTAAGTATATATCTAAAACGCTTCTAAAAAAAATACTCTATTTTGGTCTACCATTTATTCCTGCTGGAATATTTACAATGGTAATGGAATTGGCAGATAGATATTTACTAGAGTGGATGGTTGGGACAACCGCGGTTGGTATTTATTCTGCTGGATACAAGTTGGGGATGTTTGGTTTATTATTGGTCATGGGTTTTACTATGGGGTGGACTCCATTCTTTCTAAAAAAAGGAAAAGACGATCAAGCTCCTGAAATGTTTTCTCGAATTATTACATATTTTTTGGGTATTTATGGCTTTGTAGCAGTTTTCTTTACATTAATTATAGATGATCTTGTAAAAATTAATGTTGGAGACTTTTCTTTTTTTGGTGAAGCATTTTGGTCGGCAACCAATATTGTTCCTGTTATATTTTTAGCTTATTTCTTTTTTGGCCTTTATGTTTTACAGCTTCCAGCTGTGTATTTACCAGAAAAAACAAAATGGATACCCCTTTTCCGTTTTGTTGGAGCCATAACAAATGTTGTATTAAATATTTTAGTCATTCCAACATATGGTATTATGGGTGCGGCGCTTGCAACGATGGGCGCACAAGCAATAATGGCTTTATCTATTTATCTGAAATCGCGCAAAGATTATAAAATCCCATTTCGCCGAATTGGTATTATTTTCCCTCTTTTTGCAATGATTGGAGCAATATTTTTAGACGGTTCGACGATAATAAAATTTATGTATCTATCGGGATATTTTATTCTATGGATTTTCATTGTTGCAGATAAAACAGAACAAAATTTTATTTTTAGGAGACAGTTATGATTATTATTGTTTCCAGCGGACATAAGCCTGATGATGAACGCATTTATCATCGAGAAATTAAATCACTTCTCAAGACTGGATATGACATTCGATATTTCACCCGGTGGGATGGGGAAATGGATTTATCGGAAAACAATCTTCAACACATCAATGTAGAGAGAAAAAAATATCCGACAAAAAAATATATCCAATTTGTATCAGAAAAAATAAATGACGCCTCTGTATTGCATATTCATGAGTTTGATCTACTGCCCCTTGCGAAACAGATGAAGAAAAAGAATGGAATAAAGGTTATCTATGACGTTCATGATACATTGCGAGCTATGTGGGAGACATTTTCATCCAAAAAAGGATTATTAAAAAAAGCGATAAACAAATCACTGTCGTTTTTCGAAGTATCCCACTTGATGTATGTAGATGAAATCATTCTGGCTAATAAGGTACTTGATGATAATTTCTACAAGCAAAAGGGATTGAACACGACGGTTGTAGAAAATTTTCCACTATTGGATTCGCTAGGAGAAAAAAAACAATTCTCAACAAATCCGTGTATTCTTTATCAAGGTCAAGTTAGTATAGACCGGGGGATACTGGTACTCTTGGAAGCGTTTATAAAATTAAAAGAAACTGTCCCGGAGGCACGATTAAAAATCATTGGACAAACCCGTCCTTTATCATTTAAAGATATATTAAAGGAAAAAATAAATTTATCAGGGTTTGAAAATTCAATAACATTTCTGGATTTTATTCCCCACGAACAGATTTGGCATCATATGCAAGAAGCCCATATTGGCGTTATACCTTCATTGAAAACACCGAGAGTTGTGTTGGACACACCAACAAAATTATTTGAGTATATGGCAAGCAGTTGTGCTGTAGTTGCGTCTGACGTTCCTCCTGTTCGTCACTTTCTTGATGGGGCAGGAGAATTGGTAGAGCCAGGGTCCGCCCAAAGTTTAGCGGATGGGATTATAAAAGTTATCCGGGATGAATCTCTTTTTAAAAGATATATTTCAGAAGGCAATAAGAAAATCACCGATCATTATAATTGGACGATTGCAGAAAATAAATTGTTGGATATTTATAAAAGTCTAGAAATTTGAAAATATTATACATAGCGCCGGAAAACACAGTAGGTACATTAAGTCTTTGGAAAGAGGCTCATGAGGCTCGAGGAAATGAATGCACTTTTATTACTTTATATCCAACCAAACACGATTATGACCGGGGCATTTGCCTAAACCTACCATTAGTAAAAGCAAATCCATTATATATGAAAGGCCGGCATCAATATTATAAACTGGCTCGAGGCAGAGAGGGCGATTATCAAGAAAAAAATGGTTATCCGCCTGTATGGGTGCCGAATTCATTTTTGGAAAAGAAATATTTTCAATTTCGTGACTGGTTATGGGCCTTTAAGGTGGAACAGGTGATAAAAGAATTTAACTTGCTGAAATATGATATTGTTCATTTGGATTGGGGATTGGAATTTTATCGTGATGGGCGTTTCGTAAAAACGTTAGTCGCAGCCGGGGTACCAATCGTGTGTACGTATCATGGACAAGATCTTCGCACAAGGGGTGTGATACCAGCCATTGATGCTGTAAGCAGTTTAAATGTAACCAGTGAGTTGGATCTTTTAAAGAAACATCCGGACATCCACTACCTGTTTTTGCCTTATGATACAGGACAGCATGAACCTGTTTTCAATATGAATGATACTATTAGAATATGTCATAGCCCAACGGATCGTTATTATAAAGGCAGTGAAACCATTATTCCCATTTGTGAAGAATTAGCTGAAAGAGATAATGTGGAATTTGTTTTAATTGAAAACTTGCCCCATGCTGAAACCCTGCGCATTAAGCAGTCTTGTGATATTTTAATTGACCAAGTTCATAACCGTGGTGGTTGGGGTTATGGTATGAATTCCGTAGAAGCATTATCCATGGGCTTGTGTTGCGTCACTGAACTAGTGGATGAATATGTGAAGTTTATTCCCGATCACCCCTTTGTAAATGTAAATAGTAATAAACTAAAAGAAACATTAGAGAATCTGATTCTAAATCCAGAGAAAATCTTGGAGTATAAAAAAAGAAGCAGGGAATGGGTAATTCAATATCATGATATGCACAATACTGCAAATATTTTGTACGGTTATTATAAAGATCGAGGTCTCACATGAGTTGGGCACCTACGATAGATATTGTGGTTCCTTGTTATAATGTGGCCCATATTGTTGAGCGATGTGTTAATAGTTTGCTCAAGCAATCTTATCGTGATAATACAATTTCTATATATTTGGTCAATGATGGTTCATCTGATTCAACCGGAAGAATATTAGATTCATTTTCTCGCCATCAACATATTCAAATTATTCATCTGGAAAAAAACAAAGGCCTATCGGCAGCCCGCAATACTGGTATAAAAGCTGGATCGGGCGAAGTCATTTGTTTTCTGGATAGCGATATGACAGTCCAACCCGAATGGATTAATGCCCATTTAGATATGTTGGGAGAAGTGGGTATTTTTGGAGTTATCGGCGATTCTCTTTTACCAGCGGAACAAACGCCCAACGAACTTGATAGCTATTTGTATGACCCCCGCAGAGGCGCGCGTAATATCGGTGAAGGTTCTCCAATTCCATTTTCATATTTTTTATTTAACAACACATCTGTTAAGCGATCCATCTTTGATGTTATTGAACTTTTTGATGAAAAAATTACAACTTATGGCGGGGAAGACACAGAACTGGCGATACGGTTTTGGGAAGCTTATCCAGAGGGTCTGCGATTTTCCTCATCTGCGTCATGCGTTCACCATCATCCCCGAGAATTAATTGATTTTTGCAATTTGATGTACAGTTACGGCAAAACCAACCTACCCTCGTTATTAGAGCAATTTCCTCAGTATAAAGCAGAGTTGGGTGGAGGATGGTTAAATTCAATAAAAGGGTATTTTTTGTTTAATTCAATTATACGGTGGTTTATATCTAAAATGACTAACCTCGGTAGCAGTTATTGGTTATCCAGATATAAAGTCATTGATGCAGCAATTAGAGGCGCAAGGACAGTCTCTCGTCGGTAAAATTGTAATTTTATGCACATTTTACCCATATAATAAAAATGTTGATAATTATCAATTTGTGCTTAAATTCATACGATTTGAAGATATATAAGTCAAATTTTAAAGAGAGAATACATACAATAACGGGGACGAAGTGTCTCCGTTTTTATCAATAACCAAACCAAGGAGGAACATCATGGCTGATGTGAGTTCAACTGTCAATAGCGTCATATCTGGAATCGTAAGTCTTGTTAAAGGCTTAATCGTATTCTTTGTGTTTGCTAACATTCTATACTCAACGGGATTTGATCCTGTCGGTGGTATAGTCGATCTAGTAAATACATTCTTAGATGGCGGATTGGCCGGTCTATTGGCACTGCTATTTCTCGTATCAATGGCATAATTAACAGGATGACAAAAAACAGGGTTCCTTTTGAAAAACTGGAACCCTGTATCCTGTTACCGTCATCATAGGAGGAAATATGAGTGCTTTCGACAACGTAAATGAATGGATAGCCAAATTAACCGACCTGCTGAAAACGCTGGTGGTCCTCGGCATCGTCATAGGTATTTTATTTGACGATCCATTTGGCGTGATTGCTGGAGTTGGTAGAATTATGGGACAATTCGGAGATGCAGGCCTTGCTGGCCTGTTAGCACTGATTTTTCTTGTAGCTATGCAATCCAAAAAGTAATCCACAACCAATATCCATTTAACTTACAAATGCGCCCCGCTTGTCGGGGCGCATTTGTTTATACAGTCCCACATCTCCATTCCTATAATTTATATTGTATTCATCTTCTTTAATCTGCTATGTTGCTTTCCGTGAGAGACCTAAAAGCAATTAAGATTCCATTACAAAAGGCTGGAATAATATTTATTAGTGTGGTGTCTATTAGCGCTCACCTGTTTTCAGCTTTTGAACATTACCCTTCCAATCCCGTTGCTGTTGGATCTGGCTTACTTTTTATCAATGTTCAAGCAAATGCAATAGGCATCTTTGCTGATCCGGCAAGTGTTACATCTTTTCAGGTAAGAAGTATAGGTATAGTTTCAGGGAGAAGGTTTGGACTTAAACGACTTCAGCATCATAGCGCTGTATTAGCTCAACCATATTTAAATAAAAAACTTTATTTTGCAACTGGAGCTAGTTTTTTTGGCGATAAACTATACAGCGAAACTATCTGGGGCATGGTTATGGGTAAACGTGTATCGGAAAAATTAAATATCGGCATCGGACTGATGTATTATGATTTACAAATTAAAAATTATGGTCAAGCAAGTAGTTGGGGGCTGAATCTCGGATGGAGAATAAAACTAGATAAATCTTTGCAGTGGCTCGGTAGTTGGCGAAATTTAAATAGCCCTGCAGTAGGAGTATCCAAAGATGAAATACCACAAATCATAGTATCTGCACTGGTCTTTAATCCTATACAATATGCAACAGTTGTTATTGAATGGGAACAAGATACTTTGTATGAAAGCAGATTAAAAATGGGTGGGCAATTCAAACTTTTACCTTGGGCAACTATTCATGCGGGACATGCTTCATCTCCCGGGCAAACAACCGCAGGTTTTGAAATACTTTTTAAACATATAAAAATAAATTATGCAGTTTCAACACATAGTTATTTGGATCTATCTCACTGGTTTGGTGTGGGGTTCTCCCTCCACTGATAAAATTCATTCTGTTGAAGAATGGTTTACTTTATTGGGGTATGATGCTGAATCCACAATCCCCGAAGAAGATTTAAATAGTATTCAACAATTACTACACACTCCGGTGTCAAACGCAGATGCTTTAATGATTTTATCTGACATATCTGTTTTATCTTTATCTGATTTGAAAAATATTAGTAGTTCGAAAGATATTGAAAGTCTGAAATCAAATGATGAATTATCTACAGCAGTTCGCTTTCTAATTAATAGTATTAATATCATTAATTATGCACCATTGAAAGTATTGATTAAGGAAAAAATATCATTTCAAAATGGTGTTCGCCATGACTGGCGCGCCATTGGGAGTTTAGAAAATTTTGAATATGGAATACTGTTGGAAAAAGACCCTGGAGAACAAAACATATCCGATCACAATAGTATTTATTTAAAGTGGAATTCTACGAAAATGAATTTAATAGCCGGAGATCACCAGCTGGTTGGAGGCTATGGTTTAATATCGTGGCGTACAAGTTCGGCGCATAAGGGATTTGCAACGCTAAATTCATTATTGCGGCAGGGAAAAGGTATAACAGGATATCGATCAAGTAATGAATATTGGAGCACGCGAGGATTGGGGGGTGATTGGCAAACCGACTATGGGAAATTTACATTTTCTCTTGGCAGGACCTATCAAGATGGTTCTTTGAATGAAAATGAAATTAAATTAGATAAAACGGGTATTCATGTAACCCCCAGCGACTTATTCATTCAAAACCAGTTATTAGAATATTCAGCCACTGTTATGTGGAATAATAATTTTCACTCTAATCATTTAGGTCTAATAATCAATTCACAAAATGTAATTGATAATACAGGTGAGAATATTCAACGTCAATCAGTATCCATTTTTACATCAGGTAATTGGAATGAGTGGTATTGGTTCGGTGAGAGTGCATTGAACACTAATAAAAAAGTTGCCTTTCTAGGAGGTGTCATGTTTAAAAACAAGTTACTAAAATATCTCCTTTCAATACGCCATTACCCAGCTTATTTTAGAACATATAGAACACAACCATTTGCTGAGTGGCAGGGGCAAAACGATGGAGAAAAAGGAATATTTCAAAATGTACAATTGAAATATGGAAAACATGTAATATTTTTATACACTGACATGGTGGAAAAAATTGTAGACAACTTTTTCTTAACGAATAATAATATTAAATATGAATCAGGTGTACGTTGGCAATGGCGTTACAATAAACATCTTATCCATGCTCAATTAAGAAAAAGCAATCAATTGAATACGACACAAATGTATTTTCCAAATAATATTGATTATGATATTTCTCGCACCACAACTAAGGGGTCTTATCAATATAAGGCGACTAAATATTTTGATATACGTTGGCAAGTAAATTCAACGTCATATAATGATGAATCTAAAGGAGTGGGGTTTGAAACGCAATTTAATTGGAAGATTCAACAATTTGCAATCAGGGGGAGTTGGATTGCAGCACAAATTGATGATTTTAATGGACGAGTTTATTTTTGGGATTTGAATCTTCCCGGGGAAATGAGAAGTGTAGCTATTTCACAAAATAAACAAATATTAGGTTTTAGGGTTCAAATGAAACCTAATAATAATTACCGATTATATATGAGATGGCGCTCTTCTTGGAATTCAATACGATTTAGTGGAACAGCAATGCAGTCGTATGCGTTAGCAATTCAAATAAATTTCTAGCGTATCATTCCATTGCCACGATTAACATTAATAGAATAATTTGTAGCTTATGTTTAGATATTATAAAATCATATTTATTTCATTACTTTTGAGCACAAACATTTCTGCAACAATTTTAGTTGTAAATAGTTCGGATCAAAAAGAAAATGAATTACAAGTTTTAGACAATACGAAAGCTCTATATGTATCAGCTACAGATCTTTCCAGAGTTTTGACTTCCAGACTGCCTTATGTGAATAAAGAACGCATGAAAATGGTTCTGTATTTTTCAGATACACGAATAAAATTTTCCAGTAATTCCAGTTTTGTACTTGTAGATGAAGAAGTATTTCATATGCCTGTCTATGCCAAGGCGAGTGGTAGTGATATTTTTCTACCGGCAGTTTCGATTTTCAGAATCTTAAAAGAAACGGTTTTACCTGGCTTGACCTATGATCCCATTAAACAGCGTCTGGATATTGATGTGGTGGAATTCAATATAACTGAACTGGGAATTGAACAAAAGGCTAATGGCACAATTTTAACACTTTATACACGAGAGCAGTTTGTAGCTGGACATATCAGTTCTTTTGAACATCAAAACGGATGGTTTTATTTAACAGTTCAAAACGGTATAGTTGATACAACGCAAATCAATAAAACAGATGCCCGAGGAGTTGTGGCAAAAGTGACAGCTTATCAATTTGCAGAATCAGCACAAATTGCCATTCGTTTACGTTCAGGAATAATTGGTCATGAAGTATTTCAAAGTTCGGATCCGAATGCAATTATTATTACGCTAAGAACACCTTTTGATAAAAGTGCAGACCGTATTCGCCTTTTACGAAAGCGATGGCGACTAGACACAGTTGTGCTGGATGCTGGTCACGGTGGAAAGGATGGGGGGACGGTTGGGAAAAGCGGTGCGAGAGAAAAAGATATTGTGTTGGATATAAGTAAACGTCTAGGTTTGCTTTTAGAGAAGAAAACCAATATAAATGTAGTATATACCCGGGAAGAAGATATTTTTATTCCTCTTTGGAAACGTACAAAAATTGCCAATGAAAGTAATGGGAAAATATTTGTCAGTATTCATGTAAACAGCAATCCCAACCGAGCTGCAAGAGGATTTGAATCGTACTTACTCAAACAGGGGAAATCAGACGATGCAATTGCATTGGCCTCACGTGAAAATGCTGTAATAAAACTTGAAGAGCATAGCGGAGATAAATATAAAGAATTAACGGGTGAAAATTTGATTATGGCAACAATGGCACAATCAATGTTTATGAAGGAAAGCGAGGAACTAGCTGCGATGATTCAGGTTGAATTGGGTAATCGGTTAGATTCTCCCAATCGAGGTGTTAAACAGGCGGGTTTTGTTGTTTTGATCGGCGCTAGTATGCCAAATGTATTAATTGAAACAGGATTTCTTTCAAACCCAACAGAAGAAAAGCTATTAAAGCAGGCCTCTTACCGTCAAAAGATTGCAGAAGGAATTTTTAGTGCCATTGTAAAATTTCGTTCTCATCGCGAAAAATTATTGGTTGAAGGATAATGGCAGATTTAAGGCCCATCGGAGTTTTTGATTCTGGATTAGGAGGTTTGACTGTAGTCAAAGCCCTTCGAAATATTTTGCCAAACGAATCCATTGTTTATTTTGGCGATACTGCCAGAGTACCATATGGTAATAAAAGCCAGGAATTAATCCAGGAATATTCGAGAGAAATCACACACTTTTTGATTAAAAATGATGCAAAATTGATTGTAGTGGCCTGTAATACAGCATCAGCGTTAGCGTTAAATGAATTACAGTCTAACACGTCTATACCCGTCATTGGAGTTATTGATCCGGGCGCTGATGAGGCCGTTAAAGCAACTAATAATAATAATATTGGTATTATTGGAACCGTGGCGACCATTTCTTCAAAAGCGTATGAAATAGCATTAATTAGAATAAACAAAGATATCCAAACAATTTCCCATGCATGTCCATTATTGGTTCCATTAGCTGAAGAGGGCTGGCTGGCCGGTGATGTCGCAAATGCAATTGTGAAACATTATATCTCTCCATTAAATGATAAAAAAATTGATACACTTATTTTGGGATGTACACATTATCCTCTTTTAAAAGATGTTATATCAAAACAGGTTAGTAATGGGACAGTATTAATTGATTCAGCCGCCGCTGTAGCTAGGGCAATTAAGGTCAAGCTGTTGGAAATAAATCAACTTAATAATTGCAATGAACTGGGAACGCTGTCTTGTTTTGTCACTGATATCCCCATGCGCTTTGAATTAGTAGGTCAGCGATTTTTAGGTGCCCCCATGGACCATGTTCAAACCGTACATGAAATCTGATTTTCAGACACTTCTTCAGGATTTATTCAAATTACAGCGCTTGGGGATTAAAACTGGGCTAGAGCATACGTTTCAACTGCTTGATACCTGCTCCAACCCACACCAACGATTAAAATTCATCCACCTGGCAGGGACAAATGGGAAAGGATCAACCGCAGCGTTTATTGATTCAATCTTACGATCTTCAGGATTAAAAGTTGGACTCTATACTTCTCCCCATCTTGTGCAGTTTAATGAACGTATTAGAGTGAATGGAGTGCCAATTTGTAATGAGAAAATTGTTGAGTTCATGCAATTGTATTCTGACGATATAAAACGCATTGAGAGTACGTTCTTCGAAACAACAACTGCTATGGCTTTTTGGTACTTTGAACAAGAAAATATTGATATAGCTGTCATAGAAACAGGATTAGGTGGTCGTCTGGATTCTACCAATGTTATTATACCTGAAATATCTGTAATTACACCGATAGGAATGGATCATTGTGATTTATTAGGAAATAATCTAAAATCTATTGCTCAAGAAAAAGCAGGTATCATCAAAGAAAACATCTCTGTTATAAGCGGCTATCAGGAAAAAATTGTAAAAGAAGTATTAGTAGAAAAAGCATTAGAAATGCAAACACAGGTAAAGTTTATTAAACCACCAAAAAAGAGTACAGTAACAGTTGATGGCACGTATTTTTTACAGGAGGAAGTAGAGTATCATTTATCCTTAATGGGTGAACATCAAGCACAGAATGCATCAGTGGCTATTGAAGCCGTAAAGGGAATAGGTTTTTCTGTTAAAGAGGAAGCTATTAAAGTCGGAATAGAAAAGGCTTCTTGGCCAGGCCGATTTCAGGTTTTATCCAGAGATCCTTTTGTGATATACGATGTTGCACATAATGCGCAAGGGATTAAGGCTGCCCTGAAAACATACACTAATATATTTGGAAAGAAACCTATAGGCTTATTTGCTTTAAAAAAAGATAAAAAACTGGAATTAATCGTTAGTTGCCTCCATAACCAATTTGAAACACTTTTTGTTATGGATGATAAAAATGGATTGTTAATGAGAGCAAACAAATTATCAATGAAATTAAATACTCACGGAATTATGGCAACACCATTGGACGATATTAAGGGTTTCACATCATATCTAGACAACGACCAATCAGGTATCATTTTTGGCTCTCATTATATTGCAGAAGCCGTTTTTAAGCATTTTCAATTTTCCTTTGACTCTGGTGTGATTTAGGGTAATTTCTAGCATCAAAGGCACTTGCTCCCGCAGGGCCATCACATTTTTTAGACAAATTTAAAATTCAATTAGTACATAATTTATTGGAGCTATCTATATATGGACGTTAATCAAGCACACTCAATGAACATTAAAGAATTGGTAACAAAAGCCCGGGAATTGGACATCCCAGGCTATTCCGGATTAAATAAACAGGAGTTAATTGTCAAAATACTGGAAACACAAAATGAAAAAGAAGGTATTTTGAATGCCAAAGGTATCTTGGAAGTATTAAAGGAAGGCTATGGTTTTTTACGTAGTCCCGATTTCAATTATTTACCTGGACCTGATGATATTTATGTCAGCCCGTCTCAAATCAAACGGTTTGGTTTACGGACAGGCCATTCTGTTTATGGGCAGATTCGTCACCCGAAAGATAAAGAACGGTTTTATGCCTTGTTAAAAGTGGAAACAGTAAATGATAAAAGTCCGGACCATGTCAAACAGGCTATTCTTTTCGATAATTTGACACCCCTTTACCCTGAAGTAAAATTCAATCTTGAATCAGACTCAAAAGACATGTCAACTCGTATTATGGATTTTATATCACCTATAGGTAAAGGTCAACGCGGCTTAATCGTTGCCCAGCCTAAGACAGGTAAAACGATATTATTGCAGAAAATAGCTAATTCACTTTTAAAAAATCATCCGAAAGTTAAATTAATCATTTTACTTATCGATGAGCGACCAGAAGAAGTTACGGATATGAAACGCCAAGTTGAAGCTGAAGTTGTGAGTTCAACATTTGATGAGCCACCGGAACGGCACGTTGCTGTTGCTGATATGGTTTTACAGAAAGCAAAACGCATGGTGGAATATGGCGACGATGTAGTTATTTTGTTGGATAGTTTAACACGTTTAGGTCGAGCTCATAATGCTGTGATTCCTCATAGCGGAAAAATTCTTTCCGGTGGTGTAGATGCCAATGCGTTGAAAAAGCCAAAACAATTCTTTGGGGCAGCTCGGAATACTATAGAAAGTGGCAGTCTAACAATTATTGCCACAGCTCTTATTGATACTGGTAGCCGTATGGACGAAGTTATTTTTGAAGAATTTAAAGGAACTGGAAATATGGAACTCGTCTTGGATAGACGTTTGAGCGATCGCAGGATTTATCCTTCGTTTGATATTGTGCGTTCAGGTACTAGAAAAGAAGAATTATTATTGGATAAAAAAATATTAGCCAGGATGTGGATTTTACGAAAACTGCTAAACGAAATGAATGTTATTGAAGCTATGGAGTTTTTAATATCGAGAATAAAGCGCACAAAGTCTAATGAAGAATTTATGGAAACAATGAGCCAGTAAGCTTAATTTCCCCAGGAAGGTGTAGCGCCTTTAATTATAAAAAAGTGTGCAAGAGGTATATATATGGAATATAGTGGTCCACCAATTCGGACAACAATTGCTCGGATTATAACAGATAAACCCGTTAGAAAAACTCCCTATCAGGTTAAAGGCGTTTTTATGCGTCAGTATTCTGATTTAGAGATTGTACCTATGATGGATGGTACCTATAGAAATCGATTTTTATACCCACGTGTTCAAATCAAGATTTTGAATGAGCAGATATATATGGTTGGAATAAATGAAGGTGTAGATCCAATAATCGAATTGACTGAAAGATTAGATATTTTAGATTTTGGAAATATTACTTTTCAAGTATTTGACACGGAAGTAGACACAAAGGATGACCAGTTCAGACCCGTTGGACGATTAATTCGCTATCGATTATTAACTCCATGGGTTGCTCTTAATCAGATGACAGGAAGTCGTTATCGAATTTTGAACAATATGGAACGCATTGGATTTTTGAATCGATTGCTCGGTCAAAATATCGTCTTTTTAGCTCGGGAAATGGGAATTGAACTCCAAGAAAAAATATTTACAAAAGTGAACTTAACATCTTTGTTTCCAAAACCAGTAGATGAACGTAATTGGGGTGCTTTTTCAGGTGAATTTAGAACCAATTTTCTTTTACCAAATTATTTAGGTATCGGGAATGGTATTACGCGCGGTTATGGCGCAGTCTATGGGATGTTTAATCCGAAATCATTTTCGTTTGATGAAGGCAGTTTGGAAGATGCTGGTGGAGATGAGTTAGAATCTACCTCATTAGCTGAATCAGATCTTGAAGGTGTATCTGTTGAAGACGTCCCCAAACCCAAAAGGCATAAAGTAAAAAGAAGTAAACCAAAAAAGAGCACTAAAAAAGTGCTTTCAGAGGAATTTGAAATCGAAGAAGATAAACAACCCGTAATTAAACCCCCCAATCGGGTTAAAAAAGAAAAGAAGTCGCCGGAAGAAAACAAATTCAACAGTCCAGAATTTCACAAAATGCAGCATGAGCTGTAAATGAAGTCAAAAACTGTAAAATTAGCGTCCCGAGTAGAACGGGTTAAGCCATCGTTTACTCTGGAGATGGCTTCAAAAGCAGCCGATATGAGATCTCAAGGAATTGATGTTATTAATTTCAGTGTCGGTGAACCTGATTTTAATACTCCGGAACACATTATTGCGGCCGGTAAAGCAGCTATGGATGATGGTTATACAAAATATACAGCCGGTCCGGGTATGATAGAACTTCGCCAAGCTATTTGTGAAAAATTGAAACGTGAAAATAAGTTAGAATATAGACCAACTGAAATCCTCGTTTCTAATGGAGAAAAACAAAGCTTGTATAATGCCTGCCAAGCGTTATTTGATAAAGGGGATGAAGTGGTTGTCTTTTCTCCGTACTGGGTGTCTTTCCCTGAATTTGTTCGCCTTGCAGATGCAGAACCCGTATTAGTTAATACTCTCCCCGATAAGCAATTTGAAGCAGATTTTGAAGATCTTGAAAATAAGATTACCTCTGCAATAAAAGGTGTGATTGTCAACTCACCCTCAAATCCAACTGGCGGAGTGTGGGGGGAAGAAGCTTTAATCCGTTTGTTGAAAATAGCTGCATTGCATGATTGGACTATTATTTCAGATGAATGTTATGAACGTCTGATATTTGATGGTGAATTTATAAGCACTGAAAAGCTTAATCGTGACCATAATATTGGTGCTCGAGTCATCACATGCATGAGTCTTTCTAAAACATACGCAATGACAGGATGGCGTATTGGTTATGCGGCGGGAGATCAAACTATTATCAAGGCCATGAGTAAACTTCAGGGACAGGCAACCTCCTGTGCAAATTCCATCGGTCAGCGAGCCGCCATTGCAGCGTTAACTGGTGATCAGCAGCCCGTAGAGGAAATGCGTTTGCAATTCAAAGAACGGCGGGATTTAATGGTAAAGCTATTGAATGATATTCCTGGAGTGTCATGTGCTGTACCCGGAGGCGCGTTTTATACTTTTCCAAATTTTTCTGAATATTTAGGGAAAAAAGTAAATGGAAAAGTTATTCAGGATTCTTTCGATCTGAGTGATTATATATTAAATTCAGAGTCTGTAGTCACGGTGCCTGGAGATGGTTTTGGTGCGCCAGGGCATATAAGATTTTCGTGTGCCACTGATAAAGAGACGATTAAACGTGGTTTGTCGAAAGTGGCAAACGCTTTAGAAAAATTGACATAAAAGGAGTTTTATTATGAAACAGGGAATACATCCCGATTATAAACTTGGCAACGTGCATTGTGCATGTGGTCATACATTCGAAGTATACAGTACTTTGGGTGATCAACGGATTGAGATCTGTTCAGTCTGCCATCCATTCTTTTCTGGAAAGCAGAAACTGATAGATACTGCTGGACGTATAGAAAAATTTAATGTGAAATACGGCAAAGCAGCTCAGTAACTATTTTAACAATTAAATAATGGCTCCGATAATAGGTCCGTCCTTTTTAGAGCCATTTTTTTATCTATGAAACATCTACTTCTAACTCTAATGAAACCATCGATCCTTGTAGGCGGCCAAGCCGTTATAGAAGGCGTTATGATGCGTGTACCGGGAGCGTATGCAACAGCAGTTCGCGATCCTGAAGGTAAAGTGCGCGTGGATAAATACGATTTCACTTCAAAAGTACAAACATCAAGTTTCTGGAAAAGACCCATCCTGCGGGGCATGATGGCTTTATTTGAATCAATGAAAATGGGTATGAAGACTTTGCAATGGTCAGCGGAAATTGCTTTTCCTGATGAAGCAGAAAATCAACCTGGGAAACTTGCCAATTTCTTTTCAACATTGTTTGCTGTTTCATTAGCCGTTGGAATGTTTATGGTCGCCCCTTTGGCACTAACCGCATGGCTAATGGATATTGAAAGGGAAGCATTGGCCTTTAACCTAGTTTCCGGATTCTTTCGCATAACCTTTTTCATATTGTATTTGTTAGCTATTTCTTTGATGAAAGATGTTAAACGCTTATTTAGATACCATGGTGCGGAGCATCGTGTTGTGTTCAATTTTGAGTCTGGAAAAGAAGTAACCATAGATAATGCTCAATCATTTTCTACATATCATCCCCGCTGCGGAACCAGTTTTATGTTTATTGTATTATTGTCAGCTATTCTTGTATTTGCCATGATAGACACAATTGTAATGGCTATTTTTGGGAATATAACTATTTTTCACCGCCTTGCTTTTCATTTGCCTTTAATGCCTCTTGTGGCTGGTATCTCTTACGAAATCATTAAACTAACGGCACGCAAAGGGGACTTATTACTCTTTCGCGCATTAAGGGCTCCTGGATTATGGCTGCAGCGAATTACAACACAGCCGCCAGAAGATGAAATGGTGGAGGTGGCCATAACTGCTTTGCAAAATGCTTTTGGGGAAAAGTATGATGATATGGTTGGCAAAGAATATACTGCAGAGGCTATCGGGTGAAAGAGAAGATAAAGACTGTCATTGCCCGCCATGAAGAATTGGGCAATATATTAGTAGATCCCGATGTTATGAATGATCATAATAAGTTAAAAGTAACAGCCCAGGAACACAGTCAATTGGCTCCAGTTGTGCTCAAAGGTCAACAATATTTAGTGATACTACAGCATATTGCAGATGATCAAGAAATTATTGATGGGGATGATGCTGAACTAAAAGAAATGGCCCAGGAAGAAATTTTAGAATTGAAAGATAAAAAGATCGATTTAGAAGAAGAATTAAAAATCATGCTTATTCCAAAAGACCCCAATGATAATAAAAATACCATTGTTGAAATACGGGCAGGAACAGGTGGCGATGAAGCAGCTTTATTCGCTGCAGATCTTTTTAGGCTATATACTCGATTTGCAGAGCGTAATAACTGGAAAAGAGAAATTATGCAAATGAATGATACTGGTATCGGTGGATATAAAGAAATCATATTTTCTGTTATAGGAAAAGGCGCATATGGCTTTATGAAATATGAGAGTGGCGTTCATCGTGTACAACGAGTTCCTAAGACTGAAGCCGGAGGAAGAGTACATACTTCAGCTGCAACGGTGGCTATTCTTCCTGAAGCAGAAGAAGCAGAAATTGAAATAAATGAAGGGGATTTGAAAATTGATACTTTCAGAGCTAGCGGCGCCGGTGGTCAGCATGTAAATAAAACTGAATCAGCTATTCGAATTACACATTTACCAACTGGATTAGTTGTCTCTTGTCAGGATGAAAAATCGCAGCATCAAAATCGTTTGCTTGGCATGAAAGTATTGCGTTCAAGATTATTAGCACAAGAACAAGATCGATTAGCTCATGAGCGTGCATCTGCCCGGAAATCGATGGTTTCAACTGGAGACAGATCGGCAAAGATTCGTACATACAATTTCCCCCAAGGAAGAATTACGGATCACAGAATTAACTATACTGCTTATAATCTTGAAAGTGTGATGGACGGGGATATAGCTGAATTAATTGAACAATTGAAATTGGCAGATCAGCAGGAACAACTGGTTGGCGATTAAATGTCTGCAATCCCCCAAGACGGCCAAATCAATAACTGGCTGAAATGGTCAGCTGCAGAACTTTCACTAACTCTGGAAGAAAACACCAGAGAAGCTGAATGGCTTTTATCCTCTTTATTAAATTGTTCTAAATCTGAATTATATTTTCAAGAAAATGAACTTTCCCCAACCCAATGTGAATTACTGCAAGATTGGATCAGAAGGCGTATTAATGGTGAACCTGCCCAGTATATAACCGGTTGGACAGAGTTTTACGGCCACCGTTTTAATCTAAATTCATCTGTTTTAACTCCTCGTCCCGAAACGGAACGCCTGGTAGATGTCGCCATTCACTCGCTACAGGAATTTGACAAACCACACGTTGTGGATATAGGAACAGGTTCTGGGTGTATTGCAATTTCAGTGGCAGCAGAAATTTCATCTGCATCAGTACTTGGCTTGGATATATCCGGTGGTGCTTTAGCAATAGCTAAAGAAAATGCAGCATTAAATAAAATAACAAATATCCAATTTTTACAGACAGATTTTTTGCAGTTCACACCTGTTAAACCCGTTTACGATTGTTTACTCATGAATCCACCGTATATTCCAATAAATGAGATGGATGGACTTATGAGAGAGGTCCGTGATTATGAACCAGAACTGGCATTAACGGATCATAAAGATGGGTTAATATTTTACAAACATTTATCTAACATGGCTAAAAAATGGGTTCATTCAGGTGGTTGGTTAATTATGGAAGTAGGACTGGGAGAGCATCCTCAAAATGTCAGTGCATGTTTTGATATTAATCAGTTTACTAATAAAGAACTTATTGCAGATTTTAATGGGGATGACCGTATTCTAAAGGTAAATGTAATATGAAATCACTTTGGCACCATTTAGAACTTTTACGCCCCTTAAACCTTGTTACATCTGCTTTCGCGATGATTGTTTGCGCCAGTATCATGGATGGGATATGTGATACGAAAACACTGTTGTTAACTATTCTAGTTGTTGTGTGTTATAATGCAGCCGCAAATGCCTATAATGACATAGTTGATTATAAAATAGATATGATTAATAGACCTCGCCGACCTTTAGTAACAGGTGCTGTTAAAATTAAAACTGCAAATATTCTTTCGACAATTCTATTTATTGCGGGAAGTCTTTTTGCATTAATACTGCATCCGTGGGCAGCATTTATTGCCATAGGCCTGGCTCTACCTACGTTGATTATTTACAGTAAAATACTAAAAGGAACACCTTTAATTGGTAATGCAGCTGTTGCTGCGATGTTAAGCCTATCATTTATTTTTGCCGGTGCTGCGTTTGGCAAAATAGAGACGATGATTATTCCGGCATGTTTAGCCTTTGGGCTCACTTTTGTTCGTGAATTAGTAAAAGATATGGCTGATATTGAAGGCGACTCCATAGCGGGCTTAAACACGTTCCCGGTAAAAGTCGGATTAAATAAATCAGCTAAAATTGTCAACGTTGGAGCTCTTATTATTGGAATCGGAGCACTCATTCCATTTTTCTACAATTATTATGGTTTCCCTTATTTGCTTGTCCTTGTTTTAGGTGTAGAAATTCCTTTGGCAATGATTGTATTTTCATTCCTGAAAAGACCTGCAATTAAGCAGGCTAAACGATTTTCCGAGGTATTAAAATTCAGTACAATAGCAGGATTAATGGCATTTTTCATGGATAATTATGTCCGCTGAATTCGTCCATTTACATAACCATTCAGATTACAGTCTTTTAGACGGTGCACAGACCGTCCAGACGCTGGTGAACACCATCGATGACATGAAGATGGATTCGGTGGCACTTACTGAACATGGAAATATGTTCAGTGTTGTTCCCTATTATAAATCGGCAAAAAAAGCGGGAGTAAAACCAATTATTGGTTGCGAGATTTATGTCGCCCATGGCAGTCGTTTTGATAAAAAACCACGAGCAGAAGGCGGTTGGGGAAATAATCATCTTATTTTATTAGCACAGAATTATACCGGCTATCGAAACCTCATGAAGTTGGTTACGATTGGTTATTTAGAAGGATTTTATTATCGTCCCCGCATAGACAAAGAATTGCTGAAGCTATATAGTGAAGGATTGATTTGTACATCCGGATGTTTAAAAGGCGAGGTGACTGAAAAATTATTAAATGATGATTGGGAAGGTGCTAAAGCGACTGCATTAGAATATGCTGAAATGTTTCCTGGGCGATTTTATCTGGAAATTCAAAACCATGGAATTGATGCTGAAAAGCGAAATGTTGAATTAATAACCAAATTGGCTCGGGAATTGGATTTACCTCTTGTTGCAACGAATGATGCCCATTATGCCAAACATGAACATTGGGAAGCACACGATATTCATATCTGTCTGGGAACGGGAAAAGAGAGAGATGATCCTAATCGTTTGCGGTATGCTACACCGGAGTTCTATTTCAAGACACAGGATGAGATGTTTAAGCTCTTTAAAGATTATCCTGATGCGTTGGCAAATACACGCAAGATAGCTGATAGTATAGACCTTGAATTGCCCATGGGCAAATATTATTTGCCTACATTTCCCATCCCGGAAGATGCACCGGATCAAAACCCGGATGCATATCTGCGTTTTTTATGTGAAAAAGGAGTTCGGGATATTTATGGTGATATTACACTGGATCTACAAGGGCGATTGGATCATGAATTGGATGTTATTCGGAAAATGGGTTTTGCCGGATATTTTTTGATTACAATGGATTTTGTGAAATATGCAAAAGACAATGGTATCCCTGTAGGGCCTGGAAGAGGTTCAGCTGCTGGAAGTTTGACGTCTTATGCATTGAATATTACGACGATAGATCCTATGAAGCATAACTTACTTTTTGAACGATTTCTAAACCCGGAACGTGTCAGCCTTCCCGATATAGATATAGATTTTTGTATTGAACGTCGCGGAGAAGTAATTGATTATATTAAACAACAATATGGTGAGAATTCTGTAACACAAATCATTACGTTTGGAAAAATGAAAGCACGCCAAGCAGTGCGTGATGTGGGTAGAGTTCTTGGTTTTTCATTTGGAGAAGTGGATAAGATTGCCAAAATGATTCCCGTGGGACCTTCTATTACATTAGATCAAGCATTGAAACAAAATCCTGAAATGCGAGAAGCTGCTGATGGTAAATATAAGGAATTGATTAAGCATGCATTAACTTTAGAAGGCATGAATCGACACGCGTCCACCCATGCTGCGGGCGTTGTTATTACTCCGGGAGATTTAACAGACTTTACACCATTATTCAAATCTAATACAGGCGATATCACCAGTCAATATGATATGAAAGGACTGGAAGATTTAGGTTTGTTAAAAATGGATTTTCTGGGTCTTCGCAATTTGACTGTAATTGATCATGCATTGAAGCTGTTAAAAAAGCGGGGTGAAAAAATTGATATTGCCAAGATTAATATGGAAGACCCCAAAGTATATAAACTATTTGCGAAAGGATTAACCATAGGTGTTTTCCAGTTTGAATCTTCTGGTATGCGTGAATTTTTGAAAAAATTAAAACCGACCCAAATCGAAGACCTTATTGCTATGAATGCATTGTATCGTCCGGGTCCAATGGAAAATATAGATAATTTTATTAAACGCAAGCATGGCAAGAAAAAGATCACTTATATCCATCCAACTTTAGAAAAAATTCTTGAAGAAACGTATGGCATTATTGTTTACCAGGAACAGGTGATGCAGATTGCCCATGAAGTTGCCAAATTTACCCTTGCAGAAGCTGATATTATGCGCCGCGCCATGGGTAAAAAGATTAAAAAGCTCATGGATGAAATGAGTACAAAGTTTATTGATGGTGCTGTAGAAAATGGCATCGACCGTAAAAAAGCCGGAGAAATTTATTCTCTCATCGAGAAATTTGCGGAATATGGATTTAATAAAAGCCACTCCACCGCCTATGCGTATGTGGCCTACCAAACAGCTTGGCTAAAGACCCATTATCCAGCAGAGTTCATGTCTGCAAACCTTACCAGTGAAATGTCTAATATTGACCGCGTGGTGATTCTTATTAATGAATGCAGGAAGCTTAAAATCACCGTGGATTCACCGAATGTAAATGTATCTGATATTTACTTTCGCCCTGTAGATAAAAAAACGATTTCTTTTGGTCTAAATGCAATTAAAAACGTTGGTGCGAAAGCCTTAGAACATATTTTAGACGCACGTGATTCAGATGGCCCCTTTGAATCCATATTAGATTTTACGTCTCGTGTCAGTTTGCGCGCTGTCAATAAAAGGGTGTTAGAAAGTCTGGTTATGGCCGGCGCCATGGATGGCCTTGAGGGAACCCGAGCTGAACAATTTGCAACAATTGATATAGCCATAAAATACGGCCAACAAATTCAGGAAAATAAACATCGTAACCAAGAAGACCTTTTTGGTCAGGCTTCTAATGGACAATCAGCAATGGTCCCTAATTTAGTTAGCGCTGATAACTGGCCAGACAGCGTTTCCCTGCAAAAAGAAAAAGAAGTCCTTGGTTTGTATATTTCCGGCCATCCACTCTTAAAACATGCCGAAGATTTGGAAGAATTCAGCAATTTTGATTTTTCCGAAAATGTTGAAGAACTAAAAATGGAGACAGTGCGCATTGGTGGTTCTGTCCAGGAATTCAGACTGCATTTTGACCGTAAGAATAACCAAATGGCCTTTTTTAAGCTTGAATGTCTTGGGGGACAAGCAGAAATACTCACGTTCAGTTCAGTATTTGATAAGTATAAAGACCTTTTGGATAATGATGAAATTATTTTTGTAAGTGGCCGCCCAACAGATACATCAGATTTTAGTGATTTGAAGATTATTGCTGATGAGATTGTTTCATTAGATAACGCCCGTGACTATTTTTCTAAAAATGTAAATATCAAATTTGAACCTGATGAAATGACTCCAAATGATGTTGATGCAATATATACACTCGCTCAAAATAATCATGGTAGCTGCGGGTTACTATTTCACATACCGGTGGTTGGAGGAAAAGATCAGCGAATTTTTGCACATAATATTCGTGTTTCAGCCGGACGAGAATTCATAAAAAAACTAAGGGATCTCTATGGTAAAGATAACGTCTGGCTTTCTAATTGATTGTAGTCTTACAACGTGTTACATACGGGAATGTAACAATCAATGGCACTATTTACGGTGAAGTCGATCGGGGACTTGTTATACTGTTGGGAGTCATGAGTGATGATGAAGAAAACGATGTCGATTATTTGGTAAATAAAGTGTCTGGTTTGCGCATTTTTGATGATGTAAATGGAAAAATGAACTTATCCATTAAAGATGTAAACGGATCAGCGTTAGTGGTGAGCCAGTTTACATTATGTGCGGATACACGTAAAGGCAGACGCCCCAGTTTTGTTCATGCAGCACTCCCGGAAAAGGGTAATGCTCTCTATGAAGATTTTAAGATAAAGATGGCGAATCAAAACATTCCGGTAGAATCAGGAGAATTTGGAGCTATGATGAGTGTGAATATCCAAAATGATGGACCGGTCACAATAGTACTGGATAGTAAAAAATAATACTATTTATAAAAATCCATAATTAGGATTTGACTAAAATCAACAGCAATAGAGTTGTAATTTTCAATATACTGAGATAAAGACTATGGAACGAAAAATCAGAATATTAATGGCAAAACCCGGCCTGGACGGCCATGACCGCGGCATCAAAGTATTAGCATCGGCTTATCGCGATGCCGGGATGGAAGTTATTTATTTGGGTCTGCGTCAAACGCCTGGAATGATTGTTTCAGCCGCCCTACAGGAAGATGTGGACATTATTGCCCTTTCCAGTCTGAATAATGCTCACATGACTATTTTTACACATGTGATTGAATTAATGAATGAAAAAGGATTAGATGATGTTTTACTCACAGGCGGTGGTATTATCCCCAAAAACGATATAGCCGCATTAAACAGTATTGGTGTCGGCAAATTATTTGGTCCTGGTACACCCGTTCAGACAACCATTGATTATCTTACAGACTGGGTTCAGAACAACCGTCGATAAATATGGATTTGTTAAGTCGTACCGCTATGGAGCTCAATTTTGCTAATAATTTTGAGACGTATTTATTTCCTGTCTTGGCGGATCATTATTTAAAGGATGGAGATCTGGAACGAGCGCGAAAAGTATGTGCAATTGGCTTGGAGTATCATCCGGAAAATTCAGATGGCCTTTTTGTTTTAGGACAGGCAAGTCAATCTGCGGGTGATTTGCAGCAAGCAGAACAATTATTCAAGTCTGTGTTAAAAAATGGTACGGTACACTTACAGGCTGCTACACGTCTGGCAGAAATACAACTTGAATTGCAACGAACGGAAACCACGGTAATGAAAACATGGCATCAGGTGATAAAATGGGATCCTGGAAACCATGTAGCTCGTGAATGGTTAGATAGTCATGAGGTGAAAAAAACACTACCAAAAATAGAACAGAAAAAGAGTAAAAAAACATTTCCCCAAAAACAAAATGACAGTGTTGAAATAAGCCCGAGGCTGGCGACGTTTACCATGGTAACTGTTTTACGAAACCAAGGATTGCATCATCAAGCGTTAACTGTGTTGGATATTTTAGAAAAAAAAGGATCAGATAAAAAACGTATTAAAAGTGAAAAACAAGAAATTATAAAAATGTTGGAAGAATAAAATGAGTGAACAAATTTATATTAAAAGGCTGAATAATTTAAAAAATAAACTATCAGGAATGGGCGTTGATGGAATACTGTTAACGAATTTGACGAGCATCCGTTATCTTTCTGGATTTACGGGGTCGGCAGCATCGTGTCTTATTACGACTGATGGATCATACTTTATTTCTGATGGTCGATATGATGTGCAGTCTAAAGAACAAGTTAAAGGATTAGAGCGGTTTATTGATTTTGGTACGCATATTTCCATAATCGACAAAAATAATTTGATACCAAATGGGTTAACGTTAGGATTTGAAAGCGATCATACCAGTGTTAGCCAATTCAAAGCTATGCAGGACACATTTTCAAATGTTAATTGGGAATCCACATCCATGCTTATGGAAAACCTCCAAGCAGTAAAAGATCAATCAGAGCTTGACGCAATTCGAACAGCTGTCGAGATCACAGATGCCATCTATGAAGAAATTATACCTATGCTTAAAGTTGGCACCACTGAAAAGGAAGTGGCTATTCAATTAGTCACTCGCTACCGCCAGGAAAGTGATGGTGAGGCGTATTCTCCCATTGTTGCCGGCGGTCCAAACAGCGCATTGCCCCATGCTGTCCCAGGAGATAGGCCATTCGAGAAAGGGGATTTTATTGTTATCGACGCGGCGGCTAAAATTGCCGGTTATCATGCGGATATGACCCGGACGCCTGTTGTAGGCGAAGCATCAGGAAAGCATCGTGAAATTTATAATATTGTAAAGGAAGCTCAACAGGCAGGGTGCAATGCAGCTAAAGCAGGAATGTCTTGCAAAGAAATGGATAGTATTACCCGGGACCATATAACGGAATGCGGCTATGGTGAATATTATAATCATGGCACAGGTCACGGCCTTGGGTTGGAAATTCACACCGAGCCGCGCTTGAGCCAATTGAGCACACAAACGCTTGAAGCAAATAATGTTGTTACGATTGAACCGGGAATATATTTAGCAGGCTGGGGCGGAGTACGCATTGAAGATGATGTTATTATTAATGAAGACGGCTGTGAGGTGTTGAATAAAACCACCAAAGAACTGGTTGTGTTAAATTAATATTGTCGCACAAGTAGTGCTCTAAACATTCCTGTTTGTCCTTCGTTTCACACACAAAACATAATTAGCAAAATCAATTTTGATTAAAGATATTTATTCCGATCCGGAACTTTATGATTCAGCTCATTGGTGGAAAACAAATGATATAGATTTCATCACTAACTCTGCTAATAAATTTGGCAGCCCTATCCTCGAGCTGGGCGCTGGAACAGGACGATTAGCATTACCTATCTTGGAAATGGGACATACCTATACGGGCATTGAATCCAGCCCTGCTTTTGTTAAATCCACAAAAAATAAATTAGCACAATTTGGAGAAAAATCAACTGTGCTAGAAGGTGATATGCGGAGCTTCGATCTTGATCAGACGTTCCAATTTATTTTCATCGGCTTTAATTCCATTTTTCATTTGTTAACCAATGAAGATGTAAAGTCATGTTTCAAATGTGTTCACAAACATTTGACTGAAGAAGGCACATTTCTAATTGATACTTTTATTCCCGATCCTCTTTTTCTATATAGAGATAAACAAAAATATTATGTTATGGAATTTGATAGCCCAGATGGTGTGCACTGCATTGTAAGCGAAACAAATGAGTATGATAATGAAACTCAAATTAATCACATTCAATGGTATTTCAATTATGAAGGTAAAGCTGAGCCTGAAGTATTTAAGTTCGATATGCACATGATTTTCCCTGATACAATGGATCGGCTGTTAATGGATGCTGGTCTAAAGATTATGGAAAAATACGGCGATTATGAAAAAACACCCTTGGGTCCGGAAAGTCAATTGCAGATACATGAGTGTAAAAAATGAATATTGACAAAGGGTTGGATCATTTAAAAAATGCGGACATAAAAATGGCCCGCCTGATCGCTGAATTTGAAACGCCGGAATTTCGCAAAGAATCAAATTATTTTGAAGCCCTCGTTCGTGCCATAGTTTATCAGCAATTGAGCGGCAAAGCGGCATCCACTATCTATAAACGGTTTAAGGATCTTTTCAGCGGCGACAACTACTCCTTACCAAAAAAAGTCCTGGCAAAACCACACGAATCATTACGGTCTTCGGGGTTATCAAATCAGAAAGCTGCTTATATACATAATATAGCAAACGCTTTTGATTCAGGAGCAGTAAATCAAAATATAGACTCTTTGAAGGATGAAAAAATTATTGAAAAGCTAACAACCATTAAGGGAGTGGGAACTTGGACGGCGGAGATGTTTTTGATGTTTACTTTAAATCGACCTGATGTATTTCCTGTAACAGACTTGGGCATCCGAAAAGGGTTGCAGTTATTCTGTGGACTGGATGATTTACCTGATCCTGATTTCATGATCAAAACAGCCGCACCCTGGCGGCCCTATCGGACACTGGCATCCTGGTATTTGTGGCGGTTAGTGGAAGGCCCTTTTGAATGGTAGCTTATAAAAGAAAAGGAACAAATATATCCTTACTTGAATCCAATACACATTCTTATGATGAGTATGGAAGTTCTATATATCCCCATCTCAATCTTCCCCAGTTAAATAAATCCCTATCTGTATCTTTCCCACTATTGGGAAAGACTTCATAGGTTGGGGAAGACTTTAAAGGTCTCCCCCGATGCCGGGGAGAACCCCAAAGGGTAGAGGGGGATTTATTATGCAATCCCGGTACCACAGTAAATTTTATATTACGTAAAAATGAAAAATAGCACAATTAAACAAATTTTCTTTGACATCGGTGGCGTATTGCTGGAGATCGACCATGTGCGGTCATTACAATTCTGGAGTGACTGTACTGATCTGTCAATTGATGTTATCAAAGACCATTTTCCCCATGAAGTTCATGAACAATATGAAATTGGCAAGTTAAGCGATTATGAATTTTTCCGTGCTGTAAAAGACGCTCTTCCTCAACCAAACTGCCTGAAAGAAGATGATTTCTGGCGGGGCTGGAACAAATTGATTGTAGCAGAAACAGAAACAGTCAAACTACTTTCTCTACTAAAACAATCGTATAATGTATACCTCTTATCCAATACAAACCCCCGACACATAAAATATGAAGTACCAAGTCGATTTAGTTTTCAAAATAATGTCACTCGAGCATTTTACTCTTTTGACTTGGGGTGCAGGAAACCGGATACAGCGATTTATTTAAAAGCATTGGAGCTGGCCGGAGTCAAACCGGAAGAATCATTATTGATTGATGATGTGGAAGAAAATGTTGAGCAGGCGCGGAAACTGGGGTTTAAAACAATTCTGTATACAGGTTATACTGAAACAAAATCTTTGTTGATTGCAATGGGAATTCAAACAATGTAAGTACTATCGTTTAACCTTCTATTTTTTTACAGCTAATATATAAGTTTTATCTATTCTATATTTGAAAGATGTAAAAATACCATAGGCGCCTTCAATATTGGATATTTCTTCTAAATTTTCAATAGGCCACCTACCATCCCAATTGCCAGTTGTTGTTGATGCTTTATTACTTTTTGCAGATTCGTTTGGTGGTAAACTTAAATATGCTACTTCATAATCTATTGTATAGTTTCCAAATCTGAAGCGCGTAAAATCCTCATCAATCCAACCCCTGAACTTTTCGCATTTCAGCGATCAATTCTTTAAATGCGGGATAATCCTGGATATTTTCCATTTCCGTTTCTGGTTTTCCTTTATCAGTAAAGGCAGAATATCTTAATAACGCAACCATGATTACCAACACCCAAAGCGTGGCATGATGGTACTGCGCACCGGAATAATTGATTAAATCTACAAAACGTCCGATCAATAATGCAATACGTCCCATGACGGCAAAACCAAATGATGCACCAAAGGAGATCATGAAGAAATAAATACTAACACGTGTCACTTTCCCAAAACTCCCGGTATGTTCGTTGGAGAAAAAGAAATAATAAATTTCACTTATAATACTAATCATCCTCAAAACTATCTTTTAATAACCGCGCTCATTATGCACTATTCGCATTTAATAGTTCGTCGTTGATGTATTTCACAATATATTATTATTTTTAAAGGTTGAATCATTTGTACTTAACTTTATAGTACAAACTTGCCTATTCTGTGTCCAAACTTATATTTATAATCCTTCCAATCCTGCTGTGCAATCTGTGCAATTTATCCGCCCAAGATAATGACTGGCAATTAGTTGGCGAGGAGCGCTCCGTCGCCATAAGTGGGATTGTTACTATTGATGGCCAAACAATCGTAGTGCATGATAATAAGCGAGAATACGAAGGCCGCATCGGAATTATTACAGAATCCGGAGAAGGATTAAAATACCGTATTCTGGAATGGCCTGATAAAACATTGCCTTTTGATTTAGAGGCCTTAACTCTTATCCCGGGAAGTGCCACAGACATGATAGCAATGGAAAGTCAGGGCAAATGTCATTGGCTGGTTTTTGATCAGGCTAAAATGCGATTGGCTTACAATGGTTTTATCCAGATTCCCGGAATCAAGTGGCCCACAAATCTGGAAGGCTTTGGCTTGATGAAAGTAGGCGATAAGTTTCTTGCAGCTTGGGGACATCGGGGAAAATCTAAATATCCCGGAAAATTGTTCTGGGGCTGGCTGGATTTTAATTTTCGAACAGTCAAGCCTGTAGATTCCATAGAGATTTCTGTGGAGTGGCCCACAGAACATGTACGTCATATATCTGACCTCAAGATTGCTGAAAACGGTGATTGTTGGGCATCAGCCAGTTCTGACCTAGGAGATGATGGGCCATTTTCATCTGCAATATATAGAATAGGAAAATTTAAGTTTGAAAACAACCAACTATCTTTTACACGCATCGTAAATTCAAGCCCTGTTTTTAGGTTTAAAACACGAAAAGTGGAAGGTATTGAATTGGTTGAAAATGGAATCATTGTTGCCACGGATGACGAAAATTTTGGTGGTTACATAAAAACAGTTTATTTTAAGTAAAAAAAATTAAAAGGGTATAATCAATTATAAACACCTCCCCACGAGACCCCTCTTCATATGAGGCGGGGATTTTAGATTCGTCAAAAATAATAACACTTTTGTAGGGGTGGTGGAAAATAATCATGGAGAGCATTAAATGCAGTTTGTAAAGAAAATTATACTAGTAAGTTTTATTTCCATTGGTTGGGCGCAAACCTGGCAATGGACCGGCAGAACACACGGTGAATTGGAATGGACAACTATCGAAACGGAGCATTTTCGAATCCATCATCATCAAGGGATTGAAGATATAGCTAAAGAGGGCGCCTCCATGGCAGAACAAGTTCGACCAATATTGCTCGAACAAATGAATTTGGAGGACATTCCCACAATTGATATCATATTTACAACAGAAGATGAGATAATGAATGGTTTTGCCCTCTGGACATATACGACCTTTATTTGGGTGGATCAGAACGATGCTGCTATCTGGCTGGAAGATGAAAAATGGCTGTATCAGGTTCTCTCCCACGAACTTCAGCATATCGTCTTTTTTCATAGAGTTAAAACATGGTTTCCGCAACCGTGGTCCTTTTTAATATCACAAACTCCCGGTTGGGTAGTTGAGGGCCTAGCGGAATATGAAACAGAACGATGGCGACCTTTTAGAGCGGATATCAGTCACAAATTTCATGTATTAAAAAATAAGATGGACGAAATGGATCCCCACCATGATGGCTTTTCTAAACTGCTTTACTGGTCCGACAGGTTCGGTGATTCAACAATAGTCAATACTTTATCCGAACGCAATAGAATGGGTTTATTCATGTTTGATGATGCGTTTAAAAAGCACACCGGTATTACGGTTGAGGAATTCAACGAAGACTGGCGCCGGCACATGAATACATATTATTACGGCTACAGGGCTCAGAAAGAAGCAATCGAAGAGATCGGTAAAGTGGTGACTCTGCCAATGAAGAAAATTCTTGGTTTTTCATTTTTCAGTGATAGTACCCAGATTGCCATCGCAGGAATAGATGATAAAGGCCAACGTGATATGTCTTTATATGTTTTGCAAAGAGATACAACCAAGGAGCGTGAAAAACGGGAAGAAAGGCAAGAAGCCTTATTGAAGGATAAGGATGAGGATAAGGATGAAGGGAAAAAACCTGGGTTTTTTGCGAAATTATTTGGCAAGGATAAAGAAGAAGTTAAAAAGAAGAAAAAGCCCAAACCCATAGTTATCTGGGATAAAGATGAAGTGGATTATGGGAAATTTCATAAATACATGAACTGGTCAGCGGACGGACGCAAACTGGCATATGCAAAATATCATTTTGGAAAAAATCAATCCATGGTTAATGACATTAAGGTGTATGATTTGGACTCTGAAAAAACCGTTTGGCTTACTAAATCTGCGCGGGCAACATATCCCGACTGGTCTCCTGATGGAAATCAAATTGTATACGTGACCCATAAAAACAGTGTAGCAAATTTATTTTTAATGAATGCAGACGGATCTGAACAGCAGCAGATTACCGAATACGATTATGACACCCAGATTTTAAATCCCCACTATGCTCCTGATGGGAATTCAATCGTCTTTGCCATGGCGGATCAGCAAGCCAACCTGGATTTACATATTCTAGATCTTGCTAGTGGAGATGTCCGTAGATTAACGGATAATCCAGCAGCAGACTACAATCCCGTATGGCATCCGGGAGGCGATTTTGTTTCCTATACCTCTCACGCTGGTTCAACGCCCAATATCCATACAGTGGATGTGGCTACCGGTGAATCAAAACAAGTAACCGATGTGGGTGATGCTGTTTGGGCTGCGCAATGGTCCCCGGTAGACAGTACTCTCATGGCAACAACGCTACCCGATGTAGATACGATACGGATTGTAAATGTGAATCCCCATCGTGAGATTACGACAAAAGAGCTTGTTTTAAGAGATCATTACACCGCTTGGCGCAGCACCGGGCCCGATGTATTGCTGACCGATATACATCCGAAGAAAGATGTAAATATACTAGCTACACATGATTATACACCTCTTCTTGGAATTAAACATATGACATCACTGGTATTGCCTCTTGGTGAAACTATTTTTGGCTTTACGCAATGGACAGATGCCATGACTCGCCATATTTTCACTGGACTTGTCATTAGAGATAAGGGGATAAATCGATTAATGCTGCAATATGCCAATGCAATGAGCGGTCCTATATGGTCAGTAACATTTATGTCTGATTTGGATATTAAAACAAAGCCCTACGACCGCACAAAATGGGGTTTACTGGAAGAAAATACGTCTGTATCATTCGATATGACTTTGCCTTACAATGGGGGCAATAATATGTCTGCCAATCATTCGTTTGGCGCTGGATTAAAATTCACTGATAGAATCGCTAATATTGTACGTGATGTAGATGAAGAAACAGATGAAATGATCTACCTTGATTCAACCCGTTATTTACCCATGCCTGTATCCGGGGAGGAAGGATTAATCAGTTTATCGTATACATTTTTAAATCGTAGGCCTCATTTACAAAACTCTATGATTCCGAAACAAGGGCACGGATTACATGTTCTATTACAACATTCAAACTCCGGAATTTTCGGCCAATTTGATTATACACGGATTACAACAGAAGCATTCATTAATTTATTGCCCCATAAGAAAAGTCCATTAGTTTTGTTCGGACGTATAAAATCAGTAACTATGTTGGGAGATACTCCGCCACCACAGGATATGCCGGCGATTACGAATGATACACCAATTTATATAGGCGGAAACAATATTTTGGGCGTGGATGAAGTAGTTCACTTGCGAGGCTGGGATGATTGGCGGTTGGGAGATCGACTGGTTTTTGGAACGCTTGAATCGCGAGTTGGGTCTCAAAAGGCATCAGTTGTTGCGTTTTTGGATTTTGGAAACGCCTGGTTTTCAGATGGAGAAAAAGACGATTGGTTATTCACCGGCGGTTATGAATTGCGAGTAAATGTGTTGGGTTTTCTGATAGCGTACGGAACAGCCCAGGATTTTAATCTTTGGAAAGATAAAGAAATTCCTAAAAATTATCTACGCTTGACGCTTGTCAATCCATTTTAAGTTATATAAAAAGACAAAAGGGTTTTTAATGAAAGAAAAACTATCGTTTCTATTTCTCATCATTCTATCCATTCTGAATTCACAAGAGATAAAACATAAGGATATTCCATTATCTGGATTGATAACAAACCCAAAACAGGAAATTTCCGGATTAGATTGGTATGGGGATAACCTTGTTCTCTTACCAGAGAATTTGGGTGGATATTTATTTATGATTCCAAAGGATGAACTATACTCATCTATTCAATCAAAAAACCCTATACCAATAGAACCAAGACAAACGCCTTTTATAACACCTGACTATTCAGAAATAATCCCAGGGTTTGAAGGGTTGGAATCCATTGCGTTTAATGGAAATCAATTTGTTGTTACCCTTGAGGCAAATCATGATGGAAATATGCATGGATATATTGCATGGGGGACAATAAATCCAAAAACAAATAAAGCCACAATAACCGATCAAGAGCCATTAGAAATTCCCATGCCTACTCAAATAAAGAACATGACGTATGAAAGTGCTTTGATGGATGGAGGAAATGTTATCCTTTTTTATGAAGCCAATGGAAAAAATGTTCGAGATTCAGTTTGGCAGCCAGTTGTATCAATAGAGCGAACAGTGTCAAGGATCGAATATCCACATATAGAATATCGTATTACTGACGTAACCAGACTCGACAGCAATAACACTTTTTGGGCGATTAATTATTTATGGCCAGGTGATAAGGAAAGATTGAATCCTGCAACTGATTTTATATCGAAAAAATTCGGGAAAGGAACATCTCATAAAAAATCTGAAGCGGTTGAACGATTGATACAATTTAAATTAACAAATGGAATAATACAGTTGACGGACAGAAAACCGATTGAAATTGAATTGGATGAAAACGGATCAAGAAATTGGGAAGGGCTTGTTCGTTTGGATCATGATGGATTTTTAATTGCGACAGATAAATTCCCGGGTTCATTTTTAGGTTTTGTTCCAACCAAATAATAATGAAAAAGTATTTTCATTTATTTTTATTAACATTCCTTTTTAGCAATACACCAAATGGCTCGTATGTGCTATTAATTTCATTTGACGGTTTTAGGGCAGACTATCTGGATTGGTATGACACTCCAAATTTTGATCGATTAGCAATACAAGGTGTAAAAGCAGATGGTTTAAAACCTGTTTTTGTGTCCAAAACATTTCCAAATCATTACACCATTGCCACAGGTATGTATATTGAAAATCATGGTTTAATTGGAAATCATTTTTACGATGAGAAGCTGGATGAATTTTATACTCTATCTGATCGTTCAAAAGTTGAGGATGCACGATTTTATGGCGGGGAACCTATTTGGGTGACGGCTGAAAAACAGGGAATGAAAACAGCTTCTTATTTTTGGGTGGGTACCGAAGCACATATAGGTGGTGTTCAATCCAGCATCTGGAAAAAATATGATCACCAATTTCCATTCGATGCTAGAGTTGATTCTGTGACAAAATGGTTTAGTCTTCCGGAAGAAAAACGTCCACATTTGATTTCGTTGTACTTTCATGAGCCAGATGATGCAGGGCATCGGCATGGTCCAAGATCTGCAGAAACAGAAGCTATGGTAGAATCGATGGATACCATTATGGGTAATATCATGAATGCCATGGAATCTTTAGAAATATCTCAAAACTTAAATATAATTGTAGTGGCCGATCATGGCATGGCCGCCATCAGCCCTAAACGAGTCATTGATTTAACTGACTATGTAAACCTAAAGGATATTATCCAAGAAAGTTCAGGCCCCTACGCATTTCTTTACAGTAAAACGAAAAGTAAGTTGAATCGCATAGTAAAAAAACTGAAAATGATTCCTCATTTAAATGTGTATAAAAAAGATGAAATCCCCGACCGCTATCATTTTAAAAATCACTACCGAATAAAAGATGTATTATTAGTGGCAGATGAAGGGTGGTATATATTGGACAAAAAATATTATGGCGCTGATAAATTAAGTTTAAAATTCCTCCAGGGTGGCACTCACGGCTATGATAATGAATTGCGCAGTATGCATGCCATTTTTTTGGCTGACGGTCCGGCGTTCAAGGATGGGTATTCAAGACCAACGCTGGAAAATATCCATATATATCCGCTGATAGCAGAAATTTTGAGACTTACTCCCAATGATAAAATTGATGGTAGTCTGGAAAAAGTACGAGATGTACTTAAGGATTAATTTATATTAAATAAAAGATGTTATCTCAACTGTAATGAGATATAAATAAACTATTGTCCCTGATTTTCAAGAAAAAGGGCTTTATTTATATTGGCAAAGAATTGTTGAAAGAATTCAAGCTCATGGACACCACCGGTACTGAGAATTTTACCATCTTGTTCAATTTCACCACTGGCACTGACTCGGACGTTAATATTTTCTGTATTCATATCATTTAAATTAACGGTCACTTTATAGCGGTAAATCCGGGGACCCGTTGGACCATCTTTACTATTACCACCACCACTTCTCCCACCTCCACCAGTGGCTCCATCGTCATCAAAAATCATTGAATAAATCATTGCAACAATGAAAACAACACCAACAGCAATACATGCTTTTTCAAAGTTGCTGAGCCCTTTTTCTTCTTCATCGCTCGCTAGTTCTGATTTTTGTTGTTCAGTTGTCCGGCTGGCAGTAATGAGACCGACATCTGAATTCAAAACATCTATGGTATAATCCATATCCTGCAAAGCATTGATAGCTGCTTTTAAAACTGTTTTCATATCTTTCTGGAAGGTACGGGTTTCCATGGCCCGCGCTATAGCAGTCGGCGGCTTTACGGTTGGTTGTGTTGCAGTACAGCCGATAATTGAAATACTTAAATAGGCTACTAATGAAAAGTGCAGTACTTTGCCTTGCACTGTCTTTGGGTATAATAAACGGTGAAACATTTAGTACTTCAAACTTTGATAGGTATAATCCAGTACATTCTTGTTGTTGTCAAATGTAATTAAGACAGTAAGTGATTTTGATGATGAGCTGGAAGAAGATTTACTGCCTATTCCCCCACCAGTGAACCAGCTAATAGGGTTAAGAATAAAGAATCCAGTACCAGATGATGCTTCATCATCACGAGATATGCGGTCATAAGTCCATACTTCCTTGCCTTGCGCATCTTTAGTAATAATATTAGGCGAACCCAACGCCTTTATTACCGCTGATTGACTTTGGCCTTTGAATATTTTGCTTTGGACTGAACCCAGAGTTAGCTTATCACTCTTATCAGGTTTACTGCCAGCACAGCTACATAGCAGCATTAAGGAACAACTGATAATTAGAATGTTTTTCATATTCTCTCTCCTGCGTATTGTTATGTGAGGGTATTCAAGTTTTTTACCACTAGTTCTAAATAGAAGTTCCAGATAAAGAAGACTTAAAAACTAGTTATTTTACCTATATCTATCAAAATATTAAAATCTGGTGTAGTGTTTTATACGGTTGGAAAAGAAAAAATATGATAATTATAAATAAGATTTGTTTAAATATTTGACTTTGAATTAACCATGAATATAAAGCGAGTTCCACTTTGTGTTTGTGTCGAATATCACAGAATTATTTCTGCCAACCCAATGATAAATAATATGACTGCGGGCTCTGCTTGCTTGCTGTATAGTAATCTTGCTCAAATCCCATAATTAATGAAAGTAAATTATTTAATTGATACGATATTTCAGCAAAAAACTGTACACGTGATAAATCGGTTGTCACCACATCGCTTATTTGCTTGAACCATTCTGTTTCTAACTTAGTGCTGATTTTCCCTAATTCATGATCCCAAAATATGCCGCCCTTTAGATATGATGTTTTACGAGTATCATTTAGAAAGTCAGACATATCATAGGC
>Ga0208471_1000097_pt1 | contig 35279 bp, 34 predicted proteins | sample DeeseametaMP0441_FD_184210 | JGI IMG/M metagenome (GOLD analysis project Ga0208471, IMG submission 184210) | Marine microbial communities from the Deep Atlantic Ocean - MP0441 (SPAdes) | ecosystem: Environmental > Aquatic > Marine > Oceanic | place: East of Rio de Janeiro, Brazil, South Atlantic...
ATTCCGCGGCAGAGCCACGGAACGAGCTTAAGCATCTCACTACTAGAACTTGTTGGGACGAACTTTTTAGGAACTTCTGAAAAACCATTTTGTCATCCCAGACTTGATCTGGGATCCAGTTTTATTTCAAATTGAATAGAAGAGAGTACAAGCTTCACGTGAATGACAAATAAATAGTTTAGGAGTTTATACGAAACCGTCAAAGTTGATGAACCAGTAAAAAGTCATAAAAAGGTGTCATTTCGACCATAGGGAGAAATCTGTTTTATGTTAGCTCTGATATTATTAAGATCTCTCTCTTCGTTCGAGATGACAAATTTTGGGTTTAAGAGTTTTTACCTGCGTATCATTTTTTGTCATCCCAGACTTGATCTGGGATCCAGTTTACCATTTAGTTGAGCAGGCAAACTTTGTATAACTTTCTCTGGATTCCAACTTTCACGGGAATGACAACTTTTTAGGAACTTCTGAAAAACCATTTTGTCATCCCAGACATGATCTGGGATCTAGTTTTATTTCCTGTTTAATAGAAGAGAGTACAAGCTTTACGTGAATGACAACTGAGTATTAACGTAAATGTGAAAATCAAATTTTGGTAGCCCCGCTCACTGTAGCGGGGAAAACACAATGTAAGGGAAAGCACAATAGAGTAAGGCTGAAAATCTTTCGCCACTACAAGCAATCGAAATGAACGGGGTTTAGTGCAGCGTCAGGTTCAACTAGCGGAATGCGCGTCCAGGATTGTGTCTGCAAGTTCCACAAATCCTGTAGCGGTTCGATTTTTTGTGATCCAGCGAGGTTGCTGATTCAGGGAATCTGCGAAGTCCAAAACATTGGCCACACCAACCGAATTTTCAAAAAAACCGAACATAGGCGCGTCATTCGGTGAGTCTCCGCAAAAGACAATTTGATCCTGAACAGAATCCATTTCAGTCTGAAAGAATTCGGCCAAGAAAATTCTTGTCATCGCAAGTTTGTCGTAATCTCCGAACCAGCCGTTGACATGAATAGAACTGACTTTCGAGACCGCTCCGGCTTGTTCAAAGATGTTCACGATTTGCTCAACTGCAGATTTTGAAAGTGCAGGCACATCCTCGCAAAAATCAATCGCCAAATCCGCTTCCCGAAAAGCTTGATCGGAAGCAACGGCGCAACCTTCAACTTTTGCTAAAATTTGCTTCCGGACTTGATCGAGCAGTTTCCGGTCGGCCGTTCTTTCACTTTCGTCTTTCCAGAATCGTTTTTTCATTTTTCGTTTGACGGAATCATAAACGAAATAGAATGCACCGTTTTCACCAACGACTCCATCCACCGGCCACATACGCGCAATATGGTCACACCAGCCTGCAGGACGTCCGGTAATGGGAATAACTTTTATTCCGGCTTGCTGAAGACTTTCGAGGGCTTGATAACTTTTTGCAGGAAGACGACCGTTTTCAGTCAAAGTATCGTCAATGTCGGTCAGGACAAAGCGAATTTTTCGGAGGGCATTATGAGTGAAATCAGCAAGAGGTTGCATGTCAAACGCTACTCAAATGATGGCGTGACGCACCTTGGCGGAGATCCATTCGCTGAAGATGACAGCCATTAAAATTAGTATCAGAATCAGTGTAACTTGAGGCCAGGCAAGAACATTGAGGGAGGCATTTAACTGGAGGCCGATTCCACCTGCTCCCACATAGCCAAGCACGGTAGATTCACGAATATTGATGTCCCAACGGAAAACGCTGATTCCAGCAAAAGCAGGAAGTATCTGCGGGACAATTCCAAAAACAAGTGTCTGAAGTCCGCTTGCTCCTGTGGCGGAAATTGCTTCAACTTGTTTTTTATCTATTTCTTCAATTGCTTCATAAAGCAGTTTGGAAATGAAACCGATGGAGCGCAAACTGATCGCAACAATTCCGGCAACAACTCCAGGGCCGATAATAGAAACGAGCAGAAGTGCCCAAATCAAGGAGTTGATTGAGCGTGAAGAAACAATGACCAGCAAAGCAATCGGCCGCACGAATTTTGTGCTGGGTGTGGTGTTTCGGGCTGCCAGGAATGCAATCGGAATTGCCATCACAATCGCCATCATGGTACCGATGGTGGCAATGTTAAGGGTGTCCCAGAGTGGTTCCCACAATTCGTTGATGTAACTCCAACGCGGCGGCATCATCCGTGAGCCGATGTCTGCGGCAATTCTTGGTGCATCCCAGACGAAAAACCAGGTTGTGTTTTCTGAAACTAATTGCCAGCAGTACACGAAAAGCGCAGTTCCAAGCAGCCAGATGAACCATGAAAGGAGTCGCTGGTTGCGGTTTCTGAGTTGCCAGACTTTAGGTGTGGAATTAAGTTCTTCAGCCATCACTGCACTCTTGCTCGGATGTAACCGGAAATGTATTCTGAGAGCATAACAATACCGATGATCAAAATGAGAATAGCGGCGGCCGTGTCATATTCGTAACGGTCAAATGCCGTGTTGAGCGTTGCGCCGATTCCTCCTGCACCAACTAATCCTACAACTGCGGATTCACGAAAATTGATGTCCAGTCTGTAAAGCGAAAGTCCAATCAAACGTGGCATTATCTGCGGCTGGATTCCAAAATTAACCCATTGCCACCATGGCGCTCCTGTTGCTTTTACTGCTTCGGCCTGTCTTTTATCAATACTTTCAATGTCTTCCGCAAGCAATTTGGAAAGGAAACCGATAGTTGCAAAAGAAAGTGTCAGCACTCCTGCGAGGGGGCCAAAGCCGAAAATTGCCACAAAAAGGATGGCAACAATGATTTCCTGAAAACTACGTGAAAGCGCAATGATTCCTCGGCAAAACAAATAAACCGGTAAAGGCGCAAGATTACTGGCTGCACCAAAACCGATAGGAATTGAAATCACAATCCCAATTGCAGTCGAAGTAACCGTCATCACCAGGCTTTCAATCATGCCTTCACTGATGTCAGTCCAGCGTCCGGCGAAGTTTGGATTCATGAATCCATAAACAAATTTTGCTCCGCGGTCCAGTCCTACATAAATACGGTTCCAGTTTACATCAAGTGAACCGATAGACAAATACAAATACACCACAAGACCCAGCAACAAACCCCAGCGTAAAAGCGGATTTTTGATAAAGGGCGGAGGGTTCCAGGTTTCAGGAAGTGCTACGGATTGAAGTCCGGAAACTCCGGAATTTGGTAAAGTTGGCTCGATACTCATGTTACATCATTTCAGCCATGTGGTCTTCAGTTACGGATTCATCTTCAACTTCGGAATCCGTTCCTTTTTTCGCTTTGCGTTTACGAACAGCAGTCCAGTCTTCTTCACCATAAATTTCGGTAAGCACAGCAGGTTTTAAATCATCCGGAGAACCATCATAAACGATGCGTCCTTCACGTAAACCGACAATTCGTTCGGCAAACATCTGTGCCAATGCAACATCGTGGATATTGATGATTGCCGCCAGTTGCTTTTCTTCACATAATTCTGTAATGAGCCGCATAATCTGTCGTGAGGTTTTTGGATCAAGACTTGCGGTTGGTTCATCAACCAGCAAAATATCCGGATTCTGAATTAATGCTCTGGCGATTCCGACTCTTTGACGTTGACCTCCGGAAAGTTCATCCGCGCGTTTGTTGACCATCTTTTCCAGACCAACTTTTTCTAAAAGTCTGAACGCTGCTTGAACATCAGTTTGCGGAAATTTGCGCAAATAACTCCGCCAGAATCCTACATAACCGAGTCGTCCGGAAAGTACATTTTCCATGACAGTCAGTCGTTCAACGAGCGCATATTCCTGAAAAATCATGCCCATGTTTCTACGGGCTTTGCGTAATTTTCCGGAACGCAATTTTACAATGTTTTCACCATTGAGCCAGATTTCTCCAGAAGTTGGAGTTTCGAGCCGATTGACGCAACGGATCAAGGTGCTTTTTCCCGCACCGGATGGTCCGATCAGCGCCATTACCTGACCCTTTTCGACTTTCAAATCAACACCATTAATGGCAAGGTCACCGGTCTTGTATTGTTTTACGAGTTGTTTTATTTCAAGCATAGATTTTTTTATCACGCAGGAGCGTGTTCGGTTCCAACAGAGAAAATCAGGTAGCGGAATTCTATTGGAACCGATGAGGTAATTATTTGCAAGCGTAAGAAACACCGTTTGCTTCGTCGATGGTGCGAATAACAGCCCAATGTGTTTTATAGGAGATTGGAATGAACTGCCCTTCTTTGGATTTGGAAAATTCCTCTTTGAGGGAAGTCGGCACCATTTTCTTCTGTGCCCAGTCTGGCTTGTCCCATTGGAAACTGAAGAACGTTTCTTGGATTTTCGCCTTCAGTGCCGGATTCAGGTTGTGGGCATATCCAAAACCGGTGGTCGGGAAAGTCTGGGATTTGTAAATAGTGATCACGTCTTCTGCTTTGATCACACCTCTTTTGATCATCCGTGATTTAACAGAGTTTGCAATTGAGGCAGCCACATAATCTTTGTGGGCAACACCAAGAATTGAGTTGTCATGCTTACCGGAGTAGACCGCCTCAAAATCACGGCCTTCAATCATATCGAACTTGCTCTTCAAAATCGCTGACGGGGCTTTTTTGCCGGAATTCGAAGTTGGCGAAGTGAAGGCCAGAGTTTTTCCACGGATGTCTTCTACTTTGCTGATGCCACTACCTGGATAGGTAATGATTTCCATCTCATAACCGAAATGCCCTGTAAGACTGGCCATGATGGTGAAGGACTCAAACCCCGCACAATTGACCGCAAGTGGATTGGAACCGGTGTTGAATCCGGCAATGTGTAAGCGTCCGGAACGCATGGCTTCAATTTGCGCGGCGTTTGATTGCACAGGAAAAAATACTACTTTCTTCCCAGTCACACTTTCCATGTGAACCAGAAAATCTGCCCAGACTCCTCTGTAAACAGCAGGATCTTCAACCGGAGTGTAAGCAAAAATCAAGGTGTCCGGATCCACCCATTTGCTTGAATCCGTCGGCGTGTCTGCTACCAAATCGCCGTTTACGTCACAGTAGCGCTCGTCCAAATCACCACGAGGACATTCTGCTGCCAAAGCCGGTAATGCCAGTAATCCCAGCAAGCTCGTGCTCAGGATAAATTTTTTGAATAATGATTTCATTTTACTTTCCCTTTTCTTATGAGTTAAAAAAACAGCATTTAAGTAATTATTACTGTAAATGCGTAATTGAAAGCACTAATTTATAATTCTCTAAATCAAAAGTCAACACTTTATATTTTTGTAATATGATATTTGATAATTATTATTGCAAAAGACACATTTAAAGTTTTAATAAAAAGTTCTTGATTTATATATAAATCAATGTTTCTATTATATTATCGAATCAGTAGAAGTAGTCTTAAAGCACTTCGTAATTTTACCAGGTTGATTCCCTAGTTATCTTAATTTTAACCTTTAGTATGCTTAGAGAGATCTGAGTATAGCGTGTTGTTTGAATCATGCTTTGCATGTGTCGGCTATGTTTGGAACAGTTAGTCACATAAATAAAGATAAAAGTACTTAGATTCAAGAAAATATTTGCTAAACGAGTGAAGGACTGAAGTGACAGTAGCGAAAAAAACAGACGAAACGCTGGATACGATTCCTAAGTTATTGTTGGACCATGCAAAGAAAAGAGGTGAAAGTACTGCGAATAGACTTAAGGATTTTGGCATCTGGCAATCATGGACATGGTCAGAAGTTTCAGAAGAGGTCCGTAACCTGGCTTGTGGGCTGGCAAAAATTGGTTTTCAAAGAGGGGACAAACTTGCTGTGATCGGCAACAATCGTCCTCGTCTTTACTGGTCTATGGTTGCGGCGCAAGCGCTGGGTGGAATTCCGGTTCCGCTGTATCAGGATTCTGTTGCTGAAGAAATGCTTTATGTGTTGGAAAACGCTGACGTAAAATATGCCATTGTCCAGAACCAGGAACAGACCGACAAACTCCTCGAAATAAAAGATCGCTTACCGCAACTTGAGCATATTTGCTACGAGGAACCCCGAGGTATGCGTGACTACACACAAGATTTTATCCACTACTACAAAGATATTCAGGAAAAAGGCCGTACTTTTCAAAGTGAAAATCCTGATTTTTACCTGCATGAAATTGAGCAGGGTCAAGGCAGTGACATTTCCATCTTCCTCTATACTTCCGGAACTACCGGCAAACCAAAAGGCGTAGTCCTCACAGCCGATAATCTAATCATTACGGCACGCAACAGTATTGAATTTGACAACCTTAGCAGTGAAGAAGAGGTGCTGGCCTATTTACCAATGGCCTGGGTTGGTGATAACATTTTTTCTTTGGCACAGGCTTACGTAATCGGCTTCTGTGTGAATTGTCCGGAGAATCCGGAAACCGTGATGACAGATTTAAAGGAAATCGGGCCAACCTACTATTTTGCGCCTCCAGCTATTTATGAAACCGTACTTACCAAAGTGATGATCCGCATGGAAGACGCAAGCAAAATTAAGCGTTCCATGTTCAATTATTTTATGGATCTGGCAAAATCTGTGGGAATCCGCATTCTTGACGGAAAATCCGTTTCCTTTACAGAAAGAATCCTTTACGGAATTGGGCATTTGCTGGTTTATGGACCGTTAAAAAATAATTTGGGTTTGAGCCGTACCCGTTTGGCATACACTGCAGGTGAAGCAATCGGTCCGGAAATTTTTGAGTTTTACCGCTCACTGGGCATAAATATCAAACAGCTTTACGGACAAACGGAAGCCTCCGTTTTCATCTGTGCTCAACCAGATGGTCAAGTAAAAGCGGACACAGTAGGAACTGCTTATCCGGGGGTTGAACTGCGTCTGGCAGACAACAATGAAGTTTTTTACAGAAGTCCGGGAGTCTTTCATTCATACTATAAAAATCCGGAATCAACAGCGGAAACAAAAGATGCAGAAGGCTGGGTGGCTACCGGAGACGCTGGATTTTTTGATGACGATGGACACTTGAAAATTATCGATAGGGCAAAAGATGTTGGACAGATGAATGATGGAACCATGTTTGCGCCAAAGTATATTGAAAATAAACTCAAGTTTTTCCCTTTTATCAAGGAAGCAGTTGCTTTCGGAAATGAAAAAGATTATACCTCTGCCTTCATTTGCATTGACATAGAGGCAGTTGGAAACTGGGCTGAACGTCAAAATTTGGCCTACTCCGGTTATACAGACCTTTCTGCCAGAGTAGAAGTTTATGATCTGCTGCAGGAATGCGTTGAGACTGTTAACGCGGATTTGGCCCGTGATGAAAAACTCAGCGGTTCACAAATCAAAAGATTCTTGTTAATGCATAAAGAGCTGGATGCAGATGACGGTGAACTCACCCGCACCCGTAAAGTACGCCGGAGTATCGTTGCAGAAAAATATGAAGAGCTAATTGCCGCATTGTATGATCCTCAGCAGACTCACTGTGAGATTGATTCACAAATGACTTTTGAGGACGGCCGTACCGGGATGGTTCACGCAGATTTGCAGATTCGTGAATCAGCACGAATCGAATCAAACGTCCAAACTCTCGCCGCATAAAATCCAAATAAATTACTAATTTTTGTCCATGGAAAAAAATACCGGTGAATTCCTGTTGAGTGTTGACCATATTAGTTTGTCATTTGGAGGAGTAAATGCCCTGACAGACATTAGTTTTGGAATCCGTGAAAAAGAAGTATTTGCTATCATCGGGCCCAATGGAGCCGGAAAAACATCCATGCTCAATGTAATTAACGGATTCTATCATCCGCAGGAAGGCGAGATTACCTACAAAGGGGTTCATCGTAAACAGATGAAATCGCATGATGCCGCAGTTCAGGGAATCGCGCGCACCTTCCAGAACGTCGCTCTTTTCAAGGGTATGTCAACCCTCGACAATATAATGACAGGCCGCATCATTCGCATGAAACGCAACATATTTTGGCAGGCCTTATATCTTGGACCTGCACGAAAAGAGGAAATGGAAAATCGGGCATTTGTTGAGGACATTATTGATTTTCTCGAAATTCAAGCCATTCGTCGTACACCTGTGGGACGCTTGCCTTATGGTTTGCAAAAGCGAGTTGAGTTGGGAAGGGCACTGGCAATGGAACCGGATTTGTTGTTGCTGGATGAACCGATGGCGGGGATGAATATTGAAGAAAAACAAGACATGTGCCGTTTCGTACTCGACGTGAATGATCAATACGGAACTACTATCGCCTTGATTGAACATGACATGGGTGTGGTAATGGATATTTCGGACCGTGTCGTGGTTTTGGATTACGGAAAAAAACTGGCGGATGGAACTCCGGATGAAGTTCGGGAGAATCAAGCTGTGATTGACGCATACTTGGGCGTACCACATTGATTTATTAGAAAAATTTATCATAAAAATTTATGTTTCAGGCAATATTTGTTGACCCATTCATTATGATTTACGATGCGCCTCTTTTTTTTGTAGAGGTGTTCGTAAGCGGTTTAATGGCAGGAGTGATGTATGCACTTGTCGCCCTGGGTTTTGTCCTCATCTATAAAGCGTCAGGGGTGTTTAACTTTGCCCAGGGTGCAATGGTTCTATTTGCCGCACTGACCTTTGTGGGGCTGTGGGAACTTGGAGTGAATCCCTGGCTGTCCTTGATTCTCTCTTCTCTGGTGATGATCGGAGTTGCCTTTACTGTTGAGCGTATTGTTCTCCGGCCTTTAGTCAATCAGGATCCAATTATTTTTTTCATGGCAACAATAGGCATAACCTATTTTCTGGATGGTTTCGGACAGACTATTTGGGGCAGCGAAGTACGTCCTTTGGACATTGGAATACCGAACGAACCTTTTATGGATTTCGCAGATTGGTCGGGACTTTATATCAACAAATTTGATGTATTTGCAGCAGCAGTTTGTAGTGTGCTGGTAGCACTATTGGCGGGATTTTTTACCAAAACGAAAATCGGCCGTGCTCTGCGTGCGGTTGCAGATGATCATCAAGCTGCGCTTTCAGTGGGCATTCCATTAAAAACAATTTGGACCATAGTTTGGTCTGTAGCCGGAATAGTGGGATTGGCTGCAGGAATCCTCTGGGGTGCAAAATTGGGCGTGCAATTTGCATTGGCGCTGATCGCTTTTAAGGCTCTTCCAGTGCTGATTCTCGGAGGATTCACTTCAATTCCAGGAGCAATTCTCGGAGGACTGATAATTGGTTCCGGAGAGAAAATTGCGGAAGTTTACTGGGGCGAAGCATTGGGAGGTGCGATTGAAGACTGGTTTGCCTATGTGTTGGCGCTGGTATTTCTCTTGTTCCGTCCACAAGGTTTGTTTGGTGAAAAAATCATTGAACGAGTCTAAAACATAAAAATACTGAAAATATCTTTGATATGATCTATAGAGAAGCTGGACAATTTAAAACATCTTACAAGTCAGATCAGGCGCTGCTGCCCATTGCACAGGATCGTTTTTTCGTGATAGGTCTTTTAGCTGTAGCCTATATTGTGATTCCCATGGTTGCGAATGATTATTGGCTCAATTCCATATTTTTACAATTCTTCATCTTTTCCCTGGCCGCGCTGGGGCTTAATATTTTAACGGGTTATGCCGGACAGCTCAGTTTGGGTACCGGTGGCTTTATGGCCTGCGGCGCGTTTTCCGCGTTCAAGCTGGCAACCTCATTTCCCGACATGCATATTGTCTTCGTGCTGATTTTGGCAGGTTTAATTACTGCGGTAGTGGGAATGTTTTTCGGTATTCCAAGTTTACGGATAAAAGGCTTTTATCTGGCAGTTTCCACTTTGGCGGCACAATTCTTTTTGTTGTGGCTTTTCAATCGTGTTCCCTGGTTCACCAACTATTCCAGTTCCGGAGTTATTTCTCCACCTCCAATCAAGTTGTTTGGAGACTATTACATCACTGGTACTCAAGCTACTAATCTAACTCAGTATTTTTTTACACTGACGCTTGTAGTAGTGCTGGCTTTGGCTGCAAGAAATATTATCAGGGGACACATCGGACGTTCCTGGATGGCCATCCGCGATATGGATATTGCTGCCGAAATCATCGGAATTTCACCCCTGAAAGCTAAACTGTCTGCATTTGCGGTAAGTTCGTTTTATTGCGGAATTGCCGGTGCATTGTGGGCTTTTTTATATACTGGAACAGTGGAACCACTGGCCTTTGAAATTAATCAGTCTTTTAAAATATTATTCATGATTATCATCGGTGGATTGGGTTCAATTTTGGGTTCATTTATTGGGGCAGCTTTTATCGTGGTTTTGCCGATTTTTCTCAATTCTGCTCCAGCGATGTTGGGATTGCAGTTGCCTGGAGCATTGGTAACGCACATTGAATTTATGGTTTTTGGCGTGTTGATTGTGTTTTTCCTGATTGTGGAACCGCACGGTTTGGCACGCTTGTGGGGAATTGCCAAAGAAAAATTACGACTTTGGCCGTTTCCGTATTGACCGTGTTGACCAAGTGGATTAGTATCCTTATGGTTAATCATGTCCGTTGTTTTCGGATTCATCTCGTAGGTGGGTTAAGAAACTCCGGAAATTTAATTGCTGGATTTAATGTTAAATTCAGCTAATTTCTCTAAAATAATAAGAAGGAGAGAAAATGAAGAATCTAATACAAAAAATCACGATTGTCATGTTTTTAGGCGTCGTGTTTAGTCTGACAGGACTGGCCCAAGCAGCGGAAAAAATTTATGTTCCGATGCTGACATACACAAGCGGACCTTATGCTCCGGGGGGAATTCCAATTGATCAGGGTTTTCGGGATTTTTTCAAGTACACCAACGCCACAGGTGGTGTGAATGGGGTGATGCTTGATTGGGAAACCTGCGAGTATGGTTACAATACCGACCGTGGCGTGGAGTGCTACGAGCGGATTAAGAGTAAAAACGGCCGGATGGGTGTTGCAGTATTTCCACTATCGACCGGTGTTACATATGCCTTGATTCCCCGAACCAAAGCAGATGGTATGGTTTTGCACTCAATGGGCTACGGTCGCACAGATGCTTCCGACGGACGTGTCTTCAGCCATGTTTTCACTGCGCCGATGACGTATTGGAGTCAAGTGACTTCCATTACTAAATATATTGGTGAACAATTGGGTGGTATGAATAATCTGAAAGGCAAAAAAATCGCTCTTGTCTATCACAACAGCGCTTATGGGAAAGAGCCGATCAAAACTTTGGAAGTACTTTCCGCAAAATACGGATTCAAGTTTCTAAAGTATCCGGTGAACCATCCCGGTCTGGAGCAGAAGTCCACTTGGCTCAAAATTGGTCGTCAGACAAAACCTGACTTCACCATCATTTTTGGCTGGGGAGTGATGACTCAAACTTCCATCAAGGAAGCAAAAGCCAATGGCTATCCTGTTTCCAAAATTATCGGCAACTGGTGGTCCGGTTCTGAAAACGATACTCGACCGGCAGGTTCCGCAGCTGTTGGATACAAGGCTGCGGGTTTTCACACCATCGGGAAAGAATATCCGCTTCATAGAGGTATTCTTGACAAAGTGTATGGAGCCGGAAATGGATCTGGCGAGAAAAGCGTGGTTGGTGAAGTCCTTTACAATCGTGCGCTCGTTCAAGGTGTAATTTTTACAGAAGCGATTCGTGCCGCTCATAAGAAATACGGCAACATTGCCATCAACGGCAAGCAGTTGGCGTGGGGTTATGAGCATGTGAATTTGACTGCAGCCCGCTTGGAAGAACTGGGCTTGGGTGGATTTATGAAGCCTCTCAAAATTACATGTGCCAACCACGAAGGTGAAAATAACCTGCTTATTCATGAGTGGGACGGCAACAATTGGATTAACCCTTCCAAATGGTATAAACCAATGTATGACGTAACTCGTCCGATGATTGAAGAATCGGCTGCGGCTTACGCCAAGGAAAATGGTATTACACCTCGTTCCAATTGTAATTAATCTTTGGTCGGGCTAGGCACAGCCGAAACCCGACAATCATTTTTTCACTTCAAGGGTCGGGTTACGGCTGTGCCTGATCCGCCCTGAAGTGATCCTGTTTTAAGTATTAGATATGCTGCTGGTAAACAACATCGAAGTGATCTATGATCACGTTATCCTCGTGCTCAAGGGCGTTTCACTGGAAGTTCCAGAAGGTAGTGTAGTTGCCATTCTCGGTGCAAATGGAGCCGGAAAATCAACAACCCTAAAAGCTATTTCCAATTTGCTACAGGCAGAACGGGGAGCAGTAACTAAAGGCAGTATTCAGTTTGATAACGTTGAGGTTCATGACCTTTCTCCTAACGAATTAGTTACACGAGGCTGCATTCAGGTTATGGAAGGCAGGCATGTTTTTGAACACCTTACTGTTGAAGAAAACTTGTTGACAGGTGCCTATACACGTAAGGAAGGTCGCGCCGCAATCGCTACTGATCTGGAAAAAACCTACTCATATTTTCCACGCTTGAAAGATCGTAGAACAATTCAGGCCGGATACACTTCCGGAGGAGAACAGCAAATGCTGGCAATCGGACGGGCGTTGATGTCAAAGCCTAAAATGATCCTGCTCGATGAACCCTCGATGGGGCTTGCGCCGCAATTAGTTGAAGAAATATTTGAAATTGTCAAAGACCTCAATCAGCGTGAAGGAGTCAGTTTCCTGCTGGCGGAACAAAACACAAATATGGCTTTGCGTTATGCAGATTACGGTTATGTCCTTGAAAATGGACGTGTTGTAATGGACGGTAAAGGCTCAGAATTACGCGAAAATGAAGACGTCAAAGAGTTCTATTTAGGTGTGGGAGGCAGTGGTCGTAAAAGCTTCCGTGATGGTAAAAACTATCGCCGACGTAAACGCTGGCTCTAGTACAAGGTCTAGCTCATACTGTAACTATAATCTGTTCCCTGTACGGAGTTGCATTTCTCATCAAATACAAAACCATGAGCAGCGATGATGCGAAAATCGGCATCGTTGGCGGTGCAGGTCCATACGCTGGACTTGATTTAGCACAAAAAATTTTACAACAAACCAAAGCAAAAATCGATCAGGATTATCTGCCAACCCTGATGATTTCCACTCCACATCAAATTGAAGACCGCACTCGTTTTCTTTTGGGTCAATCCACAGAAAATCCGGCACACGCAATTTCCCGTAACTTAAATGATTTAAAATCACTCGGTGCAAGTGTTGCCGGCATTGCGTGCAATACCGCGCACGCACCTGCAATCCGGAATGTTTTTCTGGAAAAAATGAAACAATCCGGAAATTCTCTTAAAATCATGGATATGATTTCTGAGACAAGCGACTTTTTAAAACAGGAATGTCCTGAAGTCAGAACGGTCGGTGTGCTGTCCACCATCGGAACTTGGAAGGCCGGATTTTATCCGGAATTGCTCAGCGCATCCGGTTACGAAGTCCGGATTCTCAACGAACAAAAACAGCAACGGCTCCACGATGAAGCCCTGTTTCATCCGGAAAATGGGATCAAAGTTCAGGCTCATCCTGTTACAAAGGAAGCTCGAAATGTGTTGTTGGAGGGTGTACATGAATTGGAAAAACAAGGTGTACAAGCCATTATTTTAGGCTGCACCGAAATTCCATTGGGACTTCCGGAAAAAAAACTGGGTGAAACATTTTTACTTGATCCGGGTTTGATTTTAGCTCGTGCGCTGATTCGGGAGTTCAATCCGGAAAAGCTGTTGCCGTGGTCATGGGAAACATGAACAGAGTGTATTCCGCATGAAAAAAATAACTCCAATTGAAAATTTAAAAAATGTGATGTCGCGTTTACGGCATCCGGCGGAAGGCTGTCCCTGGGACCGCGAACAAACTTTTGCCAGCGTTGCGCCTTACACGATTGAAGAAGCATATGAAGTTTCTGACGCAATTGAGCGCAATGATTTGCCTGCGCTCAAAGAGGAATTGGGTGACTTGTTGTTGCAAATTGTTTTTCACTCCCGTATGGCAGAGGAGTCCGGCGACTTTGATTTTAACGATGTGGCGCAAACAATTTCCGCTAAAATGATTCGGAGACATCCACATGTTTTTGGAGAAGAGGAAGAGCGTTCCAGAGAATTTCACAGTGATGAATGGGAAACACAGAAAAAGCGTGAACGCGCTGAAAAGGCGTATCGCCGTGGAGACAACGTACCCAGTATTCTTGATGGAATAGCTCTGGCTTTTCCGGCACTCATGCGTGCGGAAAAACTTGGAAAACGGGCCGCTAAAGCAGGATTTGACTGGCCGGAAATCGAACCGGTTTTTGAAAAAATGGATGAAGAAATTCTGGAATTACGGAGTGAACTGGAAAAAAATGAAATTTCCGAGGAGGCCGTTGAAGAAGAACTTGGCGATATTTTGCTGAGCGTTGTCAGCCTCGCACGTCACCTCAGAGTTGATCCGGAATTAGCTTTGCGCCGGGCAAATGATAAATTTGAAAGTCGATTCCGTTTTATCGAAAAACAGTTGTTTGAAGCAGCTAAAAAGCCGGAAGAAACCGAGCTTGCAGAATATGAAGCGCTCTGGCAGGAGGCCAAACAAAGTAAATAGGTTTTAAACAAAAATGCTTACTCGCAGAAATTTATTTAAATTAGGCGCAGTCAGCGGAGTAACCCTGTTGGCGATTGAAACTTTTCACGCATCGCCGGAAATTCCTCCTGCGCCGGATGGGCTTGGTCATTCCTTTGAAATTTTAACTCCAGAAGATCGCGGAGTATTATCGAAACTCACCCCTGTCATTCTTGCAGAAGCATTGCCGGAATCAACTGAGGACAGAGAATTGGCAGTCAAAGAAGTAATTGTCGGCTGGGATATTGCGGTTAGCGGATTACCCCCCCTGACACAACATGAAATCCGGAAGCTGTTTTCAGTACTGGACTCAAATTTTATGCTATCGTTAACTCCACGTTTGCTCACCGGAGTTCCTGGTGCCTGGGATGATCCAAGCGAAATTGAATTTTTTTTAAATACTTGGCGACTAAGTGATCCGGAAAGTTTGCTCACAGGTAATGAACTACGCGTCGGATACATGGGGATGGTCGAAATTACCATGGCATCCTGGTATGCGAATAAACGTTCCTGGGACTTTTGCGGATATGCAGGGCCGCCTGTTTTGTACTAAGATGAGCTTACTGAAAATATTTTGCTATTGTCATCCCGGACTTGATACTGGAAGCAAATTTTAAATCAAGTTAAGTACAAGAATTTAGGCAATTCCCCTGGATTCAGGATATAAGTTGTGCTTCGCCCGGAATGAAAAGCATTTACGAGAGCATCAAAGATGAGTGATAAACAAAATACGATCCGTGATTTTATCGCAGAGGGTTTTCAACAAGGCTGGAAACATCTTGATGCGTCTCGACTGACTTCGGATCAAACCCTTGAGGCAGATGTCGTGATTATTGGTTCCGGTGCGGGTGGAGGAAGTTCCGCAGAAATTCTGGCCCAATCCGGACTGAACGTGATCATTGTGGAAGAAGGACCACTACAAACTTCCCGTGATTTTCACATGAAAGAAGATGAGGCCTATGCCAATCTTTATCAAGAATCAGCCGGAAGACAAACCAAGGATCGGGGCATTAAAATTTTTCAGGGAAGAATGGTCGGCGGAGGTACAGGAATCAGCTGGACAACCTGCTTTCGTACGCCTTCAACTACACTTAAATTTTGGGCAGATGAAATGGGTGTTAAGGGATTTTCTGAAAATGAAATGCGTCCCTGGTTTGAATGGGCGGAGAAGCGCTACAACATTCAGCAATGGAAAGTTCCACCGAATGCAAATAATAGCACACTGGAAATCGGCTGCGAAAAACTCGGAGTTAGTTGGGGCAAGATCAGCAGAAATGTTACGGGATGTATTAATTTGGGATATTGCGGAACCGGATGCCCGGTCAACGCGAAACAGTCCACTTTGGTCACGACCATTCCGGGCGCGTTAGAAGAAGGCGCGACTCTCATCTCAAAAGCAAGAGCGGAAAAATTTGAAATAAATAATGGAAAAATTACTGAACTGAAATGCCGTGCAATGACTCCGCGTGGCAATGCTCCTGCCGTACAAACCATAAAAATTAAAGCAAGGCATTATGTGCTGGCTGCGGGCTCAATTGGCAGTCCGGCAATCTTGTTACGCTCTGAAAACAAAATTTTAAACCCTAATGGTTTAGTTGGAACAAGGACATTTCTGCATCCGGTAAACATTTCCGGAGCAATCATGCCTTTTCTGGTCAAAGGAGAATACGGTGCACCGCAAACAAGTTACTCAGACCATTTTATTGAAACTCGCCTGGATAATCAAAAGCCAGGTTTCATACTCGAATGTCCTCCGCTACAGCCGATGTTGATGGCAACTGCTTTGGACGGACATGGAAAATTCCATGCGGAAATCATGAGGCAACGACCTTTTCTACAAGTACTGATTGCACTTCAGCGTGACGGTTTTCATCAGGAGAGCGTTGGCGGAAATGTTTACCTGAAAAGTGACGGCACTCCCGGATTGGATTATCCGGTCAGCAAATATGTTTGGGAAGGAATCAGAGATGCTTTTATCGCAATGTCGGAAATTCAATTTGCGGCTGGTGCAAAAACGGTTGCTCCGGTACACCGTGACGCGGGACTCTATCACAACATCAAAGAAGTTAAAAAGGCGATTGCGGTTTTACCCATGGAAACTTTGAAGGCCCGCTTATTCTCAGCCCATGTGATGGGCGGTTGTCCTATGGGTGAAGACTCAGCTAAATCGGTGGTTAACTCAAAAGGACATCATCATGAAGTGGAAAATCTCTCCGTATTTGACGGTTCTGTCTTTCCAACTTCGATTGCTGCAAATCCAATGGAATCTATTTTTGCGGCGACTGCCAAATTTGCGACAGAACTTGCAAAAAACATGGTTAATTAAGAACGAGCCAACGTCATGCTTGAAGAAATAGCTATAATTACTTCCAATCCAATGTCTGGATCAAATAAAATTCTGTTTTTTACTTTCCGTTTAATCCAGGAAAATGCCTGCGGATTGGAATAAATGACTACTTCTTTGGGGTTTAGAAGAATTATGCTTGAAGGGTGAGACATGATAGCTTATACTAAACAGTTACGTATCTCTTATGAGAATTGTTAAAAAGGTAAATTTAACTTCATTATTCACTTTCATGCAGGAAGAGATTTTTTCATTTCTCATAGAAATAGTTTTTGACAGAAAAGTTAATGAGTGACGCAGAAAATATGAGCCGCAAGGAACTCTTGCAGCCGAACCGGATGGAGAAACAATTGTATTCATTCGTCGATCATGCATATCGTAAAAAACGATTGTATATCAGTGCGGCGATTGCAGTGGTTGTTTTGATTCTTGGAATTTGGGGTGGCTGGCAGTATGTCAAAAAAGTAAGGATTGAGCAGGCAAACCTTTTTCACAGCGCACAGGCAAAACTGAGCAGTCCGGCACTTTCCCCAAAAGAAAGATTGAGTCAGGGAATTGCTGCTCTACAGGAATTCGCAAAGTCAGAATCAGGTAGTGCACTGAGTGTGCTGGCGTTGATGGAATCTGGAAAGGCTTATGCGCAACAGTCAAAAATTGATGAGTCGATTACTGTTTTTAAGGAAGCAGTTGCACATCCTGAAGCAACCCTGTTTCTTAGAAATTCCGCCCGCCTAAGTTTGGCGGCACTCTTTGAACAACAACAACAGTGGGTTGAGGCAGAGATGATGCTGGAGTCAATTGACATCGCATCCTGGGATGATGTACGCTGGCGCGCATTGGCAAGAATTGCAATCGCCAGAGGCGAACTGGAAAAGGCAAAAAATTTGCTGGAACAATTGCTGGAAAAAGTTCCTGATTCTGTCTTCCGGCAGGAAACAGAAACTTTATTGTTGACACTCTAAGAAATCACTTTACATCTATAACCATTTTTCAAAAAAAGAAAATGAAAGACGATTATCTGAAGCTAATTGAGGAACACAACAAAGTTGAAAAAATCAATTTGTTTGAAAAAGTTATATCAATGACAAAGCGTGCAAAATCACTATATAGTCTTGAGGAATCAGCACGATCTTCACTTAAGCACAAGCCGACCTTTCAAGCCATCCTGGAGAGTAATGAGGGCCGCCTCATAATCAAAAGTTCCCCTGTGGAATTATCTGCGGAAGAAGGCAGCCAGGTATAAAACAGGCTTCCGCATTTAGGGATGCCCTGAACCGTGTAACCTGAAATTAATCTAGTGATATGCGTGGATCAGTCAATTTGATGCAGGGATTCACGCATATTCTGGGCGTATTGTTGACACGATCACGTTCCCAGTACGCTGCCCTGATTGTTTTTTTCGGAGTGGGACTGGCAGATTATCTTTTTCGTACCTACCTTTTTAACGCCTACTCAAATTTTCTCCAAAATATTGGAACAAATCCGGATTGGTCTCAGCTCGATGTCGGTTTTGCACCGATTGTCTGGCTTTCCTTTTTTGCCATCATTTTAGGAAGTTTGACAATCGTCATCACTTTTGCCTCTCAGAATGTTCCAAAACTGATTGATTTATACATGGATCACTGGCCGAGTCTTTTATTCGTCTGGTGGGCCGCGGCGTGTCTGGTACATGCACTCACCATTAAAGTCCTTTCCGAAGTAGGAGCTCCAATAATTCCCAGCCTGGTTTTCAATTTTCATGTGTTACTTGCAGTTTCACTTGTAATCGGCTTTCCTTTTGTTTTCTCCATTCTCAGGTCTACGAAGACCAGCAATGTAATCGAAAATTTATTAGAGGGCAGTTATTCCACACTTAATCAATTGGCAAAGAAAGGTTCTGGCGGAAAACTTTCGCAACATGAACACGCAAAAATTCAATACCAGTTATTTGAGGAACACAATCAACTGATGGATTTGCTGGTCTATGTACCATTTAAGGAGCCAAAAGCACAAGTAATTGAAGGTATTGGTGCTTTGCTCAGAAATTATGTGAAGCTCAAACCGAGGATTCCGGATTCATTTTTTAAAGTTGCGGAACGGATTCATGATGACATTTCTTTCCGGACGATGAAAAACCAGCTTGCAGAAGTGGAAAAATCTCATACTTTTTATGAGCAAAAGAGTTTTCGCTTGATCGGAAATGTTTACAATGTTTTTCTGGATAATGGAGAGTTTGATCTTTCCACTTTGTGTGTGGAACAATTGAGTCAAGTCGGAAAAACCGCAATTGAATGCGATGATCAGGAACTGGTAGATGTGATCACAGTTCGTATGAATACCTATTTCAGGTTTGCGCTGAAACATGGTCAGCATCATAATGAACCACGTAATTTATATAACCTTGTTTTTCATTATGGGCAGTTTCTTGGTTACTTAGTGGAATTTCAGCAAGTTGAGCGAGTAAAGACTTGTATCGGTTATTTTGTTTTTTACGGACAACAGTGTTTTAACGCAATTCCACGGGCAAAATCACTCGCCTTTATTTTGGATGTTCTTGCCTTTGAAATGCAGAAATTGATGCTGAATATCTATCAGGAAAAATGGGACAGAGAACTCCAGCGAGAACTCCTGCAAAAGTTTCTTGTCTTTGATAATTTTCAGGATATGGACAAAAATTTTGCCAAACAATTCTTTAGTCAAAATCACGGAATTAGACTTTTACATATTGGTTTGGCCTTGTTCTACCTCAGTCAGCAGGAAGATGAATTTGCCAGGACAATTGCAAAGGACACCATTCAGGATATGGACTTGCTGGGTAAGGATCTTTTTGCAAAAACAATGTCTACAATTTTTGCACGCTTACAGTTTTCAGGACCAACTTTCTGGGAAGATACTGACCGTGGAAACTTGAATATTTACTATACACCATATCAGGATGAGATAAATTCTTTCAAGAAAATACAGGAAGAGTTATTAGCTGAAAGTGAGAAAATAATTCTTGCATAAAAAAGAGACTGATTTGCAGGAAAATCGGACTCTTAAATAAATTCTTGTGTGATTAAAAAATCTGGTTTATACTGCAAATGTTATGATTAAAAATTGTTTAGTTTTGAAAAAACTGACTGATTGCTTAAAAAAATTTTCATAAAAAGGAAAAAAATGAAAAGAGATGCAGAATTTTTAAAAAAAGTAAGAGAATTAGCGACAGAGAAGAACATGAGTGCAACCGCAAAAGCCTTAAAAATACCGGTTTATACTTTAAAAGCACGTTTGTTGAGCGCCGCAATTAATCTAGGCGAAATTCCGCCTCAGTTTGCAAAAACAAGAGTTGTTAAAAATGTTGCCAAAACAAAAAAACGAAACCGTATAGATACATTACGTGCAGCCGGAAAAGCAGGGAGTTCCAAACGTGTCATTATTCCTCAATATATTTTTGACGAATTGGGTTGGAATAAAGGAGACAAGATTGTCATCCGTCGTTCCGGAAAAAATAAAATTATTATTGAAAAACCGGCAAGCAAATAAGTTTCTTTCAGCACACTTTAACTAAAAATAGTTGAGTGCTTCCCACCTTCATTTCAGCAAACGGTTGATGTTTTTTTGTACAGATCATCAACCGCTAATTCGTAAGCATTTCACTTTGAAAAGGATTAAACATGGATTTGGTGTATCGCCCAAGACGTTTAAGACGTTCCGCGCCTATTCGCGGACTGGTGCGTGAAACTGAACTTTCGCCACGTCAGTTGATTTATCCGTTGTTTGTCACAGAAGGGAAATCAGTCAGGGAACACATCGACACAATGCCCGGACAATTTCGCTTTTCAACAGATGAACTTGTACGTGAATGTGAAGAACTTTATGCCCTGGGAATTGGCGGAGTTAACTTGTTCGGTTATTCCATTGAAAAAGACGAACTTGCAAGCAAGTCGTATGATCCTAACGGTTTGGTTCAGCGTGCAGTCAGGGCAATTAAAGAAGCTGTTCCGGAATTATGTGTGCAAACTGATGTTGCTCTTGATCCTTACACAACACACGGTCATGACGGTTTAGTCATTAACGGTGAAATCGTAAATGACGAATCTGTGGAAGTTCTTTGTAAAATGGCTCTTTCACACGCAGAAGCAGGCGCGGACTGGGTTGCGCCTTCAGACATGATGGATGGACGGATTGGAGCAATCCGAAACGCATTGGACGTACAAGGTTTTTCTCATGTTGGTATTTTGGCCTATTCCGCAAAATACGCATCCTGTTTCTATGGACCATTCAGAGGAGCGCTACTGTCTGCGCCAAAAAGCGGTGACAAAAAAACCTACCAAATGGATCCCGCCAATACCCGTGAGGCTTTACGTGAAATTTCTTTAGATTTGGAAGAAGGTGCGGATGTAGTAATGATCAAACCTGCATTGACTTATTTGGATGTAATTTCACGAGTACGAGACACATTTGATGTACCAATTGCTGCTTATAATGTTTCCGGTGAATACGCGATGGTTGTTGCTGCCGCAGAAAAGGGCTGGATTGACCGTGATCGTGCCATGATGGAAATGCTCCTGTCAATTCGGCGTGCCGGAGCGGATATGATTCTCACTTATTTTGCAAAAGACGCGGCGGCTTTTCTGCGTGCGAATTACGGAAGTTACACATGACTGCATCACTCACTATACGGAACGCGAAAGTAGTTCTTCCTGGAAGCATCCAACAGGTTGATGTTTCAGTAATCGATGGGCGGATCCACTCTCTTGGAAACGGCATTTCTGATGTCGGAGAAGTGATTGATGCAGAAGGCTTATTTTTGCTTCCAGGAATCATTGATCCGCAAGTTCATTTCCGCGAACCTGGAGCTGAGCAGAAAGAAGATTTACACAGTGGTTCCTGTGCAGCCGCAGCCGGAGGAGTGACCAGTTTCCTGGATATGCCAAACAACGCACCGCCGGTTATTACTTGTGAGCGGATGGCAGAAAAAAAACTAAGGGCGGCAGAAAAATCGGTTGTCAATTATGGCTTTTTTATGGGTGCGACTCCGGATAATCTGGAGGAGTTGAACAAAGTTGAAAATGTTTGCGGAATAAAAATATTTATGGGTTCATCAACTGGCGATTTGCTGGTGGATAATCCGGATGTTTTGGAAAAAATATTTGCTAACGGTTCACGCTTAATCGCTGTTCATGCGGAAGATGAAGCCATTCTTAAGGCAAATACGGAATTACTAAAGCATATTTCAGATGTACGTCTTCATTCACGGATTAGAGACGAATCCGCAGCACTCAGTGCAACAAAACTCGCAGTGCGGCTTTCATTGAAATACCAGCGTCGATTACATATTTTGCACTTAACAACAGAAGATGAATGTGATTTTTTGCGCAGATTACCGAGGGAACATCTGATTTCAACGGAAGTTTGTCCACAGCATTTTACGCTGACTGTTCCGGAATGTTACGAAAAACTTGGAACATTGGCTCAAATGAATCCGCCGATACGAACAAAGCGGCATGCTGACGCACTTTGGCAGGCACTCAAAGATGGAATAATCGACTGCATTGCCACCGACCATGCACCTCACACTTTAGCGGAAAAGGAACAGCCTTATGGAAAGGCTCCTTCCGGAATGCCCGGAGTTGAAACGTCCTTGCCTTTGATGCTGAATAGAGTAAACCAAAACGCCTGTACTTTACAGGAGGTTGTTTTCTGGATGTCTGAATCTCCCGCAAAACTATATCAGATGCAAGGAAAAGGTCGGATCGAAGTTGGGGAGGACGCGGACTTGGTTTTAGTAGATATGGAGTTAAAGAAAACAGTCACGAATGGACAATTGCACACAAGAGTAAATTGGTCACCTTATAACGGGATGGAATTTCAGGGTTGGCCGGTACGTACAATTGTTAATGGCCAAACGGTTTTTTTGAACGGAAAAGTTGATAAAAATGTCCGCGGTCGAGAAATCTGCTTTGCATCATGAGTAGATTAGAGTTAGGATAGTGCTAATAATTCAGTTTTCACATTTCACCCAAAAAGAAGTTTTGAGGAAAACTCTTTGAGGCAAAGTAAAAAATAAATTTTTACCGGAGATAAAAATGACTACATCAGCGGCAAAAGGTACCCATCAAAATTTAGTTCAAATGCTGGAAAATTCCCGACAACGTTTTGGGGATCAGCCTTTGTATGGCACTAAACGGGACGGTATTTACGAGTGGACGACTTATGAAGAGTTTGCGGAAAAAGTAGATGCTTTGCGCGGCGGGCTGGCTTCATTAGGTGTTTCCGCTGGAGACAAAGTCGCCATTATCTGCAAAAACACTGAAGAGTGGGCGGTTTCTGCTTATGCCACTTACGGATTATGTGGACAGCACATTCCGATGTATGAAACACAAATGGCAAAGGAATGGGAATATATCATCCGTGACTGCGGCGCAAAAATTTTACTGGCGGCAAACCCAACTGTATTTGAACAAACTCGTAATTTTCCAGATAAAATTGATACGCTGGAGCACGTTGTTTTGCTTTCAGGTAGTGTATCTGGAGATGTGACGACTTATGAGGATTTGCTCAAAACAGGGCGCGAAAATCCGATTGAGGCACTGCAGCCGGAATCCAATTCTCCGATGGGAATGATCTATACTTCCGGAACTACAGGAAATCCAAAAGGTGTGATCTTGAGTCACAGGAATTTGATTTTTGAATGTTCGGTAGTTTTACCTTTGCTCGGAATGACGAAAGACGATCGCTCCCTGTCCTTTTTACCATGGGCACATGTATTTGGTCAAGTCTCTGAAGTTCATGGATTAATTAGTGCCGGAGGCTCTGCGGGATTGGTTGAAAACGTGGATACTCTGATAGAAGAATTAGGTATAGTAAAGCCCAGCATGTTCTTTGCTGTTCCGAGAGTTTATAACAGAATTTATGAACGACTTCGTGGACAAATGAAGGAAAAGCCGGGGTTCATCCGCGCTCTTTTTTACGGAGGACTCAAACAGGCCAAACGGGAAAGAGAAGGTGAAACGCTTGGATTTTTAGATAATTTAACACTTACGCTGGCACGCAAGATTATTTTCAAAAAAATATTGAATCGCTTTGGTGGAAATTTGCGAGTCGCCGTTAGCGGTGCCAGTGCTTTGAGTCCCGCAGTTGCGGAATTTGTCAATGATATTGGAATCAGTATTTATGAAGGTTATGGTCTAAGCGAAAATACTGCTGCTCTTTCTGTGAATTATCCCGGAGTAAGACGTTTTGGCTCAGTCGGAAAACCATTGCCTGGAGTACGGATCGAAATTGACAAATCAGTCGAAGGCAGTAAAGAAGAAGATGGTGAAGTTCTGGCTTATGGTGAAAATATTATGCTTGGTTATCATAACTTGCCGGATAAAACAAAAGAAAGCATCACCCCAGATGGAGGCCTGCGTACAGGCGATCTTGGACATTTGGACGCGGATGGATTTCTTTACATTACAGGACGTGTGAAGGAACAGTACAAACTTGAAAACGGCAAATATGTAGCGCCGGCGCCTCTTGAAGAATCCTTGAAACTGAGTGCGTATATTGATCAAGTGATGCTTTACGGTTTCAATCGTCCACACAATGTGGCTTTGATTGTTGCGGCAATGCCTGCTGTGGAACAATATGCAGAGGGACTTGGAATTTCCGGCAGCAGTGAAAGTATTTTAAATGAGCCGCGCATCCGAGAATTGTTCGAGGAACAACTGAAACGTTATGGAAAAGATTTCAAGGGATACGAACATCCGCAAAATTTTGCTTTGCTTTCAGAAGAGTGGGATATCGACAACGGCCTGCTTACACCAACTCTAAAACTGAAAAGAGAGGTGGTGGAGGAACAGTTCAAGACAGAGATTGAGAGTCTTTTTACTTAATCTTGTTTGTGCGTTTCGTCTTGTGATTTGCCTGTTATTTCTGTTATCCTAAGTGCTTTTGATCTTTTGTTTACGTCATGCAAATCCAAGTTTCTAATCTACACAAAAGCTACCTGGACGGAGAAGGCCGTAGGCTTCATATTTTGCGCGGAATCAATTTTGAAGCAGAATCCGGTTCGAGCGTTGCAATTCTTGGTGCATCCGGAACAGGCAAAAGCACGTTTCTACATACACTTGGAACCCTTGAAAGTATAGATGAAGGGACGTTGTATTTGGACGGCAGTGATTTAACCAGTTTGTCCCGGGATCAAGCCGCACAGTTCAGGAATGAAGAAGTTGGTTTTATTTTCCAGTTTCACCAGTTGTTACAAGATTTTTCCGCACTGGAAAACGTGATGATTCCTCAACTGATCAAAGGAAATAATTCTGGAGTTGTCCGTAAGAACGCTTTAGAATTGTTGGATAGAGTAGGATTGGCGGATCGTACCGGACATAAACCGTCTCAGCTTTCCGGAGGTGAGCAGCAGCGTGTCGCAATCGCACGGGCTTTGGTCAATCGTCCACGAATTGTACTTGCGGATGAACCTACCGGAAACCTTGATGAAGATACAAGTGCGCAAGTAATGGATGTTTTGTTGCGATTAAATCGTGAGAATGAAACGACATTTATTATGATTACCCATAACACCAGCCTCGCATCAGCAATGCAGTTTCAGCATCGCATGGAAAATGGACAATTACATTTGCTTCCGAATGATTAAAATTTTCCGCAAGAAAACTAATACTCTGTCTGATTCCCGCTTCTTTCAAACCTGATGAACACCCTTTCGACCGTTTTCCGTTTTTTAGTGATGCTTGTTTTTTTTGGTGTCATTTCCTCAAATATTATTAATTTTTCTTTATTTGCACAAACAACAGCGGGTTCAGATTTATCTGCACTTATTGCTGAGATTGAAATAAAAGGTACCTCTGAACTGGAATCCTCTCAGATTCTTTTTTTGATTGAAAGTCAAGTGGGTGATTCTTTGGATCGCAAAACAATTCGCAGGGACATTCACTCAATTTATAAAATGAAATTGTTTGAAGATGTTCGGGCAGAAGTAAGAGAGCAAGACGCAGGTGAATCTGGAGCCAAAGGTTATTTGCTGCGTTATGTGGTCAAGGAACGTCCACGATTGTCTGAGGTAAAACTGGTGGGTGTTCTACTGGCTGAACGAACAGAAATTGAGGAAAAAATGACTTTGCTCCAGCATGATCCGTATGATCCTGAAAAAATCGTAATCAATGAGCAGATTATTTTAGAACATTACCGCAGCGAGGGTTATCCAAGAGTTCGTGTGAAAAGCAGAATTGAAAAGGTTGACGCAGAATTTGAAAATGCGGGAGAAAAGTTCCGTGTTATTTTTGAACTTGATGAAAAACCGAGAGTTTATCTTTCAGATATTTACGTAAGCGGCACTAAATTCTACTCTGAACTGGATATCAAACGCTTCATCCTGAGCTCCGAAATTGATTGTGTTTCATGGGCAAATCAATCTGGCCTTTTCCGTGAAGAAATGATCAATCAGGATTTGTCACTGATCACTCAGCATTATCTTAAACAAGGTTTCATTAAAGTCTTTGTGGATAAACCGGAAGTGACGCTGATTCATAATCCGGATTATAGCCGTGTTGATGTACGTTTGAATATTACTGAAGGAGATCAGTATTTTACCGGAAAAATTGAAGTCTCCGGAGATGTTCTGGGTGATAGAGAAGTATTGATTGCAGATTTGTTGCTGGAAGAAGGAGAAATATATAATCCATATTTGCAGAACAGGGATCGTTCCGCAATCAGTGAAAAATATCATGAGCAGGGTTATGCCTTTGTCAGGGTTATTCCGGAAACAAAAATTGATGAAGAAACAAAAATTGTTGATATTACATTTAGAATAGTAAAGGGTGAAAAGGCTTATATCGGCCGACTGGAAATTGCAGGTAACATAGAAACAAGAGATCATGTAATTCGTCGTGAATTTGAATTACAGGAGGAAGAATTATTTAATGGCAAGAAACTGCTTCTTAGTCAGCAGAATCTTAACCGTTTAGGATTTTTTCAATCCGGAGTTGTACTGGACCGTTCCCCACGTGAACAGGAGGACAACATGCTGGACATACTGGCGCGCCTCAAAGAATCACAGACAGGAACATTTCAGGCGCAAATGGGATACAGCGATTTTTCCGGATTCAGTGGAGGAGTAACCCTTTCTAAAGGCAACTTGTTTGGCACCGGACGGACTTTACGTTTGAGTGCACAATTTTCGGAACAAAGTGTTCAACAAAAATTTGATACAACTTTGATTGATCCTCGGCTCTTTGATTCACAAGTTTCAGGATCAATTTTCAGTTCAAGAAGCAAGATCCAGGATTCCACAGAATTAGAACGCGGCATAATCACAGAAAACAATTATGGTTTCAGTTTGGGTATGCCCATGTATTTTCGTGATTTACGTTTTTCAACTCAAATCAGCGCGCTTGACCGTTTATTTTCCGCTTCAGACGCGGATCTTTTCAAACGTTCTGTTTCACCATCGCTGACATATAACACGGTCAATCATCCAGTTTTTCCCAGTGCGGGAATCAAAACATCGATCCGCATGATTCAAACCGGAACACCTTTTGGGGGCAATATTCAGTTACGGGAGTACCGCATTCAGTACCAGCAATTTTGGGCGCTGAATATGACAAACACTTTCATTTTAATGGCAAAAGGTCGTATGGGTCTTTTACAGCAACAGGGAAATTCGCCAATTCCTTCCGAGGACCGCTATCGTCTTGGAGGAATTGATTCTGTACGAGGTCATTATTTTTACAACATTTCTGGACCTTATGGTCCCAGTGAGCAAAGGATCAATATTGCTTATCGAGTGATTACAGACGAACTTGGCTATCAGCAAACAAAAACTTATGACAGCAGAACTACGGGTTTGAACACGAGCGAATTGCAGGAATTGAAAAGTGGAGGGGTTTCTGAGAGAGTCTTTAATCTTGAGTTACTGTTTCCTCTCAGTCAAGATGAGAATAGTTTTGTCCGCGGATTGCTCTTTTTGGATGCGGGGAACGTGAATGCGGAATCAAGGCAATATCAACTGCTTGGTGAAACAGAACCAGAATTTTTTGATTTGCGCAAAAGTATAGGATTTGGTGTTCGTGTAATTACACCAATGGGTGTTTTGCGTTTCGAGTATGGTTCTAAATTGGACAAGCGTCCCAGCGAAACTCCGGACCGTTTCGAATTTACAGTCAGTGGATTGTTTTAATTCTTGAATCATCCAATTGTTAAAAACATACAGTTTAATATGAAACCCCCTCAAGTTTCTTCCGCGATTCGGCAACAAGTAAAACAGGCACGCGAAGCGTCTCTTGTTTTGGCGAATTTGGATAATTTAACCAAAAACAAAATTCTTCAAGATCTTGCAGAAACACTGCGTGAAAGCAAGGCGGCAATTTTGGCAGAGAATGCCAAAGACATGGCAGAAGCAGAAACAATGCTGGAGCGCGGTGAATTGTCTTCAAGCGCCTGCAAACGTGTTTTGCTCAATGAAGCAAAGATTGAGCAAATGGCGCGAAATTGTGAAAGTGTTGCCGCATTACCGAATCCTTCCGGAAAAGTAGTTCAGGCTACTCGTTTGGATGAAGGACTTGAACTCTATCGTGTCTCGTGTCCTATTGGCGTGATTCTGGTAATTTTTGAATCACGTCCAGATGTAGTAATTCAGATTTCGGCCTTAGCATTGAAATCCGGAAATGCTGTCATTCTAAAAGGCGGTAAAGAAGCGCAAAATTCTAATCGTGTTTTGGCAGGACTTATCCGGAAAACTCTGGCCTCGAGTAATCTTGCTCCGGAATCTTCAGTAAGTTTGGTGGAAAGCAGGGATGAAGTGTCGGAGCTGGTGAAAATGAGTTCGGAGCTGGATTTGATTATTCCCCGCGGCAGCAACGAATTGGTTCAGCATATTCAAAAAAATGCGCAAGTTCCGGTGCTCGGTCATGCCGATGGAATTTGTCACGTTTTTCTGGATGAAACCGCAGATGAAACAAAAAGCAATGAGGTTGCTCTTGACTCAAAACTGGATTATCCTGCTGTCTGCAATGCATCCGAAACTTTACTTGTGCATCAAAAATTTCCGGATAAATGGCTGGCCGAAATTTTGCGGGAAATGCAGGAGGCCGGAGTAGAATTGAGGGTTTGTGCGGAAACCAAAAAACGACTGCAAAATTTTCCGGAATTAAAATTAAAAAATGCTTTTGAAGAAGACTGGAAAACGGAATACATCGATTTGATAATTGCGGTTAAATCTGTAAAATCCGCAGAAGTTGCAGTACATCACATCAATCATTACGGTTCAAAACATACTGATACAATCGTAACAGAAAATGCGGAACTGGCGGAATGGTTCATGAACACAGTTGACGCAGCAGGAGTATTTTGGAATGCGTCAACACGTTTTGCAGACGGATTTTGCTACGGTTTGGGAGCCGAAGTTGGAGTTAGTACCGGAAAAATTCATGCTCGTGGTCCTGTTGGATTGGAAGGTCTCGTCATTTACAAATACAAACTGTATGGAAACGGTCAAGGCGTAGGACGTTATGGCCACGGAAAGCGGAACTTTCTTCATGAGAATATTCCTTTGAAAAAAAATGAGGATATCACAAAAAGCCATCAAGTCTAGTGGCTTGTATTTTTTAAAGTTTTTCATTTATTTTTTTAAATAAATCTGCAAGAAAAATACTTATGTATAAACTCCATTTAGATCGTGAAATAAGCAAAGAACTATTTGAGGGAGTTCCAAAAGAAGTTCGTGACTGGGTTGTGAATGCCATCGCGAACATTGTGATTGTCGACGGTATTATCGAGAAACACGAATTTGTGGCTTTACAGGAAGCAATCGGATTGCTCGACAATAAGGAAGAAATTCACGATATGATGAAAAAAGTAAAAGAGAGAAATCTCGTTAAAGTAGGGAAAATCATAATGGAACAGGAACTTGCGATAAAGGTTTTCTTTTACCTTGCCGCAATTGCTGTGATAGACGGTAATCTTAAGAAAAGTGAAAAGGAATTGTTGAATGAATGTGGAATTTGTCTGGGTCTCGAAACTGTTTTAATACGTGCCGTCACAAGCTGGTCACTGAAACAAATGGAAATCAATCGTAAGTTGAGTCATGAGTTAAAAGGCAGCAATAAAGACCGCAAACGTATCATTGACAGTCTGCTATCTTGAAGTGAGTGAGACAAATAACCACCTGAAAAAACTTGCTTTGCCGAGCATTTTCTGTCAAAATTTATTTGGACAATTTCCATTTCATAAATTAAATTCATTAACATATCCTCTTTATTATCAGACGATTATGCTTTTTTGTTTGCGGACATTTTTTGTCCGGATTTTCACATTCTCTCCTGCTTTGGGCTTATTTGTTTTATTGTCATGTTCCGGAGTAGCACAGGCACAGTCTTATTTTGTTCCACTGGAAAGAGGTGATTATACGGAGCGTGAAGAGCACCTCACATTTTCACCTGGAGTTGAACTTTCAGGAGATTTCAGATTTCGTACTTCAAAGATAAAATCAACTGCTCTTCCGCTTTCACGAGCGGAAACAAATTCTCCGGAAGAGTTTTCTTTTGACCAGGATATTCGCCTTCGTCTGCGCTCAACTGTACATCGAATAATTTCACTCAATCTGGAACTTGCCACAAATCAGGAACCGATTTATCAGTCTGATATCAGGACTGCACGCAGTTCACGGACAACCGGTGCGGAGTCACAAACGGCGAACATCTCCGCCAGACAATCGTATCTGGAACTTAACAGAAATCCGAATGAAGAGACAAAAATCGGCAAACAGGTAATCAACATTGGAGACCGCAAAGGAAAGGTCTTTGCCGGAATCCTCAGTGGTTATACGCAACGCTGCAAAGCAGGCACATGGTGTTATGAAATTGGCGGGATGAAACTTTCTTCCGCAGATGGAGACTGGCTTTATTTCTTTTCGCTGGATTATCCTTTTTGGCATGAGGTAGATTCACAAGGTGAAATAATCGATTCTTTTCGGTTAGAAATGTTCCGCATTAAATACACGGAACATGATGTCCCATTGGGTCTTAATAATATTCCTGCAAAACGTCTTTCCAGCAGTACTCTTTCCAGTCTGGAAAGCAGCGGGTTCACTTCTGGGAGTGGCTGTAATTCCAGTCTGGCAGGATACACACTCAATTCTGACTGTAAACCGATTTACTACAACGCGCATGAACAGGAGTATTTTGGTTTGCGCATTCAGTGGGAAACTCCGGTTTGGTCGGTTTACGCAGACATTATTTCGAATCAGGGAAATCGGGATTATTACCAGTATGATGACAGACACAATCTGGACAAAAGGAAAATTTCAGGAGGCGCGGCAGAAATTGAACTCAACTGGAAAAAACCTGGCGAACAATTTACCTTAATCGGTATGATGGCACGAGGAGATGAACAGCTTGCTGACAACAGCCGTAGCGGCACAAATTACCAGCGCAGCCTGAATGGTTTTTATGAAATTTCGCCGGGAACGTATCGTGGAACACAATTTTACTTTAATGGAGGAAGCCCTGACCTGAACAGTGGAACCGGCTTGGGTCACTCAATTAACAATACTCAGATGGGTGGTTTTCGCTATCGCTATGACATTCCGGAAACTAACGCGGTTTATCGTTTTGGACTTTATGAATTAAAACACATTAAACCTGTACTTGACGCATTTGGATCGAAAGCAAGCATGATCGGCGTTGAGTGGGATAATACGGTCACGATGGTCTATGCGGGACATGCAAAAATAGATCTGGATTTTAACGCATTTCAGCCGGCAGGAGGATTCAGTTACGATGACCAGACAGTGCCCAGCGGAAAGAAAGATATGATTATTCACCTTGCCGGACGATTAACTTACTCGTTCTAAGCTGTCGCTTTACTCAAAAAATGGGAGGACTATGAAGCAAAAAAGAGTCGCGAAAATTGTGCGCAAAACTAAAGAAACAAATATTGAGCTGGAACTGAATCTGGACGGTTCCGGAAAAACGGAAATTAATACCGGAATTGGTTTCCTGGATCACATGCTCAATTTATGGGCATTTCACGGTTTGTTTGATTTGAAATTAAAATGCGCCGGTGATTTAGAAATTGATACTCATCACACAACCGAAGATATCGCACTTGCCCTGGGAAGCGCACTGGCTGAGGCCGTGGGTGAAAAGAAAGGAATTTTTCGATACGGTCATTCCTATGTGCCTATGGATGAGGCGTTAATCCGGGCTGCTTTGGATTTGTCTGGACGTCCGGAATTTGTCTTCCACGGGGAATTCATTCAACCGACGATCGGTCATTTGGACACTCAAATGATAACCCATTTTTTCAAGTCATTGGCCATCTCTTCCAGAATGACCCTACATCTGTCGATATTGTACGGAATCAACGATCATCACAAATGCGAAGGCATGTTCAAGTCAGTGGGACGAGCTTTGCGTGAGGCGGTTGAAATTGATCCGCGGCGCGAAGATGTGGTTTCTACAAAAGGAACTCTCTGAAGAGTATGAACGTAATCATTGATTACAAAGTAGGAAATCTGCATAATCTGAAAAACGCGTTGGATTTTTCCGGAGTTGAAAATCAGCTTGTTTGCAAGGCAGATGAGGTTAGGAATGCAGATAGAATTCTCCTTCCGGGAGTAGGTGCGTTTGCTCCTGCGATGGAGCAATTGAGACAATCCGGAATGCTAGAAGTATTGCAGGAAAAAGTAGAGTCAGGGACGCCTTTGCTTGGAATTTGCGTCGGCGCACAATTACTGATGGATGAAAGCGAAGAAGACGGAACACACACAGGATTGGGTTGGATTCCGGGCAAAGTGAAACGATTTCAGCATCAGCTTAAAATTCCGCAAATGGGCTGGAATCAAGTTTCTAAACAGAAACAAGATCCGCTCTTTGAGGAAGTCGCGGATGAGACGCATTTTTATTTTGTGCATTCCTACCATTTGCTTCCGGAAAACAGTGAGCATGTTTTGGGACTCAGCAATTACGGTTATGATTTTGCGTCCGTTGTCCGTAAAGACAACTTATGGGGAGTTCAGTTTCATCCGGAAAAAAGTCAGAACGCGGGACTACGGTTGTTGAAAAACTTCTGTACACGTACTTAGTGTAGAGTATTAAAAATAGCACGTTTTTTGGTATTTTAAAGAGCACGTACCTTTAACAAAACAATGAACTTGAATCAAGAAAGAAAAAAATGGCAATAGAACAAACATTTTCAATTATCAAACCAGACGGTGTACGGCGCAATCTTGTGGGAAAAATTCTCAGCCGATTTGAAGAAAATGATTTGCGGATTGTTGCCACAAAAATGATTCACATGTCAAAAAGTGAAGCAGAAGGTTTTTACGCAGTTCACCACGAACGACCATTCTTTGGCGAACTGACAGAGTTCATGAGTTCCGGGCCGGTTGTGGTTTCAATTCTGGAAGGCGAAAACGCGGTGGTGCATCACCGTGAAATAATGGGCGCAACAAATCCTGCTGATGCGGATGAGGGTACAATTAGACGTGATTTTGCGGAAAGTCTTGGAGAGAATACTGTTCATGGTTCAGACAGTCTGGAAAATGCCGCCATCGAAAGTTCTTATTTTTTCTCCCAAACTGAGTGTATAAACTCAGCCGCCTGAATCATTTACTGAACAGGACAGTCACGCTGGTTCAGGAAGCATTTGAGAAAAAAACAAGAGGGACAGGTTTCTTTCCGGCCTTTGTTGAATTACTCCTCCGCCCCAATCCAGGGCAGCAAATTTTTCCAAATTTCATCCCGCCTCCCCTTTTCTAAAGAAGAGTGCGCCAGCGGAGTTGTGTCGAGTGCAAGATCCTGTCGAATTATATTCAAATGTTTTTGAATTTGACCACGTTTTAATTTGTCAATTTTGCTGGCCACAATCAATACCGGACGATCATAAAAGTCCAGCCATTCCTTGAGTTGTCGATCCTGCGTCGTTGCTCCATGTCTGCTGTCGACAATCAACACCACGTTACGCAGAGATTCTCGTTCCTGCAAATAAGCTTCAATCAGCCTCTGCCATTGTTGACGAACATTTTCTGGAACCTTTGCAAAACCATATCCGGGAAGATCAACAAAGTGAAACGTGTCATTGATCTTAAAAAAATTTATCAACTGAGTTTTTCCAGGAGTGGAACTGGTTTTAACCAGCTTCTTACGGTTGAGCAAAGAATTTATCAGCGTGGATTTACCCACGTTTGAACGACCCGCAAAGGCGATTTCCGGAAGTGTCGTCGCGGGGAATTGCCATGGCGAAGAAGCACTGAGGATAAATTCAGCCGAGCGGATTTTCATTTTTCTTTTTCTTCCGCAGACTGTTCCGGATCAATGATTTCAACCTGCGCGGGTTCAATCACTTCCTCATCCGAGTTTTTTGCGGATTCCTCGGTTTCGGACAATGGTGTGCCGAAAAATTGATTTGAGAATTTTGATAAATGTTCCGGATTAAGAGCTTGCTGACGTTGTGCCAAATCAAAGTAGAGGAAGGCGCTCAGCAGTGATGCAAATGGATAAAAGAGCAATGCTGCTAAATATTGTGACCAGCGGATTGCCAGATTGATTCCGGGATCATTCAGGATTTCAGCCAGCAAAATTGGCAGGACGTCACTCTCATTTGGCTCAATATTAAAATTCAGGTCCGGCATAAAAATGGTGAAAAGTAGTGCAAAAACAATGAATTGCATAATCGTGCTGAAAACAACCACAATGAAAACACGCGATAAGTCACCACGGGCGAGCTGTATGCTTCGTACCAGTGCACGAATACCACGAACACCTTCAACGATAAAAACCGGCTGTGCCATGGAAGTCAACAATAATCCGCCCAACCAAAGCATGACAATAAGAATACTAAAAGGAAAAGGTAGAGTCAGCCCCATTACTCCTGTGATGAAAAGCAGATATTGCAGTACCGCCACGTGCATTGAACCCAGGAATAAAGGTGAACGGAAGGCACGCAATATTCCCATTGTAGGAAAAAAACTGCCGAAAGCTGTGCCGATAACACCTAAGGTAATTGCTCCCTCCAATAAATGTACTGAAAGAAAAAATATAATACTCTCCGTTTGACCCCATCCCCCAATTCCAATGAAGAATGCAGGTGCCATCAAAGCAGCAGTTAAAAACAAAATTGAAATGAAATTCTTTTGATAAATCCTGAAACTCAGAACGAACAAAGATTGAATACTGTGATTAAAATATAGTAAATTCATAAAATCTGTTGAAATTATTAGGAATAAAAGCAAACTTATAGCATACAAAGTATGCCATGTTATGACAAGCAAAAGCGGATGAAATATAAATTATGCAGGAGCAAGCTTTGCAAAAAGCTTGCACGGAATTGCATGCTCAGTTAGAATTGCAGGGTTTGAAATGGCTTTATTTTTTCAGCACAAATTTGTTCCGGAGAGGTGACCGAGTGGCCGAAGGTGCGTGATTGGAAATCACGTGTGCGGGCAACTGTACCGAGGGTTCGAATCCCTCTCTCTCCGCCA
>Ga0208471_1000098_pt1 | contig 34927 bp, 32 predicted proteins | sample DeeseametaMP0441_FD_184210 | JGI IMG/M metagenome (GOLD analysis project Ga0208471, IMG submission 184210) | Marine microbial communities from the Deep Atlantic Ocean - MP0441 (SPAdes) | ecosystem: Environmental > Aquatic > Marine > Oceanic | place: East of Rio de Janeiro, Brazil, South Atlantic...
TAGCGGCTGAAGCCCAGGCAATTATTACGACAGAAAAAGATTTAGCAAAACTAGAGGATCTAAAAGACCTGCCTGTTTATGCTTTGCCAGTAGGTGTTTTGCTTAATACAAAAGACGGGGAGAAGTTAATAAATTTAGTGTGTTAGAGTGCCGTAGTTAACGGTGCTTTTTTTAAAATAAATCCGTTAGTCTTCTTTACAGTTTATTTCTCATATCAACAATTTTCTTAATCTCGCTTATATTCATATGTACCGCCGCCATCAAATACAGCTCCAATATCACTTCCGGCCGGGGCGCCAACTCTAATCCGGAATTTCCTGTTGCTCTATACGTTGCATAGGCACCGTTATTGCTCATCCATGTGGCAATATTATTACCGTCCCAGATCTGAAAGTTGAACGTGTCGGTTACAGTGGTCATCCGTGGTAAATGACCCGGCAGCTTGGCAAATATCAAACTTGGTACCAGCCAAAATACCGGTTATTATTAAAGGTAAATTTTTAAGATCTTCATCTTAAATCTACATGTTGACAAAAGTTACAAACAAATACCCCCCCAACAGATTTTTATAAAGTAAAAAAATAAGTCATTTATTACAGATTAGAACTGCGCCACGCCCCAGGCGAACATAACACCTACAAAGGTGAGCATGAGCGGCCAGCCGGTATTCACAAAACGTCGCGCATCGGGGTTTTCAAATACATGGATTTGAAATTGATGAGCTGTTGTTGCGCCCCGAACATCTATGGCAGTGATGATTACATCGTGAGGTCCGCGCTGATTATTTCGAGGACGCCATTTGAAAAGTCCTGTCTTTTTATTAAATGACGCATATTTGGGTAAACGTATAGAACGGAAAGCCACACGGTCGCCATTCAAGTCTTCCGCAACAACTGTATAGCGGTACTCATAACCTGTTAAGCCCACAGGTTTAGGCTTGGAAATGATCGAGGGTGGAATATTCACAAAGACGCGTCCTGTTTGGTTATCTTCATGATAGCCGTCTGATACTTTTATAGAAAATGTATGCTTATTCACTTGGGACGATTTTGGAATCCAAACAATCTTCCCCGTGTTGGACATCTGCATTCCCTGGGGACCTTTCAAGAGTTCATAATGGAGTTCGGCATCGGCGTTTTTATCCTCCACCTGTACTTGATACTTATACATTTCTTCAACGAGCGCAGCTTTCGGCGCCTGGGAAATAATCGTTGCCGGATGATTCACATATAGCTCAAATGATTGCTCATCTTTGGTATATCCATCAGACACTACCAGTTTTATAGGATATGTATCGTATTGGTCTTTCCCCGGCGTCCATAACAATGTTCCGGTAAATTCATCCACTTCCATGCCATCGGGGAATTCTTCTAATGTATAACGAATGGCGCTCCTGCGTTCTACAATGACTTTGGGCGGCTTACCTTTTGATCCCTGGAAAAATTCCCAGAGAACATCTTTAACACTCACAGAGCGATCATCTTTTTCTTCGATGATTACCATCAGCCGATCGTCCTCCCAAAAAATAGAGTGTACATAACGCTTCAAATTCAGGCGGCTGAATTCATCTGACTCCATCTCCCCTTGGCTGGTCATATAAACAACTTCAGCTGCATTCCAATCCCCGATATAACGATCCACATTTTCACGATACACATCATCTGTAATATTGACTGCATACACTCGTGCTTTTTCTGTGTCTTCCAGTTTTACAACATGGCTAAAAGGTAAAAGGGATCCTTTATTCAGATCCGTCGTCATAATTTTATATTTATACTGCTGTCCCACCGTTGCTTGCATGACTGGAATCGATACCAATTTAATAGGGGAATTGATAAAGAAATCTGCTTCAATTATCCGGACATCTTTTCCGTCATCCACTTCGATCTTCAAATGACCAAAGTCCATTTCATCTCGGGTGGGTTCCCAGCGCAAACGTCCTGTAAAAGGATCCATGCGCATTCCATCAGGCATTTCCACAGCCGTATAGGTTAGGACGTCATTCACATTGGGATCTGTTACGTCCAATTGGAAATCCCAAACATAACCCAAATTAACCTTATTCATGGGTGGCGGTGCACGATCAATAACCGGCGGATGGTTGACAAATAAAATAACTTCTTGTGTATCAGCCGCAACACCGTGATTGGCAACGATTGCAAAATTTTGCGAATCAATTTGAGAAACGGCAGGTGTCCATTCGATTAATCCTGATTCAGACAAGGTCATGCCTTCCGGATGATAAAGCATTTTATATGTCAATTCCTGATCTAAATCCGGGCGCCAAACATCCACCTTATATTTGAAAAGTTCATTCACGCGAATAATGGAATCTGCTTCTGACAGGATTTTTACACCGGCACGGGCAAACAGCTGAAACTCCTGGGCTGCGCGATCAAATCCATCGGAAGCAACAATGCGTACATCATAAATATTCACATGACTACTGTCCGTTTGCCAATACAGGGCACCGCTGGAATCCATTTCCATACCATCAGGGGATACTTCCAGCATAAACTGAATCTTGGCATCTTGGTTATAATCATTAATAATGGGGGAATATGTAAATAGCGATTTGGCAACAAATTCAGTAATGGTTGGTTCAGAAATAAATTCCGGAGCATCATTTACATAAATCCATAGGCGTTCATCATAACCTTCTAAATAGGGGATAACTTTGTACGTGAGTAACGAATCGATTTCTTCAGATTCTAACTCAACCGTTTCTCCTGTTTTTATTTCTACATGATACGCCAACTTGTAAGCGCCAAGCTGTGTCCCATTCGGTACCCATTGAATGGAGCGTGTTTCATAATGAAAAAACATTCCTTTTGGAGGTGGAGCCAACCAGCGAAAACTATAAAACTGATTTGCTTCATCTTCCGGAATTGAATATACAAATAATTGTTCAACAGGCAGTACGTGGCGTGGCAGTACACCTTTTGGCAAGGGCTGGCCCAGTGATTTCATCGGTTTTGTTCCGGCGGCCAATGTGCCAATATCAAGACCTGTGATTTCCGGAAATATATCCAATAAATCTATGGAATCTGTTAACGTATCCAATGCCGTTGGTTTATCAACTGGCGGTGGCAAACCCAAGTCTGTTAGAAAAACGGATGTTTCATCACCATCCCAACCGGCGGCGATGGACGTGCCTGTGTATTGACCTTGCTGCATAACCGGCAAAGCTGAAAAAACCTGAATGTCCAGGGTATCAATAGTGAGTGTAAAATAACTTTCACTTTTTTCTTCCGGTTTTTCTGCTCCAAAAGAAACGGTCATCATATTCATTTCACCGGACACTAATAATAGGTCTGTATATGTGTCATGATCAAAATCAGCAATTTGTACGTCGGAAAGAGGTCCTGCTTCGTTGGGAATATTATCTATATCAATCCCAGCTTGTGACAATGTTAATGCAATTAAATGACCGCTTTGGAATGGTGCAATTACATCCAAAAAGCCATCAGCATCCCAATCCGTAATTGTAATCGACCGATTAAGAAATCCATTCATTCCAGAAACTGTAATATAATTTTCTTCTCCTTGAATAAATGAACCGTTTTTATTAAAAAACGGTTGTGCCTTCATTACATTTCCTTCAGGGCTGAAACTGATTATATCATCAAAACCATCGTTGTTCCAGTCTACTACTCCGACATATACAAAACCAGACCCGAAGCGCATTGCTTCTGGTTCCAAGCGATTACTTATAAAAAGCTGTCCATCCTTATTCACATCAACAATAGCCAATCCGCGGACCGGGCTTCCCAGAGAAACAACCAATTCCTGATCATCATCGCCGTCTCGGTTCAACAATTCAAAATTGTGACAACGTAGAAATGTATTACGTTCTGATAGGTTTAATGTGCTCGCGGGCGTTTCGCTGAAACCTTCACCGTCCCAAGGATAATAATACACGATAGGTTGTAAAATGTGTTCCTCGTTTTCATCCGCGAGGTTCATTATAGTTATAAGTTCAGGAACGCCGTCACCATCCAAATCGCCCAATTTTAAATTCACAAAATTACCCAATAAACCATCCGGAGCAGCCAATTCCCAATTCAATTGCTGATATCCATCGCCATCAATCTCATAATAACGGATCATAGAAACGGATCTACCGTTGTCTTGCCCGGTTTCAATTGTAGCAAACTCATAAAGGCCATCCTGATCAAGATCAAATGTTCCCTCCATATGAATAATCTGCAGATCCTTGCTGAAAACAAGGCTAAAAATTAGTAAAATGATTGTGGAGAGTCTATTCATCGTATATTTATTCGAGAAGAATCTACAACAACACTATCTACACCCATAAACTCTAGAATTTGAAATTTCATTTCTTTTAACCGTTTGGTAAAATTTTCACGGTCATACATTTCGGCATGTATACTGTAAGGGGAAAATTCACCTCTAAAAGTGATGGTTGTATTCACGGTTTTATTTCCAAGGCTATCCATTTTTACATCCCCGGTAATATTCCACAATTCGATAGCTTTCATGCTAATTGAAATATTGTGTCCATTTCCAGATAATGGAGTTAATACTGAAATATATGAATTATTTTTGGTTTTCAACCCTGCTTCACTAGAGTATAAAGAAATTCCATTATCACTATCACCCAAACGCATGGATTCAGGGAATCCCTCAAATTCATACATGGGATAATGTTGTAAGGATGACCGCCAGCTTGATGGATTCAAGCTCGATATTGTATTCAGTGAATCTATGGTCGGTTCAATTTTTGCGTAAATAATATTTTCTGTCAAATCGTGATTCAGCATTAGGGTCATCATTTTATCACTACTGTCTTTGTTTGATGTGTAAGAAAAATTGACATGTTTATCAACATTGACTCTCCCAAGATTCGCAAATATTGAATGGGAAAAGGATGGGTATTTTGGAATGTCTATTTCATTAACCGATACACTAAAAGGAGGTACGCCATCAAAAAGAAAGCGTTCATTCCCGGCTGCTTTTCTGGGAGTGAGCACCAGAACACTATAGGGCTCATAAGGCGGTGGAACATAAATAATAGGCGGTTTTGTCGTATCAATTACAATAACCGCATAGGAGCGCTCTAATCCTTCTAGAACGGGGAAGATTCTATGACGATCACCTAAATCGTCTTCATCCGATACCAGTTCTTCGTTTAATCGTTGCTCTATAAAAAATTTGAATTCATGTACTCCAATATCTTCTCGTCTTGGTATCCATGAAATAGTTCCTGAACTCGGGTCAAAATAGGCATTGGATGGAGGTTTTGATAACCAATTAAAACTATAAAATTCTATAGCCGTATCCACTGCTGCTTTATAATTGAGTGTATCCCCCAGTCTTAAAGTATCATCGGGAATGATAGATATTATAGTATCTGGTTCGGGTATTTTAACTAAATCATACACTCCAAGATCTGCTCTATTAGATAAAATTTCATTTATTCTTTTCGAATCGGCGCTATCTGGAAGGATGAAAAGATTTTGTCCGCTCAAATCACTTTCGGATAAAACCAACAAACTATCGAGAAACGCCAAGGTTAATACTTCGCCACTGATAAATGGTAATTGAAGTTCTTCAAAATCATTTTTATCTAAATCTGTTTTTTGGATTGCGGAACCTATCAAGTTGCGAGCGCCGTTCAAGGGCAATATGTTTTCTGTTACGACTACAGCTTTGTCATCGGCACGATACAATACAACTTTTAATGAATCATTTTCCGGGCTAAATACGGCCAAGTGGGCCTCGCCAGATAAATTCATAAAACTAGAAAACACAGGTCCAAACCCGTTGTGTAGCTTATCGGGCAATTCAATATTCATAGTTGAACCAGTAAGGCTTTCTTCTTGATTTTGAACCTCAAGCAATACGGCTGCTCGATAAGGCGTGCCAACGGCTATTGATAGTACTCTAGACTGCACATCAATATCACAATTATTTGGATGCAATAAATCGTCATTATCCATTTCAATGGATTGCGGAACAAAAAGAGAATCTGCCCAAGAAAATAAATGGAGCCACTTATTTTCCTTACTGCGCTTACCGGGCAAATAATCAGCTACAATTATTAAATTTGTTTTACCATCATTGTTAATATCGTAAATATTGGCATCTTTTATTATATAATTGTCTGGAATAATTTCCCACATTAATACATGTGATCCATCGTTTAGAATTTCAACATACCGTAGATGATTTTCATTAAACAAGAGCGCTTCGTCCATATTATTATTATTGAGATCAAATGGACCGCCAATATTTAATATGCCCGCATGGATACTCATCTGCAGAAAAACTGCGTATATATACAACTTATTTGAGTTCATTTAATCACCGTTTTGAATTCCCTCGAATCAACTCTTGGAAGGAAAACGAATTAAATCAGCATCAAAATGTCTCTTAAATGACGTTCCCTTACCTCAACTGAAAAGGAATATAGTTTACACATCTCGAAAAATACAAGGAAAAGGGCCTGTTTTACCTATGGAATTGTCTAAATTTGTTACAATATTTCCCTTCTCAAATTGAAGTCTGCAAATATAAATTAAATAACGTATTGCACAGAAAAATGCTGAAACGAATATTTTTCATATCACAATTAATTCCGCTGTTATTAAGCGCTCAAAGCGACTTATACCCAATACAGGACTATTATGGTGGTGGGGTTGGGTATAGCCCAATGTATATCTCATTGGATTCAATTCCCGGAACCAAAATGATGACAGCTTTGGGATTAAATACGAAAAATTTTGATAGTCCATTTATCGTTCACGGGGGGGAAGGTTTTACTCATATTTCAGGTCGTTGGCGGCTTGGCGGTTACGCTGGAATTGGATCTTCAAGAATCAGCAATATTATGGATGTGTATTTTTACCAAGAGACCAATGATTCTATTGGTATTCAACAAAATTCGTCACCGTTGTTAAATGATGGGGATAAAATCGTCCCCTATGAAGGCAGTTTTCGTCCGACGGTAACTGCAAAGTTTTCTTTTACACTTGGGGCTGTTATATTAGAATACGTTGTACCTATCTTCAGGGATTTGGAAATTTCAGGCGGTGTATTAATGGGGCTTGGGCGAGTGAACATCAGCATTGATCAACATACCGGCGAGGCACAATGGAGCAATTTGTTTTCTAACGCATATGGAACTGTTTCAAATGGCGCTTTATACTTCAGCGTTGATTCTTCTTTAACAGATTCTGTTGCGAATGATCTTATAGAAACCATGCAGGGAACGACCCTTTCTCCGGTAAATGGATATGGTGGAATGACTGACTTGAGTGGCACATTTTTTAATTTTCAACCTTATGTAGCTATAAAATGGCAAATTATGGATCGTATGGGATTACGTTTGAGCCTTGGCTATAACCAGGGAACTATTGACGCAGGAGAATGGCGTTTGAATGATCGCAAACAAATTGCTGACTCTCCAAAATCGACATTACAAGGCATAACTATACGCACCATGTTTTATTTTGGTTTATAGTTTCTCGCTGGCTTTGTTTTACTTATCTTAAAATTAATTAAATGAAAAATAAGACTCTCTTCAAAAAAGCTCCTTTTGTGCTGACGCTTATTACCGTCACATTATTTGCATTAATACCACTTTCACAGATTTTATATTCCAAAAATCCTTACAGCGCCATTGAAGGCAAGCTTAAGGTTATGAATCAAATATTATATTATATCAACCAACTGTATTTTGAAGATGTTGATATGGATGAACTTATGGAAGGCGCTTTTCAAGGTATATTCAAACAATTGGATCCTCATTCAATTTATATCCCAGCGAAACAGCAAGAAGAAATCGATGAACTCTTTCGAGGCTCTTTCCAAGGCATTGGAATTGAGTTCGATGTTTTAAATGGTTATATTACCGTTATTTCCCCAGTGGCGGATAGTCCATCAGAGCGGGCAGGGCTCATGCCCGGTGATCAAATAATTGCAATCGATGGTGAAGATGCATATGAAATCACTAAAAAAGATGTGTTTAAAAAACTGCGTGGGCCAAAAGGGACTAGTGTTGAAATTTCCATTTTGCGATTAGGCGGAGATAAATTTGATGTAACAATTATACGTGATGATATTCCCATTTATAGTGTTCGAGCAACATTAATGTTGGATAATGAAACAGGGTATATCTGGCTAACCCGCTTTTCAGCAACCACAGACGAAGAAGTCCGCACTGCATTTAATCAGCTTGAAGCACAAGGAATGAAAAGGTTGATTTTGGATCTCCGTAATAATAGTGGTGGATATTTAGAACAGGCCGCAGCTATCAGTAATTTATTTATTGCCCGTAAAGACACGCTTGTCTTTACGAAAGGAAAAAGCAAAAAAATGGAACAGGTGTTTATTGCTGACCCCGAGCAAGGGAGAGAAGATTATCCCTTGATTGTATTAATCAATCGCGGTTCTGCAAGTGCCAGTGAAATCGTTGCTGGGGCCATCCAAGATCTTGATCGAGGACTTGTAGTAGGCGAAACCAGCTTTGGTAAAGGCCTTGTCCAACGACAGTTACCATTAAATGACGGATCGGCTATGCGCGTTACAATAGCCCGCTATTATACTCCTAGCGGCCGTCTTATTCAACGACCATATACAAATGGTGATGCAAAAGAATATTATAAAGATCTATATATTGAAAATCGTGAAACGGTTTTGGATTCGTTAAAGGAGCTCAGACCTAAATATAAAACGCGTTTAGGAAGAATTGTATATGGTGGTGGTGGTATCACTCCCGATCAATATATAGCTTGGAATTTAAAGCTCCAAAAAAATACTCAAAAATTACTTACTCATTCTAAACGTCCATTTTTCAATTGGGGTTCAAATTATGCCAACAGTCACCGCGATGAATTCGAAACATATGAAAATTTTAATTCTTACTGGATTCTTGATCAAAATGACTTTCTTACATTTTTAGATTATGTTCGCAATCAGGAGATTGAGTTAAATTTAGATGAGCTTGAAATTGATAAAGATTATATCTTAAACATGTTGAAATCAGAAATTGCTAGTTCTTATTGGGGAAAAGATGAAGCAATTGGTATTCGTTTACGTTATGATAATCAAGTTATGAGTGCTTTAAATTATTTTAATGAGGCAGCTGGTTTCATCAAAATTTCTCAGTAAAATTAATTTATTGGATTCATTGACATTCCCATTTGAAATTGATAATTTCAGCGGCAATTTTTTCGATTAATATAAACAATCAATAGAAGAACGGAGGACTAGATGCTAGTCGAATATTTCGTAAACGGCGGACCTTTCATGTGGCCCATTTTACTGTCACTTGTTTTTGGTCTTGCTTTTGCAGGTGAACGCTTTTATTCATTAATTATGTCATCAATAAACGCACAGAAGTTTTTTGAGGATGTAAATAATACATTAGACAATGAAGGGGTAGAGGCTACACTTGAGTTGTGTGAAAAAACAAACGGCCCAGTTGCTGAAATTTTCCACGCTGGACTTTCTCGAGTTCATCGTGGAATTGAAGAAGTAGAAAAAGCTATTCAAAATGCTGGTTCGATAGAAATGTCTTTTCTGGAAAAAAACATGATCTGGCTCAATGCAGTTATCACGATTGCGCCTATGCTAGGATTTACAGGTACAGTGGCTGGTATGGTAAATGCTTTTGATGCAATTGCAGCTGCAGACGATATTTCACCTGCGGTTGTAGCGGGTGGAATTTCTCAGGCATTATTAACAACTGCCTTTGGTTTGATCGTGGCAATGATTATTCAAATTTTTCAGAATATCTTTGTATCCCGAATTGATAAATTGGTTCTAGATATGGAAGAGAATTCCATAAAACTTGTTGACCATCTTTACGAGATGGAAGTAAAGAATAAAAAGAAATAAACCAATAGTCTGATGAAAAAGAAACGCCGCTTTCGACGCGGAGAAATCCCCACAGCTTCTATGGCCGACATAGCCTTTTTGTTGCTCATATTTTTTCTAGTGACTACTACAATTGATATGGACAAAGGACTGGGTATTGTTCTACCCGCTGAGGGAGAAGAGATAGAGATTAAAAAAGATAATATTCTCAATTGTTTGATTAATTCAAGTGGAAATGTTTTGTTGGGCGGTGAACCAATTAAAACAAAGGATATTGGAAAAGAGGTTCGGCGGAAAATTGCTGAAAATCAAAAACTGATTATTTCTGTTAAGGCTCATGAAAAAACAAAATATAGTGATTATATCGCTGTTATAGATCAACTCAAAATGGCGAATGCAAAACGTATATCTATTGCGGAAGTTGAATAGTGAAACTCAAACGTAAAACAAAAATATCGAGCGAAATCCCAACAGCATCTATGCCTGATATCATTTTCATGTTGCTGATATTTTTTATGGTTACAACTGTCCTGCGTAAATATTCCGGCCTTCCTGTGGAACTCCCCAGGGCAAAACGGATTGAAAAGCTTAAATCAAAACGACACACGTCTAATATCTGGGTTTCAAAAGAAGGATTAGTTTCAATTCAAGACAAATTACATAGCGTTGAAAATATTCGTCATGTGATGTATGATATTCGCGCTGCAGACCCATTGTTAACCGTTTCTTTAAAAGCGGATAAATCTGCAAAAATGGGCTTGATTTCAAAGATTCATAATGAATTGAGAAAAGCAGATGCGTTGAAATTAAATTATTCAACCAAAACAGCTGTTGAATAATAATGGTTAAATATTCCCCCGTATTAAAATTCAACTACCCTGTTATAGTGCGTATAGCAGGTTTTTCTGGTATTTTAATTATAACATTTGGGTTTTTATTTGTCCCTAGAAGTTTTGTGGTTCTGGTTTTAGAAGATGCTAATCAAATCATTATTGAACAAATAGATATCCCTCTTACTCAACAAATTGATTTGCCGCCGCCCCCTGCAAGACCCTCTGTGCCCATTGAATCAGAGGATGAAGATTTAGAAGATGTTACAATTGAAGAAACCGATTTGGAAAGTTTTGAAGCGTGGGATGCCCCTCCACCTCCACCAGAGGGACCTAGAGTTAAATTTATTCCTTATGATGATCCCCCGAGGCCGCTCACGCCTATTCGCCCAAAATATCCTGAAATTGCTCAAGAAGCTGGAATCGAGGGGACTGTTATTGTTCAGGTCTTTGTAGATAAAAAAGGACGAGTAAAAGAAACAATTATTTTAAAAGGTATCCCAAACACTGGGTTGGATGAAGCAGCTATAAAGGCAATCCGTAAAACCCGCTTTTTGCCGGCTAAGCAGCGTGAACGGGCTGTGGGTGTTTGGATATCTATTCCAGTGAATTTCAGATTGAAATAAACTAAAAAGCCCCGATATTCATCCGGGCTTTTTTATATAATAAATTTTTTATTGATTTTAAAATTTTATCAGTTACGTTTAAAAATTTTCCTATATAACCACATAACAGGATCATAATATTTATCCACCACTCGTTCCTTTAGGGGAATAATCCCATTATCTGTTATTTGTATATGTTCTGGACAGACATCTGTACAACAGCGGGTAATATTACACATGCCTGACCCAAATTCTTCTTTAATAGCTGGAATGCGGTCTGCTTCATCCAGAGGGTGCATTTCTAAAGAAGCTAAACGTATCATAAATCTTGGGCCTATAAATTTATCTTTTTTATTGTGATCTCGCAAAACATGGCATACATCTTGACAAAGAAAACATTCTATACATTTTCTGAATTCTTGAATTCTTTCTACATCCCGTTGAAACATTCTATGGTTACCATCTTTATCTCTTGCTCTAATCTTAAGCGGTTGAATTCTTTTATTCTGTTCATAATTCCAAGAAACATCAGCAACCAAATCCTTGATTATGGGAAAGGCCTTAATTGGCTGTATTGTTATTTCTTCATCTTCTCTATAATCATTTAATCTAGTCATGCAGGCTAATTTTGGTTTACCATTTATCTCAACACTGCAAGACCCACATTTTCCTGCTTTACAATTCCAGCGAACAGCAAGATCAGATGCATGTTCGGCTTGAATACGATGCACTGCATCTAAAACAACCATTCCTTGTTCAACTGCTACAGAATATGAAATAAATTCCCCGCTCTTTTTATTCCCTCGCCAAACCTTAAATTTACGATCCACTTGATTCACCTTCTAATTCTGACAATGTGGCAAAAGCAATATCCGATAATTCTTTAGGAGGTTCTTCGCGGTGTCTTTTTTCAGCTACCATACCAGAGGATGTATTTCGGATAACAACATTATACTTCATCCCCTCTTCGCTCTCACCTTCAAAATCTAATCGAGTATGTGCACCGCGACTCTCTTCCCTTAAAAATGCAGCTTTAGTGACAGCTTCGGCAGTTACCAAGAGATTTTTTAAATCAAGAGCTTCATTCCAGCCTGGATTATATTGAGGTGATGCGTGGGCATATACTCTACCCACATCTTCTTTTATTTTTTCAAGTTTTTCAAGCCCCAATTGAAGCTCATCGCCCGTTCGAACAATACCAACATGCTTTTGCATGGTTTCTTGTAATTTTTCATGAAGAACAAACGGGTTAATGCCTTCATCTCGATTTAATATATCTATAGCAGATGTAATAATTTCTTTTATTTTTAAATTGTTGACTTGCGGTTTATTCGAAAGATTATTAATATAATTTGTTACTCCATCACCGGCCAACTTTCCAAAAACAAGTAAATCCGAAAGTGAATTTCCACCTAATCGGTTAGCTCCATGCATACCTCCGGCACATTCACCGCAAGCAAATAAACCGGGAATATTTGTTTCTTGTGAATTGCTATCCACGCGAATACCACCCATAAAATAATGTAGGGTTGGACCAACTTCCATGGGTTCCTCGGTAATATCAATAACGGCCAATTCTTTAAACTGATGATACATAGAAGGCAATTTTCGCTTTATAAATTCTGCTGATTGTTGTGATGCAATGTCTAAAAAGACACCGCCATTCGGAGAACCGCGCCCAGCTTCAACTTCGGCCTTAATAGCTCTTGCAACAACATCTCTAGTTAATAATTCTGGTGGTCGCCTAGCATCTCGATCTCCAGACAGCCATAGATTTGCTTCTTCAACGGTATCAGCTGTTTCACTCGCAAATATCTTTGGTATATAATCAAACATAAAGCGCTTCCCGTCACTATTTTTCAATATACCGCCATCACCACGAACACCTTCTGTAACAAGAATACCTCGAACTGAAGGTGGCCACACCATTCCCGTTGGGTGAAATTGAGTAAATTCCATATCAATTAATTCAGCGCCTGCTCTATAGGCCATCCCTAAACCATCTCCAGAATATTCCCAAGAATTAGACGTTATCCGCCATGCTTTACCACCGCCGCCCGTAGCAAATATAATCGCTTTTGCTTTAAATAAAATAAACCTGCCAGTTTCTCTCCAATAACCAACCAATCCTGCGACACGCCCATTATCAAGCACTAGGTCAAGACCGGTACATTCCATGTGGGTGTGAATTCCTTTATGAATGCAAAAATCTTGAAGGGTACGTAAAATTTCCAATCCTGTACGATCACCCACATGTGCTAATCGGGGATAACGGTGACCGCCAAAATTGCGCTGGTTAATCAAGCCATTTTCTGTACGATCAAAAACAGCACCCCATTCTTCTAGTTCGCGCACGCGTTCAGGGGCTTGTTTAGCATGTAATTCAGCTAGTCGCCATTGATTTAAGAATTTTCCCCCACGCATTGTATCTCTAAAATGAATTTTCCAATTATCTCTGGAATCCACATTCCCCATCGCTGCGGCCACTCCACCTTCCGCCATAACCGTATGGGCCTTCCCCAGTAATGATTTAGAAATCATTCCAGTGTTTAACCCATTTTGAGCACATTCAACAGCGGCGCGAATTCCAGCGCCACCAGCACCAACAACTAATACATCATGTTCAACTGTTTGAATATCAGAAAAATCCACTTATAGACTCCACGTATTAAAATCAGTCCAGTTTCCCATAGCAACCATCCGTACATAAATGTCTGCAAAAGCTACCCATATCATACTTATCCATGCCCAAAACATATGTTTGTCATTTAACGAAGAAACACCCTTCCATAATTTATGTTTAAATTTTTCTTTACCATTTGGACATGAAAAACAATCCATTCTACCGCCAGACAAGTGCCGTAAAGCATGGCAGCCGAATGTGTAACCCGCTAACAATATGGGGTTAATAAGTAATATTATAGATCCAACACCTATACCGAGTTTACCCTCGCGAAAAAATGATAAAACCGCATCGTAAGATAGAACAGCAATAATTCCAAAGGCTATATATAATGTATAGCGATGAATATTTTGAATTACCAAAAGTACTGTTTCCCCTGAATAATTTTTTTGGGTTACTCCACCGACAGCACATCCCGGAGGGGATAAGAAAAATGATCGGTAATAAAATTTTCTATAATAATAACATGTTAAACGAAACGATAGGGGTCCAGCTAAAATTAGAATTGCCGGTGTCATTGGAATTAAGCTTGGCCACCAACTGGGGAATGAGCCGAGCCAAGCATGGGCCGCTGGAGCAGCTCCTGCAACTGTTGGGTTAATAAATATCAAAGGAGAATAAAAAGGGGATAAATACCCTCCAAACCCTTCTTGTCCGGCACTCCACCAATAATACTCTCCCTGTAACATGGACCAAGTTGTATAGACAACAAAAGCAATAAAGCCTAGTCCTGTAAGTGTAGGCTCAATCCACCATCTATCTGTTCTATTAGTAGATAAAAACCCCTGTTTGTGTCCGCCTGTTGGTTGATTCATTATAAAATTAGATTAAAGTAAATAATTATTAATTATCTAAGTAATAAATTAAAAATTATTTAACAACTAAAGAAACCAATTCATGGAAAATTATTTAATAACTAAAGAAACCAATTCATGGAAAATTATTTAATAATGACCCGCTAATCCTGCACCTAAATGGCTTCCGTAAAATAAAATACATACAGAAATAACTCCTAAAATATAATACCCTGCTGGCGGCCTTGTATGTATATGGTTATTACTATAACGCCATAAACATAAACCAATAAAGAAAATAGCTGCTATAATTTGTGTAGATCCATGTGTTTGAAATATTGGAAATGGTTCAGACATATGCCCATAAACTATATCCGCGATAAAACCTGTTATTATGGCAACAACTGATAAAAGAGCACCTGTCAATAATGTACACCAACCTGAAAAAAACAATTTGTGATTTTTAAAATAAATAGCCAAAAAATCAAAAAATATACTTATTGATAATAATGCAATAGGGAAGTGAATAACTTGATGATGTAAATAATCCAGGCTAAACATAGGTGGTCTTTTCCAGTATAAATTCTTTTATTGGGATATTCTGTTTAGCAAATCGTTGTTGAGTTTGCAATGAAAATACATCCTTTGAAAACACACTTTCAAAAAATGGTTCAATATATTTTCGTTCCGATTCAATATTTAATCGCTCTGATCGCTCATCCAAACTATCATAAACTAATCCCGCTAACCATTCAAGCGCTTGAAGAATTGTTTTGCCGTTTACTGCAGATTGTTTCATGTCTAATGTGGAGACTTTTAAGTTTAAATCAATACGTTCAGATAAGGGCCAACAACTAACTTCTTCTAATAATATATCGCGCGTTTTCCCTTGTTCCATAAGAGCGAGCCAAAATGCAACGGGGGCTAATTCTAATCCAATAGGTGGTCGATCTGTAGAACGAATTTCCAGTACTGTTTTATAACGTTCATGAGTAAAAATCTGGTGAAGAGCTGTTTTAATATCTTTTGAATTAAGTTCATTGTTTACAGCTGTTATTTCTAACCATTGTTGAATCGTCCCGTTGAAAGATCCTACTTCACCTGATAAATTAGGTGTCGTAAAAATCACAGGTACGTCTAAAATATAATTACAATATTGAGTCAAAAGGTTTGTACTACCATATAAACCATGATCCATTAAATGACCGCATCGAATCGGATCTGTATCCTCCCAAATCCGATAACGCATATTATCATAACCAGTAGGCTTATTATTAATAAAAGGCGCATTGGAAAAAAGTATAGTTGCCAATGGGCTGATACAATCAGCAATAAATCCACATTCTTCTGCGTCCTGCTTATTCAATAAATCGATATTTACTTGCACGCTTGCAGTATTGCGCATCATCCAGGGACCGTATTTACCAACACCAACAAAACGTTCATGCATCAATTTGTATTTGCGTTGATTAATTAATATTATATCTGAAGGCTGATAAATTGGCTCTAGAGCTAAATCAATAATTGTAAGTTGGTTTTCTGTACATATACTTTTTATTGTATTGTCAATTGCATCCCATTCTTTCTGAATATCATGCAAATTAAATGCAGGCTGCGAGGCCCATTCTACTTGACCGCCAGGCTCTAGAGAACAGCTAACATATGTACCTATATCTCTATATCTGGACTCTATGTCCGTAATAACATCTACGGCTGAGTATTTTGGACTGGGGTTAACTGGGATTCGTTCTCCATCATTATTATATATTATAGTCTCAATTTCCACTCCTATGGCCCTTTCTTGGCCATATGTACATCCGGAGAGAATATGGGTTTCTATTTGTTCAGCAAAATGATTCAATATTTACCTTTTTTTAATATAATTTGATTAAATTGGGTTTATAATAGTCCTGAAAATAAAACAGCCTTCGCATTCAGCGGAGGCTGTTTATAATAAAAAGCGGTTTTTTAATATAATGCTTATTCTACCATTTCACCGCCACCAACTAAATCTGCTAGATTGAAAGCTCCATCTTTTTCCATCTGTTTTGCCGATGCAACAATTGTCTTTCTTGCAAGTTCTACTTCCCGCTTTGCAACAGCGCCTTCTACAGGCTCAAACATAGCTTGTTTTTTCTTTGGTAGGTTTTCTATTACCCGGTTAGTAATGTCTTCTGACATTCCCTTCAAGGCCATTGCTATTGTATCAAGCTCCACAGAATTCATTAAATCCCGTATAATACTATCGGTTAATAAATCAAATAGAGCATCCCACGTTAGGTGATATTTTTTCACTTCAGCAGCAAGATCAGGGTTTTCTCTGGCAATATTTTCCAAAAATTGTGCTTCTTCTTCGGAACTTAAACCACCCAAAATTTCCGCAACTTCTTTACCTCCACCCCGTGAAAATGCAACTGTTTTAGGTAAAAATTTTGATTTTTTATGGAGATCATTAGCCACGTTCACCATAGCTTCTAAAGGAATGTCGTTTAAATTTCCCATCTCCATTATAATTTTTCCTTTTGATTCGGCAGATAAACTGTTCATCACTTTATTGCGCCTCTCTCCAGGAATTTGAGCAAGTGCAATTGCTGCAACTGAATCCGATTCGGGTTTAACGAGAGCAATTAGCTGCTCATCTGTTAAATCGTCCAAAAATATAAAGGGTTTTTTTGGTTCATCAGATTCTTCATCTTGAAATTTTTCACTAACAAAACTGAAGTAAAATTCTTCCATTACATGTTTTTTCACAGCAAATGATACATTATCAAGATCGCGCATTGCAGCTCGAACTTTACGTACCGATGTTTTTGATAAGTCTTTTACCAACGTAAGAGCAAGCCCTTCTCCTAAAACAGAGAACAGTATTGCTGCCTTTTGAAGGCCTGAAAGTCTGTTAATATCTGTAATCATGAGATTGCCTTATTTTTTCTTCTTTTTCTTCTTTTTACCGCCATCCTCTTCTGGTTCAGCGGGTGCAGCCGCAGCTACTGGATCAGGTTCGGGTGGAGGGGTATCATCTTCCATCCATTCCTTCACTATCCGTGTCGCAGTACTTGGCTGACTAACACTCATAGATACAACTGCCTGACGCATGTCAGAAATCTCACTCTGCAAAACACTGGTGTTTTCCACAGGGGCGGACACCGTTTGTACAGCTGGTGATGGAGTTGCAGTTGCAGTAGTCACAGATGTGTTTTCACTTTTTTTTTTCCGCGGTCTAGGAGGATACATCCATGGTGGGGGTAATTGCTGTTTCTGCCTATTACCCATAATCATGATAACCAACACAATAACAAGTACAATCACCAGGGCTCCTAATAAAGATACGAAAACTATCATCATTGTAGATGATCCACCTCCTCTGTTCATACTACGATCTAAATCTGATTGCACAGCATCAAGCATAGCCAGTTTTTCAGCTATCTGAGAGTCTAATGCTGCTTTTTCACTCACTTTTTCACCCATGGTATTTTTTGCTTGGGCGGCTTCATCACCTGAAATACCGCCTGATGACATCATAGATTTTAAGCCGGTAATTTCATTGTTTAGCGACTGCAGTTTTAATGAATCCCGGCGCACAATTTCTCTTTTTTCTGCTTGGTATGCTCTTTCCCGGGCGGCGGATTCCAAGTTTGTTAATTGTTGTTGAAAATACATTTTGTCTTGTTCTCGACGTGCTTCTTCCTGTGATTTATAATTGTCTAACTCCTCTTTCCAGTTTACAAAACCATCTCCCGATTGCTGTTGCTCTAATGATTCTAGTTTTTCAGCTATATTCTTCAACAAAATTTGTTCGGCTGTTTTTTCATCACGCCGTTCTTTAAATGTAGCTGTCATTATACTTAAAGCGTCGCCTCGAGCACGATTAAATCGGGAAGCAACCATTACAACCTGCCGGATATTTTCGATGAGTTCCGGCGCTGCGCCTTCTTGAAGAATAATACTTATGTCCAGTTTTTTAATAAAAGCCGTCGAAGGGCGTCTACTGGTTACCGTACGTGAAAGAACTTTATTTTGTCCATTATTAGGTTGGGCTAAAACTGGAGATTCCGCTGAAGGAGTGACTTCATTCATAGTGGGGGTTGTCGTTTTACCTGCATCAGATTCAAACTCAAAACCGGGGATGGGCAAACCACTAGAAATACTTCTATTTTGATTGGATGTATAACGATCGACCTCATTCGATGATGCGGATGATATTGTTTCCAATTCTTGTCGAAAACTTTGTTGTCCACCATCTACAATTGTAATTTGTTCTTCTGTTCCAGCGATGATTTCAATATCGGCATTAACATCAATTACATATTTGCGATCATCAATTATTTTTGACAAAGCATTTGTAATACGCTGCCGCAAATCATTTTCTACCATCAGTTTTTGTGCTAAATAACCACTCCCTTGTCCCCAAGCCATGCTCAAACAGAATACAAATGCTAAAAATTGTTTATGAAATACTTTATACTCACTCATGATAGCTCCTTTGCTTATCAGAAATAAATTCCTTTTTAATTAGTCGTTTTACCATCGTTCCCTACATAGCTTGATGAGTGGTGCGCTGGTTTCAAAAATATTATTTCTATTCTCCTGTTTCTGCCTTTTTTCTCCGGTGTATCATTGAATTTTAAGACAGTTTCCCTATCAAGAGATTTAAGCGCTAAACCGGCATCGCCCCTGTCACGTGGAACCCAATCAGCATAACCTGCAGCAACTAGGCGAGTAGGGTCAACCCCTTGAGTAATAATATTTCTCACCACTGCTGCGCCTCGCGACGTTGACAGCTCCCAGTTCGATGGAAATTGTTTGTGAAAAACTTTTGGCAATTGATCGCTATCAGTGTGGCCTGCTACTTCAATTTGAAAGATCGAATTGTTTATTTCGCGAACAATATTATTTTTCAACAATTTTATTAAACCTGGGCTTAATTCAGAACTTCCAGATGCAAAACTGAAATCGCCGCTAATTTCCAAAGTTACTCCTTTAGGGCTTGTGGTTATCTCTACTGGAGGATCCCCTTTAGTGTCTTTCATTTCTGCTTTTATTTCTTTTACCATTTCTTTTAATGATGCTTTTACTTCAACCAACTTTGTTGCTTTTTTATCAAACCTACCTTCAAGTTCTGCTCTGCCTTCTATTTTAATTTTACTTCCTAATGATTTTCCTGCAGAGTTTGCCATCTCCATAATTTTTACTGGATCCATTGTAGACAATGCAGCTAACAAAACAAAAAACGCAAAGAGAAGTGTCATCATATCAGCAAACGTTCCAAACCAGCCAGGTAACCCTTCATCAACTTGGGATATCCCCCTTTTAATTCCAGCTTTAAATGCTTTTTTTTCTCCTGACGTTTTTGGCATTTAATTATTCTTCTTTTTTCCATTCCTTCGGCGGTATAAAAGAATTCAATTTTTCCCTAACGATCAAAGGATGTTTCTTTTGATGAATAAGACGAGCTGCTTCAACCAGCATCGCCTGCAATGTACTCGTGAAACTCATTCGTGTGTTTAATTTTTCACTCATTGGCAGAAAAAATAGGTTCGCGAATACAGTACCATAAAATGTTGTAATCAACGCAGCCGACATACCGGGGCCCAATGCATCCGCGCCACCCTCTCCACCAAAACCTGACAACATAATAACCAGCCCAATCAACGTTCCGATCATTCCCCAGGCGGGAGCCATGGTCCCCATAGATTTAAACAATCCTGCCTGTGTTTTTTCACGTATTTCCCGATATTCAATTCGTGTTTCTAATATTTCAGTTAATTCATCTAAACTATAACCATCCACTACCATTTGTACACCATCCCTGAAAAATGGATTATTTATACTTTCAACTGATTTTTCAAGTTCAGCTACGCCTTTACGACCTACCTCTGCTGTTTCTATAGCATCATCAACTACTGCACCCAGCTTAACTTCCCCGCCTTTAAAGACAGCGCCTATAGCGGAACCCAGCTTGAGAACATCTGACAAAGGAAAAGCAACCGATACCGATGCTATCATTCCTCCAAAAACAATTGCAAAGCTTGATGGTGAAATAAATCCGCCCATTCCTGCATTAGCAGCTGAAGCGGCTAAAAATATTCCGCCAATAATTGATACCAAGCCAAGAATAATTCCTACTAATGTTGCAATATCCATAGTCTCCCTACTCCTCCACAATGCTCGTGGAATTTAAACGGTTTTCATGCAAAGCCTTTAAAATATTACGCACATCATCATATTCGGGATCCAGACGCAAGGCCAAATTCCAGTTAATCGTTGCCCGTTGCGTATCCCCAAGTTTATAATATATTGAGCCTCGTCGAGCATAAGCTAATGCCATATTTGGATTCAAATCTAAAGCTGATTCCACTTCTTGCAATGCGGCTCGGTAGTCTCCGGCATAAAAATAGCGCAATGATCGAGATAAGTGACGCATGGCTTCATTCATGTTTTTTTCGTCAACATTTCGACTCAACTTCATTGATAATAATGAATCTTCTAAAAATTGAGACTGTTGTTCTATGGCTGCTAATTGAACCATTAGGTTTCGCATTTCATTTCTTAACATGTTCATAGAATCCCGAACTGTATGAACAGCAAAATCAGCCATAGCCAAAGTGGAGTCCATAGAGGATGATAATGTTTCATATTGACCTGTCGCAGGTAGTTTAAGCTGTCCCCTGGGCAAAGGTGAAGGCCCCCCTGAACGACCAGAACCTTTTTTAAATCCGCGTGGTACTGCCATATCAAATCCCAAAGTAATACCGGGATGACCTTCCCAATATCTGGATTTCCAGTCCGGCAGTTTTTCTATGTGGGTGAACCCTAGGTTCAAGCGATAATCCGAGGTAAGGGGGATGCGGAGTCCCACATTGATGCCTGTCCCGTCGAATTCACCCACAATATCTATTCCACCCCATTTTTTCAAATAGGGTGTATTCATAATTACGCCCACAAATACACCAGATTTAGTGCCTCCAGACGTTGTTACTTCTGGAGTAGAAGATGATGTTTCTTCAGACGTACTTAAAGCCTTTATTGTATCTGCAGGTGCAAATCCACCCGACCCAAAACCCATAAAAGTGCTTAAATAATATTTACCCAAATCTTTTTCACTGCTTACCACAACAAAAAACGATAATTGTTCTGGGTCTAGACTTAAACCGCTTCCTCCGCTTGTTTCTGCATTTTGAAACACAATATCCTGCAAACCCAATGAAAGCGAAACATTATTGTATGTATAGACGCGCTGCTGCAAATGAAATCCAAATTCCACGGGCGGCGTGTATCCCGTTTTTCCCAGAAGAGCGGGGGCAGTGCTGTCTGCAGTCTGCACAGATGAAAAACCCAATGTGAAATTCTTTCCTAGCTCCATATCAAAATAGATACCTTTAGCCGAGTTAAAAGGGTCAAATCTGTGAAGCTCTATACCAAAACCTGTACGGAATAAATATGGAGCTTGGGTTGTGCTGGATGTTGGAATTTTCATCATAAACCCGGGACGAGTGTATGCAACACGAGACGCAGCTGAAGATACTGACATTAACACCAAAAACGGTAATAAATAAACATATGATCGTCTTTTCACTGCAGCACCAGCTCCCCTCGCTTTATTTCTAATGTTGCTAATCGTGAGTATTCACTTTCAGGATGACCCACCACTACTTTTTTAAAAGAGTTCAAAGCTAAACCCAAATCGCCTTGATCTTTATAGAGTAATCCTTTTTTAACTAATGCATCATCAACCATATCTGATTTTTTATATGATAATAATTCATTTAAAACTGTTAAAGCGCGTTCATAATCATGCATTTGTAAATATGCATCCGCTTTCCAATATAGAACATTTTCAATTTTATCAAGATCAGCTGATTGTAAGTTAAGGTCATCAAAACAATGCAGTGCAGTAGCAAGGTTTCCGCATTGGTATGCATACATACCCGCCATATATAAATCCATGTCAAATCGTTTTGGCTGTTCCGACAAAACCAGTACAATGCTTTTTACTATTGGCAGTTCTTTAATGTCAATATTTTCCAGTATCTGTGGATCAATAAGCGTCATGTTGATTTCAGGAAGATCGGGTTTCTCTAATGCTGATATAGAGAGATCTGTAAGTATTTGCTGTAGTTTAATATTTTCTGATACTAACACCATTACTTCATTGTGGAAAAATGTTTCCAAGTTCATCAATCGAGTATTAATTCTATCAATAGCAGTTAAAAGCTTCTGGTTTGCTATTGTATTCAATGTTCCGCTTTTAACCTGCTTAACCCTAATATTAACTTCTTTTGAAGGGCTTTCTATGTGGCGATTATAAACAACATCCCCACTAGATGGTTCAATAACAACACCAAGATCTAAAAGGTAAATCTCTGATAAAGATGATGATGGGTGCTGTTGGCCACTAATTGGAATCGTTAGGGAAAAAGTTATTCCCAGTCCGAATAAAACACGGCGGTAAAAAGATACCACCGTCATTATTCGTATTCCTCCCAATCAATGACATAAGAGTATCCGATAAAGGATCCAAAATCATTGGGCAAGAATAATTCAAACGCTCCAAACGCCCCTGGGAGTAAAGTGGCATCTGTGGTGATGCCGGAGTCGAAGGTGTGGTATGTTCCGCGTAAAAACGTAGTGAGTGTCTTAGTCTCACCGCTCCAGTTTTTACGAAATACAAAATCAACTTTCACAAAATCTGCCCGGCGGCCGCCAATGTTTTTAACCTCTCCTGTAAAGATAATTGCACTCTGATTATCCTTGCGCTCACTGATATTGCCAACCAGGACACAATTCGCAGAATATCTTTTTCCAGCTGAACGACTAAATGGACCAGCGGATGTATATTTGGGTTGTGCCAGTTTGGGCATGGGCGGTGGGGAGTAACTATCACGAATCTGTTCTGGTACATATTCTTGTGTTTCCTCTGTTACCACATTATCAATAACCCTGACTATATTTTTACGTTCAATAATCAGATAACCCAATAAAGTTTCGATTTTTAGTGTTTCTTCATCTTGATAAATAATCTTACCAAATACTGTGCTGCCGTTTTGAAGTATTATTTCTTTTGAATAAATAGCCAGTGGGTTTACCCACATTTTACTCAGAGCTTTAAGATCTTCTAGCTCAGAATTTAGATGCTTGATTTCTGCAGATAGCTTTTTTAGTTCAAAACTTAATTCTGTTGTTACATAATCCGCATCGCTGCCAGCCTCAGTGGCATTTTCAGGAATCTTCACAACTTTATCTGGATCACCATCATCACCTTCAATGACGATTCCCTTTTTTGCTTTTGTTTTTGTTGATAACACCAACTCTACATTTTTTATATTATCATCAGCAACTGTAATTGGTGTATTGGTTTTTCCTTTTTCCCCAGCATCTGCTTCCAAAACATAGTCGCCAGGAAGGACTTTTTTAAATTTGAACGAACCACCGCCCCTTCCCATGCGGGGTTTGGATGTTTCGGTACGATCGGATTCTACCCCATCTGATGTAAGTAATAAAACGGTTGTTCCGCCCACTTTTTCACCATCGGCATCCAGCACAGTGCCTTTTATTGTGAAATCTTTTGCATTGAGGGTGGAGCTATAAACAAAAATACTTATTACAATAAGTACAAATTTACACAACACTTTTATGTTCATTTATTTACCTCGGTTTTGCAAGAACCAAGACGAACTACTGCCTTGGATAGATGAGTTTACCTACAACTCTGACCAAGTGTCAAGTAGAAATATAAGAGTATTTTATCGAGGAGAAATCCGTTTTAGTTTTAACCTGACTTACATATTATTATATAAGGACTAAATTCTATATTGTGATTGTGGGGGGCGTGATAAATGCATAGTTAAATGAAATGTTACCAATAGAGATTCGGTTTAATTCTTAAACTCTTTAATCAAAGCGTTAAGGCAAAAGAGTCTACAAGGATACCGGGACATGTTGTTGCGCCTAACGATCGACCGCCATATGTTTCTACTTCCGGGTTTACACTAAATTTATCTTCTACTTCAATCAGCTTTCCTCCAAAGAAGTTGTAAAACGAATCATCAAACCTCATCGTTTCAATGGGAGCAATGATTTCTCCGTTTTCTACCCAAAAGCATGCGTATCTTGTTAATCCAGTTATTCGGCCACCCGCATTATCACTCCAGTTTAAATAATGAATATTTGAAAGATATAATCCCTCTCCAATTTCACTAACTACATTTTCATGGTTCAGGCTTCCAGTGGACATTTTAGGAGAACGCATATATTCACCGGATTCGGCATAGTTGGACTCCACACCATATTCTTTTGCAGATCTGGAGCTCACCAATGTGTTTTTCAACTCTCCGTTTTCAATCAAGGATAGTTTCTCTGCAGACACTTCTCCATTAGAATTGAATTTAGGGCAAAATCCCGAAGAGAAATCTTCAACAATAGAAAACTTTGGAGACAAACGAATATCATCATGCCGCATACGGCCAAAACCACTACAACCTTGGCGCAACGATGCTTCAGAGATTCCATTCCATGAAAACATTCCCAAGAAATCGGCTACAGCCGCTGATTCAAACCAGGTTCGATAATTACCCGTATTAATTTTTATGGGCTTTCTTTCCATAAGAATTAATTTTTCTCGGGATCGTTTTACATAAGATTCATAGTCTTCCTGATTCCAATTGTTTCCTGTAAATGAACCCTTCACCATTTGGTGTTCCGGTGTAACCAGAGAATAATCTAAACTGAATGATTCTGTCTCGAACCAATGTTTTTGTCCTAGGCTATTTGCATTGCCGCGGAACATTCGTCCATTGGCCCAAACACCAACGAAATCAACTCCGGACATGGCTGGCAAAATTGCATCCACCGCATGTTCGAACGGCAAACTTTTGGCTGGTTTTATTTCATGGCTGGAACCAGTGTTCTCTGGAAAAACAACAAATGGATCTTCTGGAATTTCCTGGGCCTCCAATCTCATTCGTGCAATCTCTGACTTACCGCGAGCAACATCTATATCAAAATTACCCGACACAGTAAACCCGCCGCGGATAGTTCTATTGTTGGCGATAAATTTTAAACCTAAGTTTGTATCGTCGACTAAACCAGTCTGGCGAACAGCTGCATTATTAAACCGAATAAATTGACTGGTTTCTCCTGAAAAAGAAAGAATCAGGTTTTCCCCGTTTTGTAATTCAGAAAAAAGACTTTCACTCAATTGATTAAAGATTTGTTCCATAATTAAACACCTCCAAAGACTTGTATGTTTTCAAATAGACAGGCGGGCGAAGCATGTCCAACACGTATGACCTGGTTTGGCTCACCCTTTCCACAATTCGGCGTTCCATAAATACCAAAAGTATCCGCATTCCCCACACCTTTCAGACTGCGCCAAAACGGATTGGAAATGCCACGATAATTCGGATTTTTGACTGTCTTTGTCATTTTACCATTTTCAATCAATTTGCCATATTCACAACCAAACTGGAATTTGTTTCTGTAGTCATCAATGGACCAGGATTTATTACTTTCCATATAAACACCGTACTCAACTTGGGATATTAATTCATCAAATGAACTGTTGCCTGGTTCGAGATTTATATTAGCCATACGGTCGATGGGCGCTCTATTCCAACCGCTGGCTCGGAAATTTGCAACACCATTAAGCCCTGAACGAATCTGGCTTTCTTGTCCACCCAATCCACGAACCAATAAACCCTCTTTTATTAAATATTCCTTCGTTGCTTTCAACCCGCCGTCATCAAAGGCATAGGATGCAAATTCTGATTCCAATGTTGGGTCAAAGGTAATATTCATAAGTTTTGACCCGTACTGCAGCTTTCCAAAATCTTCTAATTTCACAAAGCTCCAACCGGCATAATTCCGTTCATCCCCGAGGATTCGATCAACTTCCAACGCATGACCAATGCTTTCATGGATTTGCATCATCATTTGGTCTGGTGCAATAACAACATCCATTTCTCCCGTTGGACAATCATCAGCAGATAATAGTTCTAGAGCTTGTTCTCCAATTCGATTTGCATTTGCAAGGATCTCATATTTATCAAAGTATTCCATCCCCATTTGTCGGCAAGTACCGCGCATTCCGCCAAAGGTTCGAGTCTGTTGATTTGGCCCCTCCGCAGCTGTGGCGCTTAAGTCAAATTCAAGCATGAGAAAATCCTGATGAATATCACTCCCATTTGAGCTCACAAAACGAAACGTTGTCTCAATTACCTGGCACAAAGAAGAGGCGCTTACAATTTTATCAGATACCTTTAGATGGTTGTAAGCTTCCAATAAAATCTCATTCAATTTCCCCGCAGAAAGATCATTCCGGTTTTTAGTAAAAGGAGATTGATAGCTTCCTTGATGGCTTGGGCGGGCGCTTAAGTCAAATTGATAATGGGCGTTGTGAGATGCAATTTCCGCCTGTCGATATGCTTTTTTAGCAGCCTTTGCGATGCTTTCCGGCGACATATCCGGTGTTCCATAATAACCAAACTGACCATTGACCAACACTTCTACCATGATTCCATGAGTAGATACTCTGCCGTTTGCAACTGGAACTCCATCCCGTATCATTCTTGGTGTATGTGCTTCGTATACTTCTCGCAGACCCACCCATTGCGCCGGTACGTCTACAGCATTTAATAATTGTTTTATATCTATATCTAATTTCATTGCTTATCTTTCAGTTTATATTTCTATTTCCAAAAATCTTCATATATCTTTTGTTTTTTCAACATTACGCTTAATCGCTGTTCTGTGTCTTTTGTTAGATTTTCATCCAAATTGCCTTCTAACGATTTTTGATATGACTCAATAATAAGTTCAAAATCTTTTGAATCTTTTTTTTCATAGGTTCGACCCATCCAATAATAAGGTTCATTCTTTTCGGGGTTATAATATGCAGCTTTACCATACTGTTCCAAGGCCTTCCACAGTGCTGAATTACTTCCTTTCTTGAAAAAACGATGCCCGGATATCATCGCCAGGCCATATTTGGCTGATTTATTTTTAGTTTGAATTTTTAGCACATTGTTAAATTGTAATTCTGCTGATGAATAATCTCCATCAGCCAACGCTTTGGTTCCCAAATTATTGTGGGCGCTTACAATCGCCTGAATTATTTCGTCCGATACATTTTCTCCCTTTAACAACTCTTCTTTACTAGCAATAATGGTTTCGGGTTCAGACTCTGCCAATTCGGTCACAGTAGGAACACAGCCAACTATTATTAGAGTTAACACCATCAATAGATGTTTTTTGTTCGGGACCATCATGTAACTATCCTAAATACCAAAATAAGTCTTTATTTTCATTAAAGGATTTGTATAATTCTGACATAGAGTCAACAACATAATATCTATCCTGTATTTCACTGTAGTCAAAACAGGTCATCACAACCTCTTCGATATTAAAGGGAAGAAATTTTGAATGGGTTGAAAGACCTTTGGCGCATGCTTCAATATTCTTTGTTTCGTCGTAAGACGATATAATTCCTGCCCCATAAATTTCATAATCAATATCGTTTGCTTTGCGTCTGAATTTGTCCGTTTCGCCATTATTTTTGACCAATCCAAACTCATATGTCCACCATGCAAAGTTTTGGAGACGTGTCAAATTATGATCAATCAGCTCCTGCCCCAATCCTCTTTCATCTTTTATTATTTCAAGACCCAACTTTCCCATATCACATAAAAAATTCGCATAATTAATATTCATTAAAAAAGGAGTGTGGCCTTGAACATCATGAAAAATATCTGGTTCAGGTGTATAGCCTTCATCGTTTTGAATATTTATTCCTTCATACTTTTTTTTAAATCGGGGTGATTGGCGGATAATATCTGTTACCGGAAACATACGCTTGGAATTCATTTCAAAAAATAATTCTTCCTCCAAAAAACCCGCCACAGGAACCAATACCCAACCTGTGGAGTTTTCAATCAATGGCGAAACAGTTTTAAACTCGGGGAAGCGATCGTTCGGTATTGGTAGTGTGCATAATCCAATTAAATACTCTCGGGATGCATATTGATTAAGCAACGATTCAAGTTTTACAAAAAGATCTTCCCATATTTTATTTTCCAGATTGGTTACTTCGCTGTATTTTTGAGGTTTTTGATATGGATCATTTTTTCCATAAATACGAATTCCGCCAATAGCGTTTGGAATAATGTTTCTAAATAAATAATCGTATTTGGTATAATCTTCAGTCATAATGTGGTTATATAGCCATTTAATTTACGCCAAGCGATCACAATGGTTCAATCTACCAAAGCCATATATATGTTACAGAACGGTTTTTAGTTCCATAATGAGGGTCTTTCGGCAAACCACATACAGAGCGCATATCCACGCTCTCTTGATGAAACATATCATATTTTTCTCCAGGAATAACAGCTTTAAACCGACCCTCTTGTTCATTGCACCATGTGCGCACAGCAGTGCGAAGCGTCCCTTCTCCATGTCCGTGAATAATTTTCAATGCTCTAATTTTTCCTTCATGGAGAGCAGTGCTGACGTTTGTTTCTAAAATAGACAGTGCTTTATCCAAGTGATGGTTTTGGTGGCCGATATCTATTGTTTTTAACATAATATTTCCAAACCAAGTTTACGCTTGTTCAGGCTAATTTTACCTTTAAATCAAAGGGGATAAATGAAACAAATTACACTAGGTAGAACCAAAGCTGTTGTATCGGCTATTAGTTTAGGAACGTGGTCTTATGGCGGTGGAAATACATCTGGGAAAATTCCCGTAGGCTGGGCCGGACAACGCGATGATGATTCAAAATCCGCACTTATAAAATGTTGGAATAAGGGGATTAACCACTGGGATACAGCAGATGTGTATGGTGATGGTCGTTCAGAACAAATCATTGGATCCATGTGGAAAATTATTCCTCGAAACGATATTTTTCTAGCCACAAAAATTGGATGGAACCAAGGTTCGTTTGACTATTGGTATAATCCTCAACACATGAGAATTCAAATGGAGAATTCGTTGGTGAATTTAAAAACGGAATGTGTTGACCTTATGTATCTTCACCATTGCGGGTTTGGTAAACAAGGTGAATATTTTGACGATGCTTTGGACGTTATTAAGCGTTTTCAAGAAGAAGGAAAAACACGTTTTATCGGATTGTCTGATTGGAATCTTTCCAAAATTATGCGTTATATTAATCAAGTTGATCCGGACGTGGTGCAACCTTATAGAAATGTGTGGGATGATACCTACGCATCAAGCGGTTTACAGAAATATGTAGAGAAAAATAATATTGGTGTCTGTTTTTTCTCACCTTTAATGCACGGATTACTAACAGGTAAATATTTAGAACCTGCTACCTTTGATAAAGGAGATTTTAGAAATAATGTAAAAGCGTTTAAAAATCAGGGTATTATTGATAAAATAAAAGAAAACGCCCATTTTCTTCAGGAGCGCTTTTCAAATCATCCCAATCCAGTTTTGAGAGGTATCGTTGATACCCTCATTTCAGACTCATCAAATAGTTGTGTATTGGTAGGACAACGAAATGTTGATCAGGTCAATATTGCAACAACGCTTGGTGAGTGTTTATCAGAAGAAGACGCAAATTGGGTAAAACAACTTTATAATCACTAACGGCTCCACGAATGGATATACGTCAAATCAAGCAGATTATAGATGGTCTGAAAACAACAGATGGTGGCGGAGAAATGGTCGAATAATTCCAAAATATAATAAGAAAAACAAAAAAGCCTCTGTCTTTGACGGGGGCTTTTTTTATATAAAATAATTGTTGCAATGTTAAATAGTTTAACGTTAAACTATACCTATGGAAAATAAGATAAAACAGTATTCTCAAGCGCAGCGCCAAGCTTTAAACGCTTGGACAAAAATGGTTAGATGTGTTGGAACCGTGGGCCATTCTGATTGGATGATCATGAATGAAAATGGATTAACGATCTCCCAATTTGGTATTATGGAAACCTTGTATCATAAGGGGTCCTTATGTCAAAAAGACCTGGGCGAAAAAATTCTTAAAAGCGGTGGGAACATCACCAAGGTAGTGGATAATCTTGAACGTGATGGATTTGTAATTCGAATTCGCGATGAAAAAGATCGTCGCTATTTTAGAATCTCTTTAACAAATAAAGGGACAGCTAAAATAAAAGTTACCTTTCCGTTGGTCATGAATAATCTGGTGAAAATATTTTCCATATTAACCGAACAAGAACAACAAACATTGGCTGAATTATGTAAACGAATCGGCCTTGAAATAAAGAAAGGAAATCAAAATGAAAAATAAAATAGAAATGGGATTAAGAATCGTGATAGGAGCGCTTTTGCTCATGTCCGGATTAAATAAGTTTTTCAACTTTATGCCAACACCTGAAATGACAGAATCAGCAGGCTTATTCATGATGGCATTAGGAGAAACGGGATATATTTTTCCGGTCATCGCCATTATAGAAATAGTGGGTGCTGGACTATTAATCTCAGGGAAAATGGTCCCATTCGCATTGGTCATTCTAGCGCCGATTATGGTAAATATTGCTCTATTGCATATCGTACTCGATCCTGCTGGGATGGGTATGGCATTATTTTTAATCGCAACCACGGGCTGGTTTGCATGGAATCGAAAAGAATCGTTCGTCGGACTTTTTGAATAAAAGACACACTGTATATATACTGTTTGTTTAAACAATGATCTAAACGATATTGACGGAATCATTAATGAACAGTAGTACATCAACAAATAAAAAAGGTAAAAAGATAATGAAAAAAAGAATACTAATTTTGGCAGCATTAAGTTTGCTGACGGTAGTTTATGCTAGCTCAAAAAATGAAAAGACATTTAATGTCGATACTCAAAAAAGCAGTCTGGAATGGGTCGGGACAAAAGTAACTGGTGACCATAACGGAACAATCCAAATGCAAGCAGGAACGGTTAGTTTAAAGGATGATCGTGTAGTTGGAGGAACATTCACTCTTGATATGACCAGCATTGTGAACCTGGATATGGAATCAGAAGAATGGAATCAGAAATTGGTGGGTCATTTAAAATCGGATGATTTTTTCTCTGTGGGGTCCTATCCTACAGCTACGTTCAAGATCACCAAAGCAAAAAAGCGTCGTTTTGTAAAAGCAAGTGAAGCTAATTATGAAATAAAGGGCGTATTAACCATAAAAGGAATTGCTAAGGACGTAACCTTTCCCGCCCGGATTATCCGGAACGACCAGGGTTATGAAGCGACCGGGAAAATTGATTTGGACCGTACCCGTTGGGACATACGCTATGGGTCAGGTAAATTTTTCGATAACCTTGGGGATAAAATGATCCATGATCTTTTCACCCTGAAATTTTCCTTTCAGACTGAAGGGTAGGTGAAAGGATCCAATTCATGACTAATAATATAGTACATGCAATCGCAGGCTCAAAGAGGGGCCAGTTCCCAAAAGAGACGGGAACCAAGGGAGAATTCGTCCGCCAAGCGAGTATTTTTAGAAATTGGGTAACGGCCAGTGGAGAATCCGGGTATTTGGCGGAACCAGACCGTTATCATCTCTATGTATCTTTGGCATGTCCATGGGCTCACCGTACGGTTATATTCAGAAAATTAAAAAAACTGGATGACGTTATTTCCCTTTCGCTTGTGGACCCAATCCGGGATCACCGCGGTTGGCGTTTTACGGGATCGGAAGGAGAATTCCCGGATGAAATTAACGGATTTTCTTTCTTAAGTGAAGCCTATCTGAAAAGCGACCCATCTTTTGATGGCCGGGTAACGGTAGCAGCCCTTTGGGATAAAAAGACCCAACGCATCGTCAACAATGAATCTTCCGAAATTATTCGTATGCTGAATACTGAGTTCAATGCATTTACCGAATCAACCATGGACTATTATCCCGAAGAACTGCGGGTAGAGATTGATGAAATCAATGCATTTGTTTATGACAATATAAATAACGGTGTTTACCGGACTGGTTTTGCCACCACCCAAACCGCTTATGAAAAGGCATTTACTACTTTGTTCCTCGCCCTTGACAATTTGGAAGAACGCCTTTCAGGGCAATCGTACCTTGTGGGAAACCAGATTACAGAAGCGGATTGGCGATTGTTTACTACGCTGGTACGATTCGACCCAGTCTATTATGGTCATTTCAAATGTAACCAAAAACGCTTGGTTGATTATCCCCATCTCTGGCGTTATACCCGGAATCTTTATCAGGTTCCCGGTGTGGCTGATACAGTAAATATGGACCACATCAAACGCCATTATTACGGGACCCATGCCAGTTTAAACCCCACAGGGATTGTACCCAAGGGACCGGAAATAGATTTTACCATCCGCGAAACCTGAAAGAAAGGATATAGAATGGACAAGTATAGAACTATACAACAGTTGATTAACGGCCAAGCCACAACGGACGGTGCCGGAGTAAATCTTACCCGAATTATTGGAAGTTCGGAATTGAATATGCTGGATCCATTTTTACTTTTGGATGAATTTGGCAGCGATAATCCGGATGATTATATTGCGGGCTTTCCCCCCCACCCCCACCGTGGATTTGAAACCATCACCTATATGCTCAATGGCAAATGGCAGCATAAAGATTCTGCCGGAAACGAAGGCAATTTAGGGGAAGGTTCTGTCCAGTGGATGACAGCGGGCCGGGGCATCATCCACAGCGAAATGCCCATCCAAACGGATGGACTTGCACGAGGCTTCCAACTCTGGCTGAATTTACCCAAAGAGAAGAAAATGATTGAACCTGCTTATCAGGATATTGATGCTGGGCAAATTCCCATTGTGGAAGAAAAGGCTGGAACGGTGAAAGTCATTTCGGGGAATTACAATGATACCATGGGCCCGGGAACTTCTCATACGCCTGTTTTGATATTGGATATTCGATTAAACCCGGAAAGTGAAATAACCATTCCTGTGACGGACGGCTGGAACGCCTTTGGTTTTGTGTATGAAGGAGAAGTTCGATCCGGAAAAACTATATCCAAAGGCCAATTGGCCGTATTTGAAAAAGACGGGACTATTCATTTCAATACAAGCGGAAAATCGGCCGCAATTTATTTTGTTGCCGGGGAACCCCTGAATGAACCGGTAGCTCGGGGCGGTCCTTTTGTCATGAATACACAGGGAGAAATTTTGCAGGCGTTTACAGATTACCAAAATGGAGTATTAGATAAATGACTCTATCCGTCTTTCCTAAAAAAGTATTTTCCGAAATCAAGTGGGGTAGGAATTGTTCCGGCTGGACCTGAAATTTTGGCTAAGTTGCAGACGTTATAGAAACGTCAGAATGCTGTATATCTATTAATTCAAATTTGAAAATAAACTAAAAAAAAGGACACAATATGTCAGAATCAAAAATCGCACAAAAAATGCCCTATGTTCTAAAAGCGGAAGCAGGTAAAACCTATGCCTGGTGTGCATGCGGCAGATCAGAAAACCAACCATTTTGCGACGGTAGCCATGCAGTAACAGATCTCCGCCCAGTTATTGTGAAGATAGAGGAAGAAAAGAATGTGGCTTGGTGTGGGTGTAAACAATCAGGGAATAAACCCTTCTGTGATGGGACCCATTCCACGCTGTAACAGGCCTGAAACGACCCAACTAAAACGATGATAATTCAGGCATGATGCGCTGCGAATGGGCGAATACCAGCCCCCTATATCAACAATACCACGATGAAGAATGGGGCGTTCCCACACACGATGACAAGTCCCTTTTTGAGTTTCTGATTCTGGAAGGTGCCCAGGCAGGGTTGAGTTGGGAAACCATTTTAAAAAAGCGGGATGGGTACCGAGAAGCATTTGACCAATTTGATGCAGAAAAAATCGCCCTATATTCTGAATCTAAAATTGAAGAACTGCTCCAAAATCCAAAAATTATTCGTAACCGACTCAAAGTGAATTCGACTGTTTTGAATGCAAACCTATTTTTAGATGTTCAAAAGGAATTTGGCAGTTTTGACAAATACATTTGGCAATTCACCCAGGGGAAAACCATACATAATTCATATAAGAAAATGAAGGATCTCCAGCCGAATACGGCGGAATCCGATGCCATGAGTCAAGATCTTAAGAAGCGTGGTTTCAAATTTATTGGCACCACAATTTGCTATGCTTATATGCAATCTATGGGCATGGTGAATGATCATGTAATTAGTTGTTTTAGATATAAGGAATT